>Ga0065714_10064672_pt1 | contig 24535 bp, 22 predicted proteins | sample MisRhiReplicate2_FD_59101 | JGI IMG/M metagenome (GOLD analysis project Ga0065714, IMG submission 59101) | Miscanthus rhizosphere microbial communities from Kellogg Biological Station, MSU, sample Rhizosphere Soil Replicate 2: eDNA_1 v2... | ecosystem: Host-associated > Plants > Roots >... | reverse complement strand
AGAAACAAGATAGCATTAAGAGTTGCTGCAGTTATAAAAAATCAAGCTAGCTATAAAAATAATTATAATATAGCTGCTTAAAATTTGTTTTTATCATAACAATCATCTCGACTGTAGCGTAGCGAAATGGAGAGATCTGCTGCATAGATTTCTCGACTCGTTGCACTTCGCTCGAAATGACGACTTTTTAGTATTTAGTCAGCTGTATAAGTCTCAAAATAACTAATTTATTCACCGAAAATAAAATTAGTAAAAAATCGTCTTAACGGTGTCAGAAAAAATCACAAAATTTGTTAGTTTTGACTTTTATTTTTAACAACATAGCTTTATAAAAACCGCGAGGTGAAACCTCGATTTTAATAAAAAGCTATAAATCTTGCGTTTCATTAAAATCGAGATATTTTTTATCTATCTGTTTTGTAGCTTTTGCACCGAGTTTTTTAATCTTTTCGGAGGTATTGGTTAAATTTCCGGCACCAACAGATAGTTTATTGATGGCTCTATCGTAAGCATCCTGCCCATTTTTAATGTATTTGCCAATATTTTCCATGTCGGCTACAAAACCTACAAATTTATCGTACATGTTGCCGCTTAAGCGGGCAATTTCCATTACGTTGCGGTTTTGCCGCTCCTGTTTCCACATGCTGGCGATGGTGCGTAATGTAGCGAGTAAAGTAGATGGACTTACAATTACAACTCTCCTATCCCAGGCAAAATTAAAAAGTTCCGCATCTTTTTGTACTGCAATGCTGAAAGAAGATTCAATGGGTACAAACAATAAAACAAAGTCTGGAGAATTGATTTTGTACAAATCCTGATAATTTTTTGACGAAAGCTCCTGGATGTGATTCTTAATTGAAGCGAGATGCTGTTTTAAATAGCCTTCACGATCTTCATCAGTCTCCGCAGATACCGAACGCTCATAAGCCACCAAGCTAACCTTAGCATCAACCACAAGATGTTTATCATCCGGGAGGTCGATTACTACATCGGGCTGGTAGCGACCGCCTTCGGCGGAAGTGTGCGAGGCTTGAATGCGGTATTCCTGATCTCGTACCAATCCCGAGCGTTCCAAAACCTTTTCTAAAATTATCTCGCCCCAGTTTCCCTGTTTTTTGCTATCGCCTTTTAAAGCTTTGGTTAAATTATTGGCATCTTCCTGGATCTGTTTACTTTGATCCATTAATAAAGAGATCACCCCTTTTAAGGTGTTCCGCTCATCAGATTCTGCTTTGTAAACCTTTTCTACCTTATCTTCAAAAGCTTTTATATTTTCTTTTAAAGGATTGAGGATAATATCCAGATTGGTACGGTTTTGCTCAATAAATTTCGTCGATTTTTCTTCCAGAATTTTATTGGCAATCAATTCGAAATCTTTATTTAGCTTTTGTTGCGACTGCTCATAACTTAATTTTTGCTCGGCCAGTTTTTCTTTTTCAGCCAGGTAGAATGATCTTGTGCTTTCCAGTTCACGGTTAGCATCTGACAGGCGATCGCGTTCTGCCTGTAGTTCATCAATTAAGCGTTGCTGCTCTTGTTTAAGGAGTATGGTAATGTGTTCTTTTTCTACTGATAAATTAGAAACACGTTCATCGGCTTTGGCTAAACTGATTTTTAAAGCTTCATTTTCACTTTTTATCCGCTCAAAATCTTCTATTGATACAATCGATAATGCCGCTTGGGGTTTCTTTAGCAATAAAATGACCAGAACAATTAAAATAACGATTAGTAAAGCGATGCCGACAGCCTCCATAATGATAAAAATTTTAGTAAAAATGGATATTTAAAATAGATATACCAAAAAAAATTAGTCAAATTTAAACACAAAAGACCGTAAAATTTTTCTATAATTGGGCATTAGTATTTTATAAATGAACGCATTAACAGTCCTTATTTCCTGCCCCGATCAGGTAGGTTTAGTTACCAATATTACCCGTGTATTGGCTGCACATCAACTCAATATTATCGCCATGCGCGAGTTTGTTGATGAAGCCAATAGAGCATTTTTTACAAGGATTGCCTGTACTGGAAATTTGGAAGATGCGGAAAAACTAAAGGAAAAACTTTTAGAAAATCTTCCTAATGCCGCAGAGGTAAATTTAATTGCAGAACAGGAGAAGCAGATTGCTGTTTTAGTAACTAAAGAGTACCACTGTTTGGCAGAAATACTCACCAAAAACCAATTTAAAACTTTAGGTGCCAATGTTAAATGTGTCATAGGCAATTATGAAAGCTTGAGGGATTTTACCGAAAAACTGGGCATACCGTTTTTTTATGTAGATCATAGCGATAAAGATAAAAGTGTATTTGAGTCAGAAATAAAAGAAATCATTAATCAGTTTGAAGTAGATTACCTGGTATTGGCTAAGTTTATGCGGATTCTTTCAGCTGACTTTGTAAAAGATTACGCTGGTAAAATCATTAATATCCATCATTCCTTCTTACCCGCTTTTATAGGTGCTAACCCTTATCGCCAGGCTTTTGAGCGCGGGGTAAAAATTATTGGAGCTACCGCACATTTTGTTACCGATAATTTGGATGAAGGTCCAATTATTACTCAGCATACCAACCATGTAGACCATAATTTTGGCGTAAAGGAAATGGTCCGTGCCGGTAAGGAAATAGAGAAAAAAGTTTTATTAGAAGCATTGGAACTTATTTTTGAAGACCGGGTTTTTGTAAGCGGGAATAAAACGGTGGTCTTTAAGTAAGTGTTAAGCGTTTGGCGGATTGCGAAGACTAGTCATTACAAGAAAGCTTTTTCAGCCGACGAAGCAATCTTCAACGATCGCTACTTACAGTTAGCAATCGGATTGCTTTGTGTGCTTCGCAATGAATACTTTTTTTCTCGCCTACCACCATTTCGAGGAGTAATTATTGCATAGAAATAGATGATATTTACCTGATTATGTTTTGCCCATCTGCACGGTCTTGCCTCGGCTCACCGCCGCCGAAGGGCTCTTTCTTTTTGCTGCCAAAAAGAAACAAAAACCACCGGCTGAAAATTTATTCATTTGTAGTCATATTTCAGCTGCATTCATGAGGGCTGCGCCGTTTTCTTTCGAAGCAAGTAAGATGGCTGGGTCAGTGGAGCCCGAAAAATTTGTTAGGCCGGATTTAATTAGAACGAAGATGTAGTGCTTTGGCCTAGCTGGCCAGAAATGCAAATTCTACAAAGAAAATTTATCTCGCGTTAGATCTCTCCATTCCACCGCGTTCCAGTCGAGATAACGATGTTTTTTAGAAGGATCTTTAAGGAAAACCAGACTCCATGTTCTCTGTAGTAACAAATAACTATAATTTATTCAACAATAAATTCGCCACATCTTCTCCCGTTTGCGAGCCAATTGCTACACCCATGCCATTACACCTCGTTGCACAAAACACATTTGGACGGATTTCTTCGATAAAAGGTTCCTGTACTTTACCAAAAGCCATGATGCCGCTCCAACGGTAATCTATTTCGAAAGGGGTTTTGGGTAAGATTACATTTTTTAGTAAATCTTCTAAGGCCAGCTGTACGGGTTCGGTTTGTCCAAATTTAGTTGTTTCTTCGTTCCTAAAATCAATGTTGCGGCCGCCGCCCAATAAAATCCGCCCGTTTATATTTCTGAAATAATAATAACCTTTATCGTAATGAAATGTGCCTGCCACTTTTAAATCTTTAATGACTTTGGTAATTAAAACCTGACCGCGACCCGGGTTAATATCAATACCAGGATACAAATCTTTGATAAAGGCATTGGTTGTAACGATCAATCGTTTACAGAAAAAATTTCCGTTTTTGGTGATCAAGCTGGAACCTTTTGATTCTTCTTTTATTCGATCTACCGTACAATTATTAAAAATGCTAATGCCTAGCTGCTGTGCATATTGAATTAAAGCAAACATCATTTTACCACTATCAATCTGTGCTTCATAGTGGTTTTCAATTAAAGTACTTACCCCCTCAAAACCAAAGAAACGGATCTTTTTATTGTTTAAAACAAAAGCGTTCGATCCAACAACATCGTTAACAAGACGGTTAAAATGTTCAATTTTGGATACACCTGTTTCGGCCAAAAAATTATCTTCATTTTTAAATAATTCGTATCCGCCTAAGCGTTGGTAATCTATGGCATTATCGCTCAGTAAATTGCGCAGTTTGAGCAGGCCTTTCCAACGTTTTTCGATGAGTGCTACAAGGCGATCGGTACCGATCATTTCTTCTTGTTCAATCAGTTCAGAAATGCTTCCAAAACAGGCAAAACCCGCATTTTTTGTGCTGGCGCCTGTGGGTAAAAATCCCCTTTCTAGGATTGCTATTTTTAAGGAAGGAGCTGTTTTTTTGAGGCGGATGGCTGCGTTTAATCCAACGATGCCACTACCAATAACAATGGTATCATAATTACAAAAAAATGATTCTTTTTCCCAGTATGAAAGCTCGGTTGGCATAGCATAAATGTACTATTTTTTAACACCAAAATAATATGGGAACGCTTTTTGATATATGCCGAATGAAAAACATACAGAAGAAAAATGGGAGTTTATTTAATATTAATCATCCCGGTATTATTGTTGAGCATGTTTGTACAATGGCGTTTTAGAAACAAGTTTTCTATGTACGCCGAAATGCAATTGAGCTCAGGTTTATCGGGCAAGGAGGTAGCAGAGAGAATGCTGCATGATAATGGGATATACGACGTGAAGGTGATGAGTACCGAAGGGCAATTAACAGATCATTACAATCCATCAGATAAAACCGTTAATTTAAGTACAGATGTTTACTATAGCCGTAGCGTAGCGGCGGCGGCAGTAGCGGCTCACGAGTGTGGACATGCAGTGCAACAGGCGAAATCATATAACTGGTTACAGTTAAGAAGCAGCATGGTGCCGGTGGTGAGCATATCATCTAATCTTTTACAATGGGTATTATTAATTGGAGTATTGTTGATAGGTTTTACCGGAAACCCAATTGTTTTGGCCGTTGGTGTAGTAGGCTTAGCATTGGTAACTATATTTAGTATCATCACCTTACCAGTGGAATTTGATGCCAGTAATCGTGCACTGGCTTGGCTAAAAAATAATAATGGTGTAATGCAAACACAGGAAGAAAATGCGCAGGCTAAAGACGCACTTTGGTGGGCAGCCATGACTTATGTAGTTGCAGCTGTTGGTGCGCTTGCTAATTTATTATATTACGCATCGATGCTTTTTGGAAGAAGCAGGGATTAAGGAAATATCGAATTATGAAGAATACTATGCGGCTGGGATAATAATCCTGGCCGTTTTTGGTTTAAAGGTATTTTAATGAAGTTTTTTTGGAAAGCACTTTCGGTGGGAATAGGAATGCTTCGGTCCCGCTCCCGCTTCTGCCGATGGAAATATCGGCATCCCGCTTCGATCGGGTTTAGGTGGCACGGTACGTTGTACTATTTGGGGTTGCAGGGTTCAAGATGGTTTATACGCCATGCTGTTAAACCTTTGATATTAGCAGAAAAACTGCAATTAAACCTGATTGACATAAAAAACCCAGAGCGAGGACTTGAAACAAAAGCAGGACTGATACTTAAAATGAAATACTGAAATTGCTTTTCTAAAAAATGATCTTGGTTCGTCCTTCGACTTCGCGCAGGGCGATAACAATAAGGAAAAATTAATTTAATTTATAAGGCGCTACCAATTGAAATTCTGGAATATCCACATCAAATTCTGAGTCGTCTATATCGCGTTTCATAAGGTATGTGCCTTTCATGCTACCCATATCGGTTTTTAGATTACAACCTGAAACGTACACATGCGTTTCGCCAGGTTGAATAATGGGCTGTAAACCGACAACACCCTCGCCTTCTACTTCCCTACGGCTAGAGTTCGAATCAAAAATTAACCATTGGCGACGCATTAACTGTACAGCATAATCAGAAAGATTTGAAATTTCTACACGATAAGCGAACATAAAATGCTCGTTGGCCGGATTTGAATATTCTGGCTGGTAAACTGTTTCAACTGAAACTTTAACCCCGTCTGTAATAGCTGTAACCATGATAATAACGAATATATGAAAAAACCTTTCAAAAATCAAGCCAGTACCTTAGTAGCATCATAGTTGGCAAATTTTTCTGCCACTTCTTCTAAAATGCTGTAAATGTTATTGATATCGGGCTCGGCCACTAAACGCATGCGGTATGGTTTAAAATCTGGCAGACCTTTAAAATAATTGGCATAATGGCGTCGCATTTCGAAAATTCCGGTTTTAGGACCTTTCCATTCCAGTGATTTTTCCAAATGGGTACGACAAACCTCAATCCTTTCTTCAATGGTTGGTCCGGCAAGGTGTTCGCCAGTTTTGAAGAAGTGTTTTACTTCGCGGAAAATCCAGGGGTAACCAATAGCTGCCCGACCGATCATAATGCCATCTACTTCGTATTCCATGCGCCAGTTGGCCGCTTTTTCGGGACTATCTACATCACCATTGCCAAAAATCGGAATTTTGATGCGTGGATTGCGTTTAATTTCACGGATCAAACTCCAATCAGCTTCGCCTTTATATAACTGTGCCCTTGTTCGGCCATGGATGGTAAGTGCCTGGATGCCCACATCCTGAAGTCGCTCGGCAACCTCGTAAACATTTTTAGTATTGTCGTCCCAGCCTAAACGGGTTTTTACGGTAACGGGCAAATGCGAAGCTTTAACTACAGCATCGGTCATTTTTACCATTTTATCAATATCCTGCAGCAAGCTGGAGCCCGCACCTTTACACACTACATTTTTTACAGGGCAGCCGTAATTTATGTCAACTAAATCAGGTCCAGCGGCAGAAGCAATTTCGGATGCTTCGCGCATGTGTTCGATATCGCCACCAAAAATCTGGATGCCGATTGGTCTTTCATATTCGAAAATGTCAAGTTTTTGTCTGCTTTTTGCCGCGTCACGGATCAAGCCTTCCGAAGAAATAAACTCGGTATACATCATATCGGCCCCGTTTTTTTTGCATACATAACGGAACGGCGGATCGCTTACATCCTCCATTGGAGCCAGCAATAAGGGGAACTCACCTAAATCTATATTTCCTATCTTAACAGACATTTTCTATCTTCAACGATTAATAAAACATACAAAGGTACAAATAATGAATTTTGTAACACCCATCCGCAAAGGCAGCCACCCACTTTTACAGATATTTTTACTTTGCGTTTACTGGGCCGTTGGTGCGGTAATATGCACATTATTAGGCTTTATAGCAGTTGCAATTGTTTATGGCACCTCCATATTTGGCGAATTTGGAGCAATTATGAATGGCGATCCTAAATTTATCACTGCCTTAAAGATAATCCAGATTTCGAGTTCTGTAGGAATGTTTATTTTACCACCTATTGTTCTAGCATATACAGAAGGACAAAAACCGAATACTTTTTACGGGTATAACAAGCCTTCTTTTCTTCCATTTATTTTAGTATTTGCAATTATGGTCGTGAGTATGCCTGTTATGGAATGGGTAGCGGTTGTCAATCAAAAAATGGTACTGCCTGATTTTTTGAAAGGACTGGAAAACTGGATGAAAATGAAGGAACAGGAAGCCATGAAAATGACCATTCAACTGATTACCGTAAGGAGTAACTGGGATTTTTTGGTTAATCTGGTGATGATTGCGGTGTTGCCTGCTATTGGCGAAGAGCTCTTTTTCAGGGCTGGGCTACAGGGTTCGTTGCAAAAAATGTTGGGCAATCATCACATTGCCATTTGGAGTGCAGCCATTATTTTCAGTGCGATCCATTTTCAGTTTTATGGATTTTTGCCTCGTATGTTATTGGGTGCAGGCTTTGGCTACCTGTATTATTATAGCGGAAGCATCTGGTATGCCATGCTAGCGCACTTTTTAAACAATGCTTATGCAGTTTGTGCTGCTTTTTATATGCAAAAACATAATATGCCACTCGATAAAGCTGATGAACCTATTGGTTTTCCATGGTATGGCTATTTAATTAGTGCAATAATTACCATAGCTTTGTTTAAATTTTTTAAAGATAACGCAACACGTGAGCGAAAATTGGGTTAAAGTATATACCACCAGCGATGCCTTTGCTGCCGAGGTATTAAAACAGGGATTAACAGAAGCTGGCATACCAGCGGTAACGATAAATAAACAGCTCTCGGCATATAATATAGGCGAAATAAATGTTTTGGTAAATAAGGTCGATTTCGATAAAGCCATAGAGTACATTGTTGAAAACGAAATTGAATAGTGATGATGACCTTAAACCTTACACCCTTTACCTCTTACCTTAAATGAAAACCAGGGCAATAACCGCTTTCTTTTTTACCATTGTAATGCTTGGCTCTATCCTTTTGGGGAGTTATGCATTTACCCTATTTTACCTTGTTTTAAGTGTTTTATCTTTATTCGAATTTTATAAGTTGATTAAGAACTCCGGCATCAGGCCACACCGGAATATTGGTTTGGTTGCCGGATCTTTGATATTTTTAATGGCCGCAGGTTTACACTACTTAAAATATGATGTGAAATACCTGTTGCTTTGTATTCCTCTGATCTTCTCGGTTTTTATTACCGAACTGTATAAGAAAAACAAAATTCCGTTTGCCAATATTTCTTACACCTTTGTGGGTTTTGTTTATGTAACTATCCCTTTCTGTTTTTTTCATGCACTTGGCTTCTTAAAAAACTGGAACGAATATAACTTTCATTTCCCCCTTGCTTTTTTATTAATGCTTTGGGCAAATGATACCGGGGCTTATCTTTTTGGTGTAAAGTATGGTAAACGAAAACTGTTCGAACGCCATTCGCCAAAGAAAAGCTGGGAAGGTTTTTTTGGGGGGATGTTTACCAGCGTGCTGGTTGCTTTTGGCCTGTCTTTCTGGTTTACAGAAAGTCCGGCATGGGTATGGGTAGGAATGGCTTTATTAATTGCAAATTTTGGTACACTGGGTGATCTGGTAGAATCGATGCTTAAACGTAGCTTGGATACAAAAGATAGTGGCGGATTACTACCAGGACACGGCGGTTTGTTAGATCGTTTTGATGGTTTATTATTGGCTGCACCAGTGGTGTATGCTTATTTGTATCTGATTTTGTATTAAATGTTTATCTATCGTCCTCGTTTATAATGATGATGAATGAGATTCATATTTGTAATGTAGTTTTTGTTGTTGGCGATACAATCGCTATTCTCACTAATCCTCGTTACAAACGAGGACTATAATTTGGTTTCTCATGCTGTAGCTGTTACAACATAATATTCCCTTTCTAACGACTCGCCTGTTTTGCTTTTTACCTGTTCTGTTTTTTTTAAGGTATTTTTAATTTTGAAACCTGCACTTTCTAATAATTCCAGTACTTTTTCTATTTCATAAAGCGTAAAGCCATAAGCAGTAAAGGGAAGGTTTTGCATAAAGGTTTTATCGGCAAAGCATAAAGCTAAAATACCATTTGGCTTTAAAACACGCTTAATTTCATTAACGTATTTACCTGGATTGGGCCAAAAATAAATAGTATTGACGGTAAAAATTTTATCGAACTGATTATTTTCAAAAGGTAGGGTAGCTCCATCCGTTAACTCAAAATAGACAATACCTTTATCAACAAAATCATGATTGATTTTTTCTGCTACGGCAATAATAGTATCTGAAATATCGGCGCCATAATACTTTAGATTTTCTGCTTTTGATAACAATTGAGCAATATGCCCACCATTACCATGGCCGATTTCTAAAATGGTATTATTGTTTTGAAGTTTTAATGCATCAATGGCCGAGCTAGTCATTCCAAGATTACTGGCATGCATCATCTCCCCTGTTTTAATACCGTGTTCACCTTCAGGACAACTTAATTGTTTCGCAATATTTTTTAAATCTTCTTCAGAATGTTGGTGCTCCATGATCAAATTTAAAGATCTAAACCTGATGATTTTTATATCATATTAGCTAAAATTTATAAGATTATTTGATAACCTGCACCGGCTTTTTGTTTTCATCGATGGCTACAAAAGTGAAATCACCATGTACGGCCAGTTCCCTTCCTTCGGCATACATTTGCTCAATATAAATTTCTACGTTAACCTTTAAACTGGTATTCCCAACATGGTTTACTTTACCAATAAGCTCCACAATGGTACCCGCTGGGATTGGTTTTTTAAAATCTATCCTGTCGCTGCTTACTGTTACCATAATCTGGCGGCTAAAACGCGTGGCGGTAATAAAGGCAACTTCGTCCATTAAATGCATGGCGGTACCGCCAAAAAGCGTATCGTAATGGTTGGTCGTATTTGGGAAAACGGCTTTAAAAATGCTGGTTTTTGAATTTTCTATTCTTTCTTCTAAGGTCATGGGGTAAATATATGATGAGTAAAAAGCTTTGACAACTTTCTAACCAGAAAGTTGTCAAAGTAAGGATTTGCTTCAGGGAAAAGGATCAGCCTCTCTAGGCAAAAAATGAGGCAAATTAATTCGCCTGAAGCTCTGCTGATAGCACTTTTTCCGTTTTACGCATCTCTTTTGCGGCTTCAACCATTTCTATCAATGCTTTTTTCGTTTCATCCCATCCGCGGGTTTTTAAGCCACAGTCAGGGTTTACCCAAAGTTGCGCTGAAGGAATAACCGCTTGGGCTTTTTTGAGCAACTGGACCATTTCTTCGCGTTTCGGAACTCTCGGTGAGTGGATATCGTACACACCCGGACCAATCTCGTTTGGATATTTAAAATCGGCAAAAGCGTCCAATAATTCCATTTGCGAACGTGAAGTTTCGATCGTGATCACATCGGCATCCATATCGGCAATGTTCTGGATGATATCGTTAAATTCAGAATAACACATGTGCGTGTGGATCTGTGTATCGTCTTTTACGCCACTAGCCGAAATTTTAAAGGCTTTAACCGCCCAGTTCAGGTAATTTTGCCAATCTGCCTTGCGCAAAGGCAAGCCCTCTCTAATGGCGGGCTCATCAATTTGAATGATTTTTATTCCTGCATTCTCCAGGTCGCAAACTTCATCTCGGATGGCCAGGGCAATCTGTGTACAGGTTTCTGATCGTGGCTGATCATTCCGCACAAAGGACCATTGCAAAATAGTAACAGGACCCGTTAACATTCCTTTCATGTATTTCGAAGTAAGCGATTGCGCGTAAGCTGTCCATTTCACCGTCATAGGTTCAGGGCGTGAAACATCACCAAAAATGATCGGCGGCTTTACACAACGCGAGCCATAGCTTTGTACCCATCCATTTTTAGAGAAAGCGAAACCATCCAATTGCTCACCGAAGTATTCAACCATATCGTTACGTTCAAATTCCCCATGTACCAGCACATCCAGATCGATCTCTTCCTGCCATTTTACTGCTTTTTCAGTTTCTTGGGCAATCAGATTATCGTATTCTTCGACTGTATAGGTTCCGTTTTTAAGCTTGGCTCTCCAGCTTCTTACCTCTGTGGTTTGCGGAAACGATCCGATGGTGGTCGTGGCGTAAATGGGTAGATTAAGCTCCTGTTGTTTTATTTTTCTGGTCGAAAATGGACTCAAACGTTCTGCATCCTGCTCTTTTAAAGCAGAAACACGTTCTTTTACTGCCGGATTGTGGATGATTTTAGAAACTTTGCGGTTACTGATGGCAACTTTATTTTCTCCCAGTTTTTGCAGGGTAGATGCAGGGTTTTCGTTAGTGATCAGTTTTTTTAAGGTAGCTACTTCCGTAATTTTTTGCTTTGCATAGGCCAGCCACTGCTTAATTTCAGCCGATAAATTTTTCTCGTTGGTTTCATTGTCTAAATCAACCGGTGAGTGGATTAACGAACAAGATGGAGCAATCCACACTTTATCCTGACCTCTTTTTTCTAGCACCTGATTAATGATCGAAACAGATTTTTCAAAATCATTCTTCCAGATGTTCCTTCCGTCTACCAAACCTAAAGAAAGGATGGTATCCTCTTTTAATAAAGCTAAAACGTCGTTTAACTGATCTTCAGCACGTACCAGATCGATATGTAAAACATTTATAGGCAATGAAGTAGTTAAGGCAAGATTGTTACCTAAACCTTCGAAATAAGTCGCTAATACGATTTTTAACCTTGGGAAAGCTTTTCTAATTTCCTTATAGGCATATTCGTAGGCTTTTTTATCTTTTTCAGTTAAATCCAGTGTCAAAAACGGCTCATCAAACTGAACATATTCTACATTAAGGGCATCTAATCGCGATAAAATCTCGAGATAAACCGGAAGCAGGTTTTTAATCAGGTCTATTTTTTCAAATCCAGCTTCTTTTTCCTTGCCCAATAAAAGATAGGAAACCGGGCCAATTAGAACAGGTTTAGTGGTAATACCCAATTGTTTGGCCTCGTAAAACTCATTAATAATTTTGGTCGAGAAAAGTTTAAAAGGCTGGTCTTTGTAAAACTCTGGCACAATGTAATGGTAATTTGTATCGAACCATTTGGTCATTTCCATGGCTACCACATCCAATCCTTCTTTTTGGTAACCTCTTGCCATGGCGAAATAAAGATCAAGCTCTTCGTTCCCTTTTTTCAGGATCACCTCGTTATACCTTTTAGGGATGGCCCCAAAAGTTAAGGAATGATCAAGAACATGGTCGTAAAAAGAAAAATCATTTGATGGAATCACATCAATGCCTGCTTCTTTTTGAAGGTTCCAATTTTCGTGGCGAATGTTTTTGCCCACCTGAAGTACATTTTTGTACCCAGTTTTATCTGCCCAATAATTTTCGCAGATTTTCTTTAATTCCCTTTGACTACCTATTCGCGGATAGCCCAGATTTTGCGTTAGCATCTCTTTTAAAGATTAAGTAAATAAATCGTTTAAAAGTTCAAATCAGTATTTTATACTTTTCTTGTTAAAATAAAAAAGGAAAGGTTATGGCACAGCCTGCCCACTTATCGGCAAAAGCTTAAAGCAAGCGTATAAAATTTTAATTTTATGGTGTACAATCAGACCTGACCAATTACTTTATAACGCGAAAGTACCGTCAATTCAATATAGGCAGGTCTCCTGACTTATTCCCGATCCTATCGCCTTCCCATCCCGGTAAAACGGCACAGTGGCATGAATGATAAGACCGTTGTCTTTTTGCTAAAAGACAGAATTTACAGTTGCGCGACAGCTCGTGATTTGCACACGATTCCCTATTAATCCCGGGTGTAATTCCGGGAACCTGTATCGGTTGATGAAAAATAAAGTTAAGAACTTACATCAGTACAAATGTATGGATTAGGATTTAAAGATTAAGGTATTTTTGTAAGCATTGATTTCGCCTCCTTCCAATCGATGGTATTTATTTCTTTAACCACAGATGCACACGGATAAACACGGATTTTTTATAAATATTAAGTCTAAAGCACCTTAAGTCACTTGTAACAAATTTACAGCAAGCCGTTTTTGGAAATTATTCTCTATTATATTTGATTATCTAACTAAACTACCTTATTATGATAAAAAACTCCTTTAAAGGGCTTTGCATTGCTTTTTTAATGGTAAACAGCTATGCAGTACTGGCGCAGGAGGTACCAACGCCAAAATCTCATTTCGGTTTTGATATCGGCGACGATTATCAATTGGCCAATTATACCCAAACAGAAGCCTACTTTAAAAAACTTGCGGCAGCTTCTAACCGTGTTAAACTGGTTGATATCGGTAAAACCGAAGAAGGTAGAAGCCAATATATGCTGATTGTTTCTTCGCCTGAAAACCTGAAGAAATTAAATCGTTATAAAGAAATTTCACAACAACTGGCCCATGCCGAAATAACACCAGAGCAGGCAAAAGCATTAGCACAGGAAGGAAAAGCAGTCGTTTGGATAGATGGAGGCCTGCATGCAAATGAAGTGGTTGGTGTACATCAATTGATCGAAACGGTATATGAATTTGCTTCAAGAACAGACGCTGAAACATTGCGCATTTTGGATAATGTAATTATCTTATTTACACATGCTAATCCGGATGGGCAAGAATTAGTGAGCAATTGGTACATGAGGGATAAAGATCCGAAGAAAAGAACAACTTCCGGACTTCCTGTTTTGTATGAGAAATACGCCGGACATGATAATAACCGCGATTTCTTTATGTTAAACCTTAAAGAGACACAAAATATTGGACGTCAGCTTTTTGTAGAGTGGATCCCTCAGATTATGTATAACCACCATCAGGCTGGTCCGGCAGGAACAGTTGTTGCTGGTCCGCCTTACCGCGACCCATTTAATTATGTTTTCGACCCAACCCTGTTAACCAGTTTAGATGCTGTGGGGGCGGCGATGCACAACAGGATGAACGTAGAAAACAAGCCGGGTTATACGCAGCGCGGAGGATCGGTTTATTCTACCTGGTACAATGGTGGATTAAGAACCACCACTTATTTTCATAATATGATTGGGCTCTTGACCGAAATTGTCGGGAACCCTACCCCTTCTGAAATTCCGTTAGTTCCTTCGAGATTATTACCGAATGGCGATTCACCAAACCCGATTACCCCGAGGAAATGGTACTTTAAAAATTCTATCGATTACTCTGTATCACTAAATTATGCTGTTTTAAATTATGCGCAACGTTATCGCGATGAATTGTTGTATAACATTTATCAGATGGGCAGAAATTCAATAGAACGAGGTAAAAAAGATACCTGGTCGTTCTCTCCAAAGAAAATTGAAGCGATTAACAATGTGGCAAAGGGTGAAAAAGGTACCGCAATTGCAGGGGGAGATGCCGATTTTGGGCCAAGACGGCAGATCAGTATGAAAGCTTTTGATACAGTGATGAAGGCTCCGGCGAACAGAGATCCTCGCGGATACGTTTTAAGTGCCGATCAACCTGATTTTAACGCTGCCATTAAGTTTTTAAATGCATTGATCAGAACTGGAATTGTGGTTCAAAAAGCAACCGCTCCATTTACCGTTGCCGGTAAAAATTATCCTGCCGGAAGTTACATAGTTAAAACTGATCAGGCTTTCCGTCCGCATGTTTTGGATATGTTTGAGCCACAGGATCACCCCAATGATTTTAAATACGAAGGTGGTGCGCCAATTCCACCTTATGATGCTGCCGGATGGACTTTGGCATATTTAATGGATGTTAAATTCGACCGTATTCTGGACGACTTTTCAGGACCGTTTGAAAAAAATCCTTATGGGGAACTCTTAAAACCAGAGCATAAAGTGCCAAACGGATCAGGCTATGTGTTAAGTGCTGCACAAAATGATTCTTATACTGCAGTTAATGATTTATTGAAAAACAAAGTTGAGGTTTACCGCTCTACTGAAAATGGAGACTTTTATGTTTCATCAGCAGGAAAATCGGTGTTGGAAAAAGCCAATATTAAACTAAAAATTGCTGCTGCTCCAAAGGATAAAATTAAAATTTCGACAGCCAGAATTGCCCTTTGGGATACCTATGGTGGCTCTATGGCCTCCGGTTGGCTGCGGTTTTTAATGGAACAGTATCATTATAACGCCACAGTAATCTATCCTCAGAACATTGATGCCGGAAATTTAAAATCTAAATACGACGTGATCGTTTTTGTGGGTGGCGCAATTCCTTCTGTTCAGGCCGGAGTTGCTGGAAACAGATCTTTCGGACCAAAAGCAGATGAAATTCCTCAGGAATTTAGAAACCGTTTAGGCAGGATTAGCGCTGATAAATCAATCCCTGAATTAAAGAAATTTTTAGAAGCTGGTGGAAATATTGTAACCATTGGCAGCAGTACCAATCTGGCTTATCACTTAAACCTGCCTGTACGTAATGCAATGGTAGAAATTGTAAATGGGGCGGAAAAAAGATTACCTGCTGAAAAATATTATGTTCCGGGAAGTATTTTAAATGTTGGTGTAGATACGACTTTACCAGCCAATTGGGGCATGGAAAAAGAAGCCGATGTATATTTCGATAATAGTCCTGTTTTTAAACTCACTGGCGACGCCATTGCAGCTGCAAAGATTAAACCTTTAATGTGGTTTGAAAACGCCACACCGCTGCGCAGCGGCTGGGCCTGGGGGCAAACTTATCTTCAAGATGGGATAACCGCTTTTGAAGCAAAGGTGGGCAAAGGTAAATTGCTTGCCTTCGGGCCAGAAATTGTATTTAGAGCACAAACGCACGGTACATTTAAACTGATATTTAACCAATTGTATAAATAGTTATAATTGAGTTTCTGGTAATGTTGAGTTTGTTTAACAACGCATTTATGCTGTTTCTTAAGAGAATACCATTTACAAATCTAATATAAAGGTCGTCATTTCGATCCGATAGCTAGCTATCGGATGAAGCGTAGCGAAATGGAGAAATCTTTTAACATAGTCCAAAGATTTCTCCACTGCGGTCGAAATGACGATATTTCAAGAAGAAAACTCTCTTGAGACATAAGGACCACTATCCCAAACAATAGTGGCTTTTTACTTTGGCCTTACTTTAGCCAATTATAATCAGCTTAATTTTGTGTTATGAAAGTAGAAATCTGGTCGGACGTAATGTGTCCGTTTTGTTATATCGGGAAAAGGCATTTTGAACAGGCGATAGAAAAATTACCTTTCAAAAATGAAATTGAAGTGGATTGGAAGAGTTTTCAGCTCAATCCAGAGTATCACAATACCAATAAAGAAACGGTGTATGATTACCTGTCGAGAAGTAAGGGAATGCCGGTTGAGCAAGCCAAACAGATGACTAAGCAGGTGGTTGATATGGCGGCAAATGCAGGCTTAAGCATCGATTTCGATACTAATATTCCAGCAAATACATTTAACGCACACCGCTTAATCCATTTGGCAGCAAAACATAACCTTCAGGATTTAGCTGAAGAAAAATTATTTGAAGCCCATTTTGTAAACAGCAAAAACATTGGCGAAACCGATGTTTTAGTTGATCTTGCAGTAGAAATAAGTTTGGATAAGGATGAAGCTATAGCAGTTTTAAATAGCGATCAATTTGCCGAAGCCGTGCGTTATGATATTTATGAAAGCCAGAATTTAGGCATCCGTGGCGTCCCTTATTTTGTAATGGACCGTAAATATGGTGTTTCGGGTGCTCAGCCTGTTCAGGCTTTTACCGATGCGCTTACCCAAAGTTTTACCGAGTGGAAAGAAACTCAGCCTAAAACCACACTTACCTCGTTAAATAAAAATGATGATGCGGTTTGTGATGAGAATGGGTGTGAGATATAGAATTGTTTCCCGCAGATTACACTGATAGACGCAGATTTTTTTTCTGAGAAATCAATAAAAAATCGTCATCTCGACTGGAGCGCAGCACAATGGAGAGATCTGTCTATATAGATTTAGCTTCGCTGAGTACTTCGTGGTTCTCGGCTTCGTTGCACTTCGCTCGAAATGACGTTATCTAGAGGTTATCTCCATTAGCGATCCATCAACGCTGGTTTTTCAACGGTGTTAATAAATACTCTAAACCATTTACCCGAATTTCGAACATCGTAGCCATCAAATCGCCCAATTTACCTTTAGGGAAACCCTTATCCTTATACCAAAGCAAATAACTTTCAGGGATATTGCAGATCAGGTAACCTTTATACTTTCCATAAGGCATTTGCATTTTTACTAAATCGAGCAATAAGGTTGGGTTTAACATTTATAATATAAAATCTAAATAATTTTCTTTGTTAATTATGGAAAAGGTGGCTTGAGGATAGTTTTTAGCAAAAAAACCTGGTATCTTCTTCTTCTTTTGGTTTCCCCATTTGAAATCGGCAGCTAAGATTTCTCCGTTATTAATTTCGATAAGGTCTATTTCCTGCTGATCATAAGTTCTCCAAAAGTAATAAGTGGAACTATGCTGTTCGTACTCCATTTTTTTAATGCGCTCACTAAAACAGTAATTCTCCCATAAAATACCCTGATCATTGCGTAATGCTAATAACCTGAAATCATTAACGATTGCATTCCGGATGCCATTGTCGTAAAAATACCATTTGGATGATTTTGTAACTTCTTTCCGTAAATTATTACTGTAACCACCAACTTTATAAATGATAAAAACCTTCGAAAGTAAATCAAGATAACGGCCAACTGTATTTTTGCTAATACCTAAAGTACGGGAAATTTCATCAATCGAAACTTCCGATCCTACTTGATAAGCAATAAGTTTTAATAATTCCAGCAGTTTAGCGCTATTTTGGATGTTCTCATACATCAAAATATCTTTTAACAGATATGATTTAATCAGTTCAGTTAAATATTGCGCTTTTTCAGCCAATGAGTTCAAATGAAACAACTCCGGATAAGAACCGAAAATTAATCTTTCTTCAAGGTTTTGGGTAGTTTGCAAGGCATTTTCCTGTTTATTTAATTCAACCTGTGCTATCGGGTAGAGATAATAGGTTAAACTTCTTCCGGTTAAAGGTTCGCCGGTTTGATTCGACAGATCAAAAGTAGATGACCCACTTGCAATAATGGTGAGGTCTTTGAAAGTATCGATAAGCAGTTTCAATATTTTTCCAATTTCGGGTATAACCTGGGCTTCATCTATAATGAGCAGTTTGGCATCACCCAAGACCCTTTTATAATTTGCCGCTGTACGGGTTGATAGCAATACCTGTACATCCTGATCTTCTCCATTTAAAGAAAGATGGTTGATACTAGCATCTTTAATAATGCTTTCTACCAACCAGGTTTTGCCTACCCTCCTTGTGCCGAAAATTAAGATGACCTTATTTTTCCCGATTTTGTTGAGGATAATAGGTTTCACAGATCTAATAATTTGACTTTCCATTTAAGTCAAATATAGTAAAAAACGTTAATTCAGTCAATAGGCTGACTCAATTAACGTTAATTCAGTCAATAGACTGACTCAATTAATATTTTTTAATCAATCAATTCTAAAGTTTCTATTGCTTCCTCAACGGTTTTTACATTATCAAAAGCAATCCTTAACGTATTTTTTACCTCTTTTAAATTGCACATCCGCGGATGGTTCTGCGCAAAAGTTAAAATTTTGGTAAAGGTATTCGAGTCGAAATAAGCTGATTGTTTATCGCTTAAGAAATAGCCGCGTAAACTGTTTTTCTTAAAGCTGATTTTTTCGAAGCCTAATTTTTTGCCTAGCCACTGTAACCGTACCACACTCAACATGGTTTTTACCTGTGGAGGAACCGGTCCGAAACGATCGGCCAAATGTTTTTCAAAAATAGCGAGTTCTGCTTCGTTATCTAGCTTAGAAAGTTCAGTATATAAATTGTAACGCTCAGTAATGTTAGTAATGTAAGCATCCGGAATGTACAATTCCAGGTCGGTATCTACCTGAGTAAAGCCCACAAACGGACGGGCAGGTTCATTTTCGAACAGGCCTTTAAACTCTGCTTCTTTTAATTCCTGAATCGCTTCATCCAATATTTTGTGATACATCTCAAAACCGATTTCAGCAATGAAACCACTTTGCTCTGCACCTAACAAATTTCCACTTCCACGGATGTCCAAATCGCGCATGGCCACGTTAAAACCACTGCCTAGATCAGAAAACTCTTCGATAGCACTTAAACGCTTACGCGCTTCGGAGGTTAATGTAGATAAAGGTGGTGAAAGTAAATAACAGAAAGCTTTTTTATTGCTTCTGCCTACCCTGCCACGCATCTGGTGCAAATCGCTCAAACCAAACATGTGTGCATGGTTGATGATGATGGTATTGGCATTCGGGATATCTAAACCTGCTTCGATAATGGTAGTTGCTACTAGAACATCTTTTTCACCATTAATGAAATCGAGCATAACATCTTCCAGCTGGTCACCGTCTAACTGCCCGTGTGCAATACCGATTCTTGCTTTTGGAACCAGTTTTTGGATCAGCCCACCCAATTGCATCAGGTCGTTCACCCGGTTATGGATAAAAAATACTTGTCCGCCACGGTCTAGTTCGAACTGAACGGCTTCCTGGATCAATTTATCATTAAAAACATGCAATTCGGTACTTACCGGCTGGCGGTTTGGTGGAGGTGTGCTGATGATGGATAAATCCCTTGCTCCCATTAAAGAGAAATGCAATGTCCTCGGAATCGGAGTTGCGGTTAGTGTTAAGGTATCAACATTTACACGTACTGCTTTTAACCGTTCTTTTGCGGTAACACCAAACTTCTGCTCTTCATCAATAATCATGATGCCCAGGTCTTTAAACTTAACATCTTTGCTTAATAATCGGTGCGTTCCGATCAGGATATCAACTTTACCTGCAGCAGCTTCCGCCAGGGTATCTTTAATCTGTTTATTGGTTTTAAAACGGTTGATATAATCTACGGTAACCGGGAAATCTTTTAAGCGGGAAGAGAAGGTTTTAAAATGTTGTAGAGCTAAAATGGTCGTCGGTACCAGAACAGCTGCCTGTTTACCCTCTGCTACCGCTTTAAATGCCGCTCGTACGGCGATCTCTGTTTTTCCAAAGCCAACATCACCGCAGACCAAACGATCCATTGGATGTGGCGATTCCATGTCCTTTTTCACATCCTGAGTCGCTTTTAACTGATCAGGGGTATCCTCATAAATAAAAGAAGCCTCTAGTTCAGTTTGTAAATAGCTATCTGGAGAAAATGCCGTTCCGGCCTGAGTTTTGCGTAAAGCATAAAGCTTGATCAAATCCCGGGCGATATCTTTAACTTTTTTTTTAGTAGTTTTTTTTAGCTTATCCCAAGCATCGGTACCCAGTTTATTCATCTTGGGTACACCACTTTCCTTGCCACTGTATTTGGCAATGCGGTTTAAGGAGTTGATGTTTACATAAAGCAGGTCATTATCAGCATAAATTAAACGGATCATTTCCTGCGTTTTGCCATTTACCTCCACTTTTTCAAGCCCGGCGTATTTGCCGATCCCATGATCAATATGGGTAACATAATCGCCTGATTTCAGCTCCCTTAAATCTTTTAGAGTAATGGCCTGGCTTTTCTGATAGCCTTTTTTAAGCTTATACTTATAGTAACGATCAAAAATCTGGTGATCCGTGTAAAATGCCGTTTGGATTTGTGGATCAACAAAACCCTCTCGCAACATGCTATTAATTGGTGTAAACTTGGCCGTTTTATCAATATCCTCTAAAATGGCATATAAACGTTCAATCTGCTTTGGAGAATCAGTAAAAATAAAATTGATAATCCCTGCTTTTTCGTTCTCTTTTAGGTTATGAATGAGCAGATTAAAATCTTTATTAAATGAAGGCTGGGGTTTGGTTTCGAATTCAAAACGGTTGTCTGTTTTATAAAAAAACTGTTTACCGAATTCTATCAACGGAAAATCCTGAAGATGATCGCCTAATAATTTTTCATCGCTAAAAGCAAATTTAGGATCAATCCACTCGGGATTTTGAGTTTTATCTGCTGCTGGCAAAGCTTTCCATAGCTCAACAGCCTTTTTAAAACCAGCTTTAACAATATCAAGGGTAAATTCTACATCTTTGAACCAGAGCTGTGTATACTGATCGATATAATCAAGAATGCTGATATTACTTTCTGTTAAAAACTTGGCCTGTACGTTTGGTACAATAGTCAGCGATTTAACATCGGCAACCGAAAGCTGGCTTTCGATCTCAAAACTTCTGATGCTTTCTACCTCATCACCAAAAAATTCGATTCGGTAAGGAAGATCAGATGAGAAAGAAAAGATGTCTACAATACCCCCACGGATGGAAAACTGCCCCGGCTCATAAACAAAATCCCTGCGGTCAAAATCGTAATCAATTAAAAATTCATTGATAAAATCAATACCTAGTTTAGCTCCAAGACTAATTTCCAACGTGTTTTTTTCCAGCGCCGACCGGTCAATCACCTTTTCAGCAATGGCTTCAGGATAAGAAACTACAATTTTTCCGTATTCCGAATCGTGGTTCAGTTCATTTAATACCTCTGCACGGGCTAATACATTGGCTGTATCCACCTGTGTAAAATCGAAAGATTTGCGGTAAGAAGAAGGGAACAGTAAAACCTGTTTATCCAGCACGCTTTCCAGATCCGACTGGAAATAGGCAGCCTCTTCCCTGTCCGGCAAAACGAACATGATGGGTTTATGTAATAGAAAATAAGAAGAAAGGGCAACAATAGCATCGGCTGAGCCCACCAATCCCTTTAATTGTATCTTTGGGTTTCTGGTCGCGTTCAACGCTTTGGTAAATTGGGTTACCCTATCGTCGGTTTTGTATCGGTTTATTAAATCTCGAATGTTCAAGGCACAAAAATAAGCTTATCTTTTAATATTAACCCGCAATTTGTGTAAAGGTTTTTTTAACTATTTTTGGCTGGGTTGTGATATGGACATGAGATTTAGGAAAAACGAAAACTTATTCTTAGATGGTATCCTTCGTTTGGTCGAAATATATCCCCCTTTCGTCGATTAAGGGCAAATCGGTGTAACAAAGGTAATTCTATACCCTCTAAATTGTATAAAAAGTGAAACAATGAAGTACATTAAAAGCTTTCCACTAGAACTTTTTTTCTGGTTAACAGCTTTAATATTACTGGCAACAGCGAATAGCCATGAGCATCATTTTACGCTTTGTCCTTTAGCCAATTTGGGTTTTAAGGATTGGTGTCCGGGATGTGGTATAGGCAGGTCGATTAGTCATATTTTACATGGCGAGTTTACCGAAAGCTTTTCCGAACATTGGTTTGGGTTTCCGGCACTTTTGATCATCGTTTATAGAATTTACACATTGATAAAAAATAAGTTTAAAATTTCAACTACAAATACATAGAAACCATGGATATATTTCAATCACCTCTAATGTCGTTACCAGGTATAACACCAGAGGAATACTCATATTTACAACAAGCAACAACAGGTTTAACTGAAGAGCAGTTGCGTAATTTCTTGATGGTTTATAGCAGTAAAAGAAAAAATCCATCTGACATGTTGATTTTCTGCTTAATCGGACTCTTTGCTGTTCCAGGCTTGCAAAGGTTTATCATTGGCCAGATCGGCATGGGTATTTTGTACCTTTTGACTGCAGGTTTATGCTTCATCGGATCGATTATCGACGTAGTAAATCACAAAACACTGGCTTTTGAGCACAACCAGAAAATGGTTTTTGAAAGCTTACAGATGGTAAGAATGGGCGGTGGATTTCAGCAGGCAGGAAAATTCTAGAATAATATAAATTTGATCTTCAACCTCTCAGGTTTTTACAGCCTGCGAGGTTTTGTGTTTTATAAACGAAAAACCCGGGTTAAATAAACCTGATAAAGCGTAAAGCCCGGAGCGAGGAACGAGTGAGGACTTGAAGCGATAGCAGGACTGAAGCAGCCATAAAAACTGAAACGCTCATTTCCAAAAAAATATCGACCACCTAAGCCATCTGAGCACATCTAAGTTGAAGAGTTGTGATCAATTTAGCCATGCAAATTTTCGAAACCTGCGGGCTTTATTTATATTTATCGAATGAAATTAGCTGAAATTACCAATTATTTAGAAAGCATTGCGCCACTTAATTATCAGGAAGATTATGATAACTCCGGTTTAATTGTGGGCGATCCAAATATGGAAATCCGTGCTGCTCTAGTGGCTTTAGATTGCGTGGAGAAAATTGTAGATGAAGCCATTTCTACAGGCTGTAACCTGATCATTACCCATCATCCTATTGTTTTTAAAGGACTAAAAAAGCTTAACGGCAAAAACTACGTCGAGCGTGTAGTATTAAAAGCCATTAAAAACAACATTGCACTTTACGCCATTCATACCAATTTAGACAGCATCCACACTGGCGTAAATGCGAGAATCTGTGAACGTTTGGGCTTAACCGGAACTAAAGTGCTTTCACTAAAGGCCGGACTGTTAAAAAAACTGGTTACATATTGTCCGCAGGCACAGGCTGAACAATTGCGGGCGGCATTGTTTTATGCAGGAGCGGGGAACATTGGCAACTATAGCGAATGTAGTTTCAATGCCGATGGTTTTGGCACATTTAAGGGAAATGAAAATTCAGACCCTTTTGTGGGTGAAAAAGGTATCCGTCACCGCGAAAGTGAAGTAAGGATCGAAATGGTGTACCCTACCCAGGCCGAGCGCAAAATTTTGGTTGCTTTGTTCGAAAACCATCCTTACGAAGAGGTAGCTTACGATATGTATAAACTAGAAAATAAACACCAGCTGGTTGGTTCGGGTATGGTAGGCTGGTTGGAATATGATATGGATGGTTACGACTTCTTGCATTTGGTAAAAGACAGAATGCAGGCTAAAGTGGTTCGGCATACTGACGTAATTGGCAAAAGGATTAAAAAAGTTGCGGTTTGTGGTGGTTCTGGAAGTTTTCTTTTAAAAGAGGCCATTGCTACCGGGGCGGATGCTTTTATCACCGCAGATTTTAAATATCACGAGTTTTTTGATGCAGAGGAAAAATTGATCATTGCCGACATCGGACACTTTGAAACTGAACAATTTACCTCAAATTTATTGCTTGAAATTATTCAGAAAAAATTTACTAACTTTGCAATCCGTTTAACGGAGCAAAATACAAACCCCATAAATTACTTGTTTTAATGGAACAAACCGTAGAACAAAAGCTAAAGGCTTTATACGAATTACAAAATATCCACACAAAAATTGATAAGATCCGCCAGGTACGTGGTGAATT
>Ga0065714_10064671_pt1 | contig 24582 bp, 19 predicted proteins | sample MisRhiReplicate2_FD_59101 | JGI IMG/M metagenome (GOLD analysis project Ga0065714, IMG submission 59101) | Miscanthus rhizosphere microbial communities from Kellogg Biological Station, MSU, sample Rhizosphere Soil Replicate 2: eDNA_1 v2... | ecosystem: Host-associated > Plants > Roots >... | reverse complement strand
ATAAAATTTAAAATTAGTACCGATATTGATATGAGTAAAGCAATAATAAAAACAGAAAAAGGCGATATGACCGTAGAATTCTACGAAAATGATGCGCCAAAAGCCGTTGCAAACTTTAAAAAATTAGCTAAAGAAGGCTTTTATGATGGTGTAACTTTTCACCGTGTAATTCCTAACTTTATGGTTCAGGGCGGATGTCCAAATTCAAAAGACCCGGCTAAAGCACATTTGGCAGGTACTGGTGGCCCAGGTTATAAAATTGATTGTGAACTGGACGGAGAAAACCAATATCACGATCGTGGCGTTTTATCTATGGCTCACGCTGGCCGTAATACTGGTGGTTCGCAATTTTTTATCTGCCATAGCAGAGCAAATACTGCCCATTTAGACCGCAACCATACTTGTTTTGGTAAAGTTATCGAAAATGTAGATCTTGTTGATGATATCCGTCAGGGCGATAAGATTGTAAATATTGAAGTTTTAGAAGATTAGTGCGCAATGCGTTTGGCAATAAGCGTTTAAAGCGCTAATACCAATTGCTCAATATTGAATTTTAAAACATTAGAAATACGTTATGCGTTTGGCGGTAGACGATTTATTGTGCTTAACCCCCAACAGCTAACCACTAAACACACACATGATATGAATTTAAGAGGAATTGTTGCCGTATCTGGCAGACCAGGTTTATTTAAACTGGTTGGACAAAATAAAGTAGGTTACATTTTAGAGGGCTTAGATGCGCAAAAAACTAAAGTTGTAGCGAACATCACCAATACAAAATTAGCTTCATTAGAAGATATTACTGTGTATGGTGAAGATGAAGAAATTAAATTGGCTGATATTTTTGCTAAAATTTCTGAAAAAGGATCTACTCCTGATTTGAAAGGCGATTTACGCGGATATTTTCTTGAAGTAGCACCAGGTCACGATCAGGAGAAAGTTTATGCTTCTGATATGAAGAAAATCATTACCTGGTATAACTTATTAAAAGACCTGCCTTTGTTTACCGAAGACGCTCCAGAAACTCCTGGTACACCTGCTGAAGTGAAGTTATCAGAAGAAAAAGCAGCTTCAGATAAAAAACAAAAAGCTGCGGGATCTAAAACGTCAGCAAGTGCTAAAGCAACTACTAAAACTTCAGCTCCAGCTAAAAAAGCAAATATGACCAGTAAAAAAGGCGTTTAAACTTATTTAATTATTATAAAGAACACCAGGCTATATGTCCGGTGTTTTTTTATGGGTTTAATCGAAGAAATACCAAAGCAAAGCTACAATCACTAAAGAGGCAATAATGCTGATCCATAAGTATTTGTTGTTCTGGTTCTGATCGCTTTTGTATCTGTATTCCCGTTTATATTTATCTAATATCATGATTTCTTTTTATTTAATGATGATGTTAATTCCGTTTTTCCATATCCACATTACCAAGAATCTACGTCATCCATCTTCAGTTTCTTATGCGTGATGATAAGGTTCTCCTTTTAAAATACTAAATCCCCGGTAAAGCTGCTCCACAAAAAATAGCCTGATCATTTGATGAGAAAAGGTCATATCAGATAAAGAAATTAAACCATTGGCTCTTTTGTAAATGGTTTCATCAAATCCGTATGGACCACCAATGATAAAAATTAAATGTTGTACACTGCCCACCATCTGTTTATTCAGGTAGTTTGAAAATTCTACAGATGAATATTTTTTCCCTTTTTCATCCAACAAAATAACAACATCGCCATTGTTGATTTGTTTGTGTAACAGCTCTGCCTCCTTTGCTTTTTGTTGCGCTTCACTCAGGTTTTTAACGTTTTTTACATCAGGTATGGCCAAAAAACTAAAATTAATATAATGTTTCAGGCGGTTTATGTATTTATCAATTCCTTCAATTAGATATTTATCTTCTGTTTTGCCAATGGCGATCAGGGTAATCTTCATTTAATATTTGCCTATCTTTAGGATTTCGAAATTCAAACTTATAGAAAATTGTAACAAAAAAGACAATATATCCATCTGATAACTTCGAAAACACATACTGAATAAAAATTATGCTGAAACAACAACAAGAAATAATAGCTGGTTACCAGGATAAAATAAAAGAGGTTACGGCAGATATAGATCAAACAAAAAAACTGATCGATCAACTTTCTTTCCTCCGCATAGGTTTATTTTTGGCCGAAATTTTATTTTTCGTTTTGCTGCTGCGCTCCGCAGACGATAGTCTGCGTACATTAATTCAAGTTTGTTTATTACTGCCAATAATTGCCTTCGCCTTTGTGGTACGCAGACAAAGCCAACTCGACCGTGAGATCGACTATAAAAAACAATTACTGTGGGTTTATCAGAACGAATGGAATATTTTAAATGGTGCTGCTAACGCATACGATCATGGTAAAGCTTTCGAATCTGAACAGCATCCTTACACTTCCGATCTTGATATTTTCGGTACCGCATCGCTATTTGCCTTGATTAACCGTTGTAGTACAAAAAGTGGAAACAAGCTGCTGGCTAAAAATTTCGCAGAAAAATCCACTAGAGATAGGATATTACTTCGACAGGAAGCCATAAAAGAAATAACTGATAAGATGGCAGAAACGTATAGTTTTAGGGCCAATCTTCATGGTTACGATCCTGATAAAATAGAACAGATCAAAATGCAGTTAAAAAGCCAACTGGGTGCGCAATTGAGTTTTGTAGAAGGATTTTTTATGCGATTTTATGTGAAACTGGTACCCTACATTTCTATCGCAGTAATGCTGGCAGCATTTTTAATCAGCGGTGTTTTCTGGAAAGTATTGGCGATTTTGGTTGTTATCCATATCGGATGGAATATATTACTGGGTTCAAAAATAAACAAAGTGTTTTATAGTTTTGGCGGAAGTTCGAACCTGCTGAACGGATACGCAAGCGCTATTTTATGGACAGAAAATCAACATTGGAAAAGCAGCTATACCCTAAGTTTACTTGATTCGAAAATTCCGGTTAGTAAAGAAATTAAAGGTCTTACTAAAATTATCGAAAATTTTGATGCGAGGTTGAATATTGTTGTCGGTGGGGTGTTAAATGCACTTTTACTTTGGGATTTAAAATGTTGTATAAATTTAGATATTTGGTATAAATCATCATCAAAGGATGTAATTTCCGCGCTTGATCACCTGGGCGATTTCGAAGAACTGATTTCGCTGGCCACAACAGCTTATAATCAACCAGATTGGGTATTTCCAGTAATTGCCGATCAGTTTGCATTAGCCACCACTCATATCGGCCATCCCCTTATTAACGTTCAGGTAAGGGTCAATAACGATTTTGGTGTGGAGGAAAAACCAACTGTTGATATTGTAACGGGCTCTAACATGGCGGGTAAAAGCACTTTTTTGCGTACTATAGGTATCAATATGGTATTGGCTTATACAGGTGCGCCGGTTTGCGCCAAAACGATGCAATTATCTGTTTTTTCGCTCAATACTTATATGCGGATTAGAGATTCGCTAAACGAAAGTACCTCCACCTTTAAAGCAGAGCTCAACCGATTGAAAATGATTCTGGATAATGTGGTGAAGGATAAAGATACTTTTGTATTGATTGACGAAATGCTGCGGGGTACAAACAGCCGAGATAAATATTTAGGATCGAAGGTTTTTATCCAAAAGCTGATTGCCGAAAAAACACCTGCTCTTTTTGCAACCCACGACCTCCAACTGGCCGATCTGATTACCGATCATCCTGAAGCGGTCCGTAATTTTCATTTCGATATCCAGATTACCCATGGTGAAATGAGATTTGATTATTTATTAAAACATGGTCCCTGCAAAACTTTTAATGCAGCTATTTTACTGAAAGAGATTGGATTGACTTTGGATTAGGTAGTAGGAGGTAAGTGGCATTAGATGTTTCCATATATGTGATGTCAGATATTACCATCTGGCACTAAAGAATATTTAACCAGTCAGGTGGTAACACCAGACTGCACTAAAACCCCGACGAAAAAACCTAAGAATTTGTATCTTAGTTAAAAAGAATCCTAAGCTCAATCTAAATTAAATGTTCTATGAAACAAGCACTCAATTATTCTTTAAAAGTAACATTAACTACGTTGCTACTTTGTCTTCCCATTACCATTTGTATTATGATGGCGTGCGTTAAAATATCGGCAATTATCACTTCAAATTATATGATTAATCTTCATTTAAATCTAATTGACGCTGCCATATTTATCGCTTTAACTTTTTGTGCATTGTTGTTTAATATGAGGGAAATTAATGGTGAAACTCAGGTAATTTATAATAAACGCAATATTGCGCGTAATTCTATGCTGGAATCAGTCGCACTCTTTTTAGTGTATCTACTATTGAGTGGAAAATTAATGTCGCTTTCTATTGATGAATTCTTGATCACCTACGGTCCTACATTTCTCATTACCATGATTAGCATGAGGAGTTATTCGCTAAGGAATGAAGAAAGCCAGACTAAATTAATTTAAAATCATTCAGCTTTTGAACAAAATCAATGGCTATTATACCGAATTACCTGATTAACGTTATTGAACCAGAATATTTAACCGTGGTATTCGATAGGTTAGTACCAGATATTACATAATAATATACCCCAACAGGGAGGTCGTTGCCCTTAAAAGTGCCTTTCCAGTTATCGAATATGTTATCGGTAAAGAAAACCTGAGTGCCTAAACGGTTGTAAATCTGTATCCTATATTTCGTGAGGTTGGTTACACCAACAACCAATTCATCATTAACTCCATCGCCATTAGGCGAAAATGCATTTGGAACAAATGTAGATCCATTTTTTTTGATAATGAGGTCGCCTTGGGTGATTGAATTTGCGCATCCGTTTTTAGAAAATGCGGTTAAGGTAATTCGGAATAATCCATCGGTTTGATAAATATGGGTTGGACTTTGTTCTGAAGAGGTAAAACCATCGCCGAAAATCCATTCATAAAAATCCCCATAAAGTGATGTATTGGTAAAGGTTATGGGTACCGGAGCGGAAAATTTTACGTTAAAAGAGGGTTTGGTATAAAAGTTAGCAACTGGAATTCTGGCAATGGCCGGGATGACGATACTTGCAGGCGCAGAGCTACATGTGCCTGATGTTAATATAATCTGATATTCACCTGACACGTTAAAATCTGTTACCGGAATTTCAATGGCATTTGTGGTTGCAGAATAATTGTTTGGCCCTCTCCAGGCATAAGTAATTCCTTCCTGTGCCGGTACCGATAATTTTATAATATCTTTTAAACAAAAAGCAGGCTGATTAATACTGATTTCTGGTTTTTCTGGCTTCACTTCTACTAAAATGTCCTTTGTAAAGGTAGAGATACAGCCATTATTGGTTTCAACTGTTAGCGTGATTGTTTTAAGCCCAGGATTAGTAAATGTTAATGTTTTACTATCATTACTAGTGGCAACCTGGCTTTTTATTCCTGGACCAAAATCCCAGGTGAGCTTGGTATAATTTTTAGAAGCATTGATAAACGAAAAGGATTGATCGGTTTCGCATTTATGATTAACTTCAATCGAAAACATTGCTTCAGGTTTTAAATCCACTGATAAAATATCGATTGAATTTACTTCACTCACACAATCACCGACCTGAACGTAAAGCCTGTATATACCAACTATTTCTGGTCCGGTCACCTGTATTTCAGGATTCTGGTTTGTTGAAACAAAACCATTTGGCCCTGACCATTGGTAGCTGGCTAAATTTAAAAAAGGAGTGCTTAATTTTAATACATCTCCCTGGCACAAATTAACCTTCGAAGCGCTTATGATAGGTTTTTCGGGTGTGTTTGCTACAATAAAAGTTTGCGTAGTAACTACATTGCAACCGTTTGTGCCTTTGGCTTCTAAAACCACAATTTTGTCGCCTGGTGTGTTGTATGTTACGGTAAATGGCCCGGCTGTTGTGGCCGAAGCCAGGCTTGCTCCTTCACCAAAAGACCATTTTAAGGAGGCGAAGTTAGATGCTTTGCTTTCGAAAATATACACCTGATTATCAGTACATGGATTTAGTTTCTTAACATCAATTTCGGCTGTTGGACCCGCAAAATCTGCAGTGCCACCAAATTCTAAAGTAAAGCCATTGTTCCCTCCCGAGTAATTATCGATGAGTAGGGCATATACATGGTCCTGTTCTAAATCTACGTATTTTACAAAACCATTTTGACCAGCCGGGCAGCCTGCCGCCTCAGTTAAATCAGTTTCTGTCATACTTAGGCCGGTTTTATAATAAGTAGGGCTACAGTTTACCCCACTGCCCGCTGCACAACGTATGGCCGTTGCACCACTTATTTTACTACAATCCCCGTTTACACCCAAATCGTAAAAAATCCAGTCAATATCATTTGTGGTTACCGTTGGGGTGATTATAAAAGTAAAATCGCCGGGCTTGGAAGCCTTAAACATATACCAGGCAGAGTTAGATTCTGTACCCAGGCAGGTACCTGCCGATTCGTGATTGTTTGCTCCCGAGCCAGTTACATTTAACTGAGTAAAGGTCTCTTTTGTACACAATACCGAAAATGTTCCACAATCTTGTCCTGGTTGTATTGGTGGGAAATAGTTATCGATACAAAGTTTAAAGGTACCGGTAGCATCGTTCGCTGCGCTTACTCTAACATAGTAAACCTGGCCAACTGTTAAAGCGCCTTTGTATAAAGAAATAACATTATTTGATGTGGCTTGCGAGCCAGGCTGCTCGGCAATAGAATTAGTAGCCGGATCGAATGAATATAGGGCAAGCAAAGGATCGATTAAGGTATTTGTACTATTGGCATCAATTTTTCCGCTAACAGAAATGTTTACGTCAAACTTAGATGCAGTAAACTTATACCAAACATCTTTTCCAACAGCCGGCCAGTTTAAAGCTTTATTATAATTGCTTGGTGTAGCTTCTGAATTGTTAAATTCGGCATCGCCACTACAATATGCGCTGGTATTGGTAACATTTATGGCATTTATCAATTCATCATTAATGGGTGGGGTAAATTTTCCAAAGGCAGAGAGATTTAGTATTGCCAATAGAAAAAGAATTAATGAGTAGCGCATAGGTAAAAATATTAAAAATTGTTTTTATTTCGAATCATTTTAATTGTTAATGATTTGTTAATATTAAACTCGCAACTTATGGCAAATAATGGATAACAATGGTTAAGGCAAGCGATTTCGGTTCGAATTTTTTGTGGGGGGTAGCTACTGCAGCAGCGCAGATAGAAGGAACTGCAACCCAGTACGGTAAAGGCCCTTCCATTTGGGATACTTTTACGGCGAAAAACGGCAAAATAAAGAAGAGCCATAAATTAGATCCTGCCTGCGATTTTTATCACCGATATACCGAAGATGTAGCTTTAGTAAAATTACTAGGCTTTAAAGTTTTTAGGTTTTCTATTGCCTGGTCTAGGATTCTGCCTAGCGGAAGGGGAGAAATAAATCAGGAAGGTATCCGTTTTTACCACAATCTTATTGACGAATGTTTAACACATGGAATTACCCCATACGTTACGCTTTATCACTGGGATTTACCGCAGGCGCTGGAAGATGAGGGCGGCTGGACAAGCTTTAGCATCAATGCCGCCTTTAATGCTTTTGTGAGCATCTGTGCATTAGAATATGGAGATAAAGTAAAAAACTGGATGGTATTGAACGAGCCTTTTGGTTATACATCATTAGGGTATATGCTTGGTATTCATGCTCCAGGTAAAACTGGTTTAAGCAATTTTTTCCCTGCGGTATTACATACGGCATTGGCACAGGCAGAAGGTGGTAAAATTTTACGTGCAGAAATTAACAGGGCCAATATTGGCACTACTTTTTCCTGTTCAGAAATTATCCCTAACACACAAAGTGATAGTGATATCCTCACCGCTAAACGCGTAGACTGCCTCATGAACCGTTTGTTTGTAGAACCTACACTAGGCATGGGCTTTCCTACAGCAGATTGGGATGTGTTGGAGAAATTTCAGATCGAATATGGTACCTGGCGACTGCAGGAAAGGATGAAATTTGATTTTGATTTTATCGGACTTCAAAATTACTTTCCACTGGTGGTAAAATACAACGCCTTTATCCCAGTAATCCAGGCTTGGGAAGTAAAGGCCAAAAGCCGAAAAAAGCCACACACTGCCATGGGCTGGGAAATAAATGCGGATAGTTTTTATCATATCATAAAGCAGTTTGCGGCCTATCCCAATGTCAAAAATATCATGATTACTGAAAATGGTGCAGCCTATCACGATAAATTGACTGATAAAAGGGTAGAAGATCCGGAACGGATCGAATATTTTAAACTTTACCTGAGCGCATTGCTAAAACTCAAAAATGAAGGAATAAATGTTACAGGCTATATGGCCTGGACATTAATAGATAATTTTGAATGGGCCGAGGGTTTTACGGCAAGGTTTGGACTCGTCTATAACGATTTTAAAACCCAGGAACGTACCATTAAAGATTCGGGCTATTGGTGGAAAGAATTTCTGAAAAGCTAGTTGATAGTTTGCTCTTTTCACTTTCATAACTAAACAAATTCTTATGTTTGGAATATGAATGATAAAACAGTAGTGTACAGTACCTATTATAATCCAATGGAGGCCAATATTATTAAAGCCAAATTGGAAGATAGCGGATTTGCCTGTTTCCTGGCCGATGAAAATGTTGCAACGCTAAATCCACTTTACAATCAAGCTATTGGTGGTGTTAAACTTATTGTTTTTGAAAGAGATATAGAGGCCATCAACGCTTTACTGGCTGAAGGCAATAGTTTGGCTTTTGAATCACCAGATGAAATTACTGATGAAGAAGAATTAGAAAAAGATAAAACAGTTTGTGAGAAATGTGGATCTACCAATGTGGGCTATGGAATGGCTACTGATAAAAAATATAGCATTTGGGCAACTATCCTTGCTTTTTTAACGCTTACTACTCCAATTAAAGCCAATAAGTGCAATCATTGTTACGATTGTGGTTATGAGTTTGAGTAGATTGATTTTACATTTTTTTGAAGCGCAAGGCCAGAGGCAACTATTAAGGCTTGTTCCCGTGCTTTGCTGTATCCTTATGCTGCGCTTCAGGGATGCCGCTACGCCCGGGGCTATAAATTCCTTTTACTGCATTAAGGCAAAGTCTTCCTTCATAGTGTTCAAACAGCCCCTATCGGTAAAATACTTTTTAGCTGAAAAGGGCACTGTCTCTGCCATCTAAACCCGATATACGCGAATGCTGGTTTCTTCAACCAGCAGCAGCATTAGCGGGACTAACCCCAACCTAGAAACTACTGCAACTGCTTTCCAAAAAAATGAAGATATTGATCTTAAATTACAAATATGGATCTTAGCCCTTGAGTAATCGTCATTGCGAGAAGGCTTTTTCAGCCGACGAAGCAATCTTTCATTCAATGATCCTTGATATAAAGATTGCTTCGTCATTCTTCCTCGCAATGACGTGTTTTCTAACAAAAAATCCCGTTCTGATTTAACAAAACGGGATTGATATTTTAACTTAGGACTAAAGACTTTTGACTAATTAAAGTGCTGCCTTAGCCGCTGCTTCAGCCCTGATGATATTTAACGCACCACCAGCTTTAAACCAATCGATTTGTTGTGCATTATAACTGTGGTTAACCGCAAACTGTTCGGTAGAGCCATCAGCATGGTGCAATACCAATGTTAATGGTTTATCTGGTGCAAACTCAGTTAAGCCTAAAATGTCGATCGTATCATCTTCCAGAATTTTATCGTAATCATCTTTATCCGTGAAAGTTAAGGCCAGCATACCTTGTTTTTTAAGGTTGGTTTCGTGGATACGGGCAAAAGATTTTACCAATACCGCGCGAACGCCCAGGTGACGTGGCTCCATGGCCGCATGCTCACGAGATGAACCTTCGCCATAGTTTTCGTCACCTACTACAATTGATCCTAACCCAGCAGCCTTATAATCACGTTGGGTAGCTGGAACAGGGCCATATTCGCCAGTTAATTCATTTTTAACGTTATCTGTTTTATCGTTGAAGTAGTTCACTGCACCAATTAACATGTTGTTCGAAATGTTATCCAGGTGACCACGGAATTTTAACCATGGACCAGCCATTGAGATATGATCTGTTGTACATTTACCTTTGGCTTTGATCAAAAGTTTTAGACCTTTTAAGTCTGTACCTTCCCAAGGGCTAAATGGATCTAATAATTGTAAGCGGTGTGAAGTTGGAGAAACCAAAACCTGAACTGATGAACCATCAGCAGCCGGAGCCTGGAAACCTGCATCTTCTACAGCGAAACCTTTTGTTGGCAATTCAAAACCAGTAGGTGGATCTAATTTTACTTGTTCGCCTTTATCGTTAGTTAAAGTATCCGTTAATGGGTTAAATCCCAAATTACCCGAAATTGCAATAGCAGCAACCATTTCTGGCGAAGCTACGAAGGCGAAAGTATTAGGGTTGCCATCAGCACGTTTAGCAAAGTTTCTGTTAAAAGAGTGTACAATGGTATTTTTTTCTGCTTTCTCCGCACCCGTACGGTCCCACATACCGATACAAGGTCCACAGGCATTGGTAAAGATCGTTGCGTCTAGATCTTCGAAAGTTTTTAAGAAACCATCGCGGTCTGCCGTGTAACGTACCTGCTCAGATCCTGGGTTGATACCGAAAGCAGATTTGGTTACCAAACCTTTTGCAATAGCCTGGTTGGCGATTGAAGCTGCTCTGGATAAATCTTCGTATGAAGAGTTGGTACAAGAACCAATTAAGCCCCATTCTACTTTTAACGGCCAGCCATTTTTCTCTGCCTCAACTTTCATCTGCGAAACCGGAGTGGCTAGATCTGGTGTAAAAGGACCGTTTAAGTAAGGTTCTAAAGTATCTAAATCGATTTCAATAACCTGATCAAAGTAGTTTTCAGGATCAGCATATACTTCGGCATCACCAGTTAGGTAAGCCGCAATTTTGTTTGCTTCGTCAGCAACTTCATTTCTGCCGGTAGCACGTAAGTAACGCTCCATGCTTTCATCGTAACCAAAAGTAGAAGTGGTTGCACCTATTTCGGCACCCATATTACAAATAGTACCTTTACCGGTACAGCTCATTGAAGTTGCACCATCGCCAAAATATTCTACAATGGCACCGGTACCACCTTTTACAGTCAGAATACCAGCCACTTTAAGGATTACATCTTTGGCTGCGGTCCAGCCATTTAATTTACCGGTTAGTTTTACACCGATTAACTTAGGGAATTTAAGCTCCCAGGGCAAACCTGCCATTACATCACAGGCATCAGCACCACCAACACCAATCGCAACCATACCCAAGCCACCAGCATTTACCGTGTGCGAATCGGTACCGATCATCATTCCGCCCGGGAAAGCATAGTTCTCTAAAACTACCTGGTGGATAATACCAGCGCCTGGTTTCCAGAAGCCGATACCATATTTATTGGATACAGAAGATAAGAAATCAAAAACTTCGGCACTTTCGGTTTTGGCATGGGGTAAATCTATGGCAGCGCCTTCTTTAGCCGTAATCAGGTGATCGCAGTGAACTGTTGAAGGAACTGCAACCTGTGGACGTCCCGCCTGCATAAACTGTAATAATGCCATTTGCGCCGTAGCATCCTGCATCGCTACGCGGTCTGGAGCAAAGTCTACGTAATCAGAACCACGCTTAAACGCCTTTTTAGGATCTCCATCCCAAAGGTGAGCATACAATATTTTTTCAGATAATGTTAAAGGTCTGCCAACAGCTTTACGCGCAGCCTCTACGCGGCTACCAAAGTTTGCATAAACCTTTTTAATCATGTCTATATCAAAAGCCATACTTAAATTTTTATAATTATTATTAATAAGGTACTATCTAAAGTAAACAATTTTAAACAGATTTATTTTTGAGATTTGTCATAATGTATTATTTAAAACCATTCTATGCAACTATTATGTAAAAGAAAAGGCTACCAGATCTCTCGGATAGCCTTTTTTTAAGGATTAACAAATAATATACTTTTTTGTTTCTTATTGTTTTGTAGAAATAGGAGTAAACTTGGTTAAGTTAATGCCTTCTACTGCCATTTTATATTCTTCAATGCTCGGAATGCGACCCAAGATAGCTGAAAGAACAACAACAGGGGTTGAAGCCAGTAGAGACTCACCTTTTTTGCCATCTTTATCTTCTACCACACGGCCCTGAAATAAACGGGTTGAAGTTGCCATTACCGTATCACCTTTAGCGGCTTTCTCCTGGTTGCCCATACATAAGTTACAGCCTGGGCGCTCTAAATACATGATGTTTTCATATTCGGTACGTGCCGTGCTTTTAGGTAAAGCATCGCTGAACTCAAATCCAGAATATCTTTGCAAGTATTCCCAATCACCTTCTGCTTTCAATTCATCGATGATGTTGTAGGTAGGAGCAGCAACTACCAAAGGCGCTCTGAACTCTACTTTACCAGTCAGTGTCTCTATGTTTTTTAACATTTGAGAAACGATTTTCAAGTCATCTTTATGTACCATGCATGAGCCAACGAAACCAAGATCTACTTTTTTATCCCCACCGTAGTAGGTTAAATCTCTGATGGTATCATGTGTATAACGTTTAGAAACATCAGCGTTATTCACATCCGGATCGGCAATCATTGGTTCTTCAATTAAATCCAGATCGATTAAAACCTCAGCATAATATTTAGCATTATCATCTGGCATTAAAGCGGGTTTGATACCGGTTTTAATTTCTTCAATACGTTTGTTTGCTTTATTAATCAATCCTTGTAAAACCTGGTTATGGTTGTCCATACCTTTGTCTATCATGATTTGAATACGATTTTTAGCAATTTCTAACGATTGGATTAAAGTATCGTCCTGCGAAATACAGATAGACGCTTTTGCTTTCATCTCTGCCGTCCAGTCGGTAAAAGTAAAGGCCTGGTCGGCTAATAAAGTGCCAATATGTACTTCAATGATACGACCCTGGAATACGTTTTCGCCATCAAACTGCTGTAACATTTGCAATTGTGTCGCATGTACTACATCACGGAAATCCATGTGCTCTTTCATCCGGCCTTTGAAGGTCACTTTTACTGACTCCGGAATTGGCATAGAAGCCTCACCTGTTGCCAATGCCAATGCTACTGTACCAGAATCTGCACCGAAAGCCACGCCCTTAGACATACGGGTATGCGAGTCGCCACCGATGATGATTGCCCATTCATCAATAGTGATATCGTTTAATACTTTGTGAATAACATCGGTCATCGAATGATATTCCCCTTTAGGGTCGCGGGCAGTAATTACCCCGAAATCATTCATAAACTTCATCAGTTTAGGGATGTTTGCCTGTGCTTTTTTATCCCAAACAGATGCGGTATGGCAACCTGACTGGTAAGCGCCATCAACAATAGGAGAAATAACTGTAGCGGCCATAGCCTCTAATTCCTGAGCCGTCATTAAACCGGTAGTATCTTGCGAACCTACAATATTTACTTCTACACGAACATCAGAACCGGCATGTAAAACCTTACCTGGTGTTAAGCCTACCGCATTTCTGTTAAATATTTTCTCTACAGCGGTTAAACCCTGACCTTCGACAGATACTTCTTTTGCCGGAGCAAATACTATTGGAGCTTCGATGCCTAAAGTTTTAGCTGCAAAAGTTTGGATTTTTTTACCGAAAACGATGGCGTAAGAACCACCTGCTTTGATAAATTCCATTTTTTGAGGAGTCAATGCTTTCGAAATATCAATTAGCTCCTGGTCTCCATTGTATAATTTTTTGGTTCTGGTATTGATGGTAAGTATTGTACCCGTTTCTATTGAGTAAACTTGCTCTAAAATTGGCTCGTCATTTTCGTTACGGATAACATTTCCATTCTCATCGGTTTTCTTTACCCAGTTTTTAAGGTCGATACCAATCCCACCAGTTACATCAACTGTGGTTAAAAAAATTGGAGAGATACCATTCGTGCCACCTACAATTGGCGCTATGTTTACAAATGGGATATAAGGGCTAGATCTTTTGCCCGTCCAAAGTGCTACATTATTTACGCCCGACATACGAGAGGAACCTACACCCATGGTGCCTTTTTCAGCTACCAGCATTACACTTTTATCTGGGTGTTGCGCTTGCAATGCTTTGATTTCCTCCTGAGCCTCAGGCGTAATCATGCATTTGCCGTGCAATTCACGATCAGAACGGGAGTGTGCCTGGTTACCCGGAGATAATAAATCTGTAGAAATATCACCAATCCCGGCAATAAAGGTTACCACTTTAATTTCTTCTGCTACTTCAGGAAGTTTGGTGAAAAATTCGGCGCTGGCATAACTTTCTAATATTTCTTTAGCAATTGCATTGCCATTGTTGTAGGCATATTTTAACCGATCTGTATCAGCATCGTACAAATAAACTTGTGTTTTAAGAACATTTGCAGCTTTATGGGCTTTATCACCATTATCAGCCAAAGCAATGTCTAATAGCACCTTGATAGAAGATCCACCCTTCATATGCGATAACAATTCGAAAGCAAAATCAGGTGTGATTTCTGCAACGACAGTTCCGCCTAAAATAATTTCTTTTAAAAACTCTGCTTTTACACCAGCTGCTCCGGTAGTGCCCGGTAAGGTGTTGTATATGAAAAAATTAACAGCATCTGCCCTGTTAAAATTATTTACATTTTTGATTTGATCGATGATTTCACTTAATAATTCAGCGCCATCAATAGGTTTGGGATGAAGACCTTGAGCTTTTCTGTCTTCAATCTCCTGGATATAATCGTTATAAATACTCATCTTAGCTATTTATCCTTTTTATGATAAGATCGTGCAACAAAATGTACACCCGCTTTTAAAAAAAAGAATACTGTTTTATATATTAATTTGTGGTTTTTTGACCAAAAAATTCAATTTTTTGACTGAAGCCAAAAATAGCAAAAAACAACTTTTAAATGTAATTTGCACAGGCGATTAAATAATTTGGAATTATTCTAAACAACCGCTAAAGGTATAAACGACAGGCATTAAAATCATATAAATATGAAAAAACAGAACGTGAATTGATGAGTTTAATTACCTGATATTTCTGATAAAAGCAAAGGTTTATCACGAAGCGCTGAATCATTAATCTAAACAGGTATTGTTATCAATGTTGTAATAAAAACCTAAACTTTCAGCTTTTATATTCCCTGCAGTGTCAATGCCTACCCGATATGGTTCGGTTTTTACGGGGCACTTGTGAAATCTTGACAAATACAGTTCAAATCCTGTTTGGCTTTTCTGATAAGATCCACCAATATCCCGGTTGTAATCTACGTCTAAATTGTTGATTTTGGCCAGTAATAAAGCCTCTTCTAAAACATCTATTTTTCCGATAAACCTGATCAATTGTGCTTGGTTGGTAACCGACTTCATACCGTCGTTTTCAAGATAAATGATATAAAAATAACCTTTAAATAAGTCGAAAATAAAACCGGATTTTGGTTGATCAAACCTATTGTTCATTAGATAGGAAAGATTCCCATGCCCCGTTATAATCTCAGTTTCTGGATGGATCTTGCCACTAAAATCCTGCCGGATGCATGCCCAATATTGATAGCCTTTATCCGGGCGGATACCTTTGATGAGATCTTCTGTTAAGTTTAAACCGGGTGGGATTTTTTCGAAACCTTGTTCAATACGAGTATTGCAGGCTATCAGAACCAGAGGAAAAATCAGTAGATAATATTTTATTTTCAGGAGGCAGTTCTGCATATCGGTTTTTAACTGATGATGAAAATAACGGATTATTCCATAAGCGTTCATTAACGGACACATTTGTACGATTTTGAACAGTTTTTTATTGTGTTTTGTTGTAATTGTTTGGTAATTAGGTGGTTGTTTTTGGTTTTTGCACTTGGCATAAGATTGGCTTTGAGCTACAATGTTGAAAATGCAAAACCTTTTTCAGTAAAATAAGCCAATACTTTGGGAAGTGCATAAGATAAACGGTCGAATGCTTTTAAGCTATCGTGAAAAACAATAATGGAGCCATTTTCGGTATGTTTGATCACATTTTGATAGCATTTTTCGGGGGAGAGTTTAGTGTCGAAATCGCCACTCAGTACATCCCACATTACTATTTTGAGTTTGGAGTGGTGAGTTTGGAATTGTAAGTTGTTAAGCGCTTTATACTCCGAGTTCCGAACTCCAAGCTCCAGGCTACGAATCTGGCTCTTCCTGATCCTTCCGTAAGGTGGGCGGAAAAGTTCAGTCTGGGTAAGTTGCTGGCATTTTAGCGTATTTTCGAAATAGGTTTTATCATCGGTTTTCCAGCCTTTTAAGTGGTTGAAAGTGTGGTTGCCAATGGTATGTCCGTCGGTTTTTACGCGTTCAAAAACTTCGGGATGTTTAACAATATTATCGCCAATGCAAAAAAATGTAGCTTTAGCGTTAAAGACTTTCAAAGTTTTTAATACAAAATCTGTAACATTGGGTATAGGTCCATCGTCAAAGGTCAGATAAATAACTTTTTCGGTGCGGGATTTATTCCATAACAGTGATGGATAATACCATTTTAGCAGAAGCGGTGATTTGATCAGGTACATTTAACTTCAAAGTTAGTAAATGCCTGAACAGATTGAAATTATTAAAGTTGTTTATATAGATTTGAAACAAATTATGAAGATGTTTACCAATAAAAAGTTAATTACCGGATCTGCATTACTAGTGGCATTAAGTTTTAGTCAGCAAATTAAGGCTCAGGAAGTGATCAGTATTGAAAAAGCGGTCGAAAATACATTAAAAAATAATTTAACAATCAAACAAGCCGCGTTTAACGCCGCCATCAGCGATGAAAATGTGCGCCAATCTAAAAATGCTTTATTACCTACTGTAAATGGTTCCGTTAACCAATCAATGCAATGGGGAAGAAGTCAGGTAACATCCGGTTTGTTTCTAAATACCCAAAATTATACATTAAATCCAAGTGTTTCTGCTAATATGCAATTGTTTGGAGGTGGCGCGCTACTTAATCAGATCAGACAGAATAAATTATTGTTGGCTGTAGATCAAACCAATGTAGAAAAGGTAAAAAATGATCTTATTCTGCAGGTGGTAACTGCTTACCTGCAGGTTTTAAATAACCAGGATCAGGTTAAGGCTACAGAGCAGCAATTAGACGTTGCTAATTCTACTTTAAAAAGGGAACAGGCGCTTTTGGATGTTGGTAATAAAACTTTAGCCGATATCTCGCAGGCGAAATCGCAGGCGGCAACAGCTGAACTTAATCTCACTAATGCGCAGAATCAGTTGACCATATCCTATTTAACTTTAGGACAATTAATGGAGATTCAGCCACCAATGACATTTAAGGTACAGCCGCCATTGGTTAATGAATTGAATAACATTCAAAACACTTATGTTCCAAGTGATATCTACAACCAGGCCTTAAATACTTTCCCTGATATCAAATTGGCAAATTTAAATACAAAAGCAGCAGAAAAAGCAATTGATGTTGCCAAAGGCAATTATTATCCTAAGGTTAGCTTTGGAGGAGGCTTAGGATCATTCTATCAGTACCAGTTTACTCTTCCAGGGAACAATCCATTTTTTCATCAATTGTCTGACAACTTCGGTAAATCAATTAATATGGGGATTTCAATCCCGATTTTTAATGGTTTTGCCACCCGATCAACGGTTAGAAAGGCTAAAATTGTATTCCAGCAACGCAAAACAGATGAGCAGATTGCTAAAAATAATCTGATCAAAGTAATCAATCAGGCTGTTGCCGATTTAAACGCTGCACAAAGTAGGTATTCTTCTACTCAAAATGCTTTTCAGGCACAGAAAGATGCTTTTTACGTTATCGAGCAACGATATACTGTGGGTTTAGTCAACTCATTAGATTATAGTACGGCACAAACCAATAGAAATAAGGCCGAAATAGATTTTATCCTGGCGAAATACGATTTACTGTTCCGTGCAAAGGTAATTGATTATTATTTAGGCAAACAGATTGTTTTTTAAGACTTAAGACTAAGCTGAAAACAAATTGAATTTAACCTTAAAAGCTTTCAGCCTTTAAGCATTACAAATTAAATAAACGAAATACAATACAAATTATGAAACTGAAGCATATTATTATTACCGTAGTTGCTATCGTAGTCCTCCTGGTTGTGCTCAAACTGGCCGGAGTAATAGGTGGAGATAAAACCGAAAAAGTAACTACAGAAAAAGCATCAGATAAAACTGTTGTGGAAACAGTTACGGCAAGTGGAAAAATACAGCCAGAAACTGAGGTTAAATTAAGTTCGGAAGTATCTGGAGAGGTAGTAGAATTAAAAGTAAAAGAGGGAGATATTGTTAAGGCAGGCCAGTTGCTTTGTAAAGTACGTCCGGATGTGTTACAATCGGGTTACGAAAGAACAGTGGCAACTTTTAACGCACAAAAAGCCAGCGTAGCTGCAGCGCAACAACAGCTTGCCCAAAACCAAGCCAATTTTGTGAATGCAGAAGCTACCTACAAACGTAATGTTGAGCTTTTTAATAAAAAAGTAATTTCAGCTTCAGAGTTTGATGCAGCAAAAGCCGCATTTTTAACCGCTAAAGCAAATTTAGCCAGTGCAAAAGAAAATGTAACCGGAGCCAAATTTACTTTAGAGCAAACTGGTGCAAATGTTAAAGAAGCGGGTGCTAACTTAGCTAAAACCACTATCTACGCACCGGTTGATGGTGTCGTTTCTAAATTATCAATTGAGCTTGGCGACCGTATTTTGGGAACTTCGCAAATGGCAGGTACTGAGATTATGCGTATTTCTAATCTTTCATCTATGGAGGTTAATGTTGATGTAAACGAGAACGATATTACCCGTGTTAAGGTTGGCGATAAAGCTTCTATCGAAGTAGACGCCTTTTCTGACAAGAAATTCAGGGGGGTGGTTACCGAAATTGCAAGTTCATCAACGGCAGTTGGAACTACCGCATCTACTTCGGTTGATCAGGTAACGAACTTTTCTGTAAAAATCAGGATTACTGAAGAAATGGAAGGCAAACAACAATCTATTTTCCGTCCGGGTATGTCGGCAACGGTTGATATCGAAAGCGAATCGTTAACCGGATTGGCTATTCCAATCCAGGCGGTGTTTACTGATAATACAAAATCGGGTGGCAACAACAATAACCAGGGTAACCAGGAAAATACTGATAAGCAGAAATCAAAACTTACCGATAAAAAGGTGAAGCAATATGTTTATGCTTATGATGCTAAAAGCAAAAAAGTTAAAAAAACAGAGGTAACTACAGGTATCCAAAACGATCAGTTTATCATTGTAAAATCGGGTGTTAAAGCTGGCGATGAAGTGGTAACCGGTCCGTATTCTGCCATTCAGAACAAATTGAAAGATGGTATGGTTGTAGAAAAAACAGCTAAAGAACAATTGTTTAGCAAAGACGGAAAGAAGTAGTCTTTTTAGGTATAAGCTTAAAGGTGTGAGGCGTAGGGTTTTACCTATTCACCTCACACTTTTTATCTTAAATATCTACAAGAAATAGTAACTTGCAAGCTTGAGACGTAAGATTTTGGATGTGGGATATGGTTCTTCAGCCTAAACTTTATATCTTTTACCTTGAGCTTTAGTACGTAGGACATAATATACCTTATGCCTTTTACCTTAAGCCTTATACCTCTTTAAAACATGGTACCTAAAATAGCAATGATAGGGGGCGGGAGCTGGGCTACTGCCATCGTTAAAATGCTTGCAGATAATTTGTCTGAGAAAGAAATTTTTTGGTGGATGCGTAATGAAACGGCCATTGAACACATTAAAAAATTTAAACACAATCCTCATTATCTCAGTTCTGTTGAGTTAAAGCTCGATCCAGATAATATCTCGTCTGATATCCATTCGATTATAGAATCAGCTGATTTTGTTATTTTAAATGTGCCTGCAGCCTTTTTAAAGGAAACGCTGTCTGTCATAAGCCCTGAAGATCTAAAAGGTAAAAAAATAGTATCTGCCATTAAAGGGATTGTGCCTGAAGATAACCTGATCATCGGTGAATTTTTACACGAAAAATACAACATCCCGTATCACGATATTCTAGTGGTAAGTGGCCCTTGCCATGCCGAAGAGGTAGCCTTTGAGAAACTTTCTTACCTGACCATTGCCTGTACCGATACAGATAAAGCAGGCACATTTGCCTCAATTTTAAATACACGCTACATTAAAACCAATGTTTCCGACGATATTTTCGGTACCGAATACGCTGCGGTTTTAAAAAATATTTATGCCGTGGCCAGTGGCATTTGCCATGGCATAGGTTATGGCGATAACTTTCAGGCCGTGCTGATTAGCAACGCCATACGAGAAATCAAACGCTTTGTAGATGTGGTTCATCCTATTGATCGCGACATTAAAGAATCAGCCTATCTAGGCGATTTGCTCGTAACTGCGTATTCGCAGTTCAGCCGCAACCGTACCTTTGGTAACATGGTGGGCAAAGGTTATACAGTAAAATCGGCTCAGTTAGAAATGAATATGGTGGCCGAAGGTTATTATGCTGCAAAATGTATGCACATCAAAAATCAGGAGTATAATGTAGATATGCCAATCTGTAAAGCTGTTCACAGTATCATTTACGAGAAACGATCACCACAGATAGAAATGAAACTATTGGCAGAAAAGTTAAATTAAGAGAAGTTCATATTGTTTCTCCGCTTTTAAAAATCTATAAGTTTTGTAAAGCAAGTTTCGTGCTTTTCGGTTAGTGCATTCCTTCTTTCCGCTATTATCTTTTTGTGAAGGTATGTAGATACATTTTTGTTTATGCAGCAAAAAGGATAGCCGCTTCAATAAGGTTTATTTAACAAGGGGCAGTGTAAGAAACCAACTAGCGTTTTGCCCAGTATATGGTACGTTAATACTTTGTTCTTTGCAATAATGGTGTTATTAGCCCCGGGCGTAGCGGCATCCCCGCTGCGTAGCGGAGGGATATAGCGGAGCACGTGAACAGAATTTAATCGTTGTTACTGGCCTTGCGCTCCCAAAAAGAATGATTTTTTAGTAAAGCATGTTTTGTGTTCATCGGTTAGTGCATTCCTTTTTTATCATATTATACTTTGGTTTACCTGCTTAAAAAATAATATTTTAAAACTTTATCTTTATTCGTGTAACAGAAATAAAACAAATGTTATCATCAACTGTTATCCTGTAAATAAAAATATAGCTGTCATGAAAAAGAAACTAGTAATGGGTTTATTAACAATGGCCTTAATTGGCGGTGTAACCCTTAGCGTAAGTGCACAAGAAAAGAAAAAAACTGAGGTAGGTAAAGCATTAGATCATACCGGAAAAGCAATTAGTAAAGGAGCTAAATCGGTAGGGAATAAAACTGCTGAGGTAGCGGTAAAAGGTAGTTCGAAAGTTGCTGATAAAACCTGGAAAGGCAAAATGGCTCCAGATGGTTCTGATGTTTATATCAATGCAAAAAATGAAAAATACTATGTAAACTCAAAAGGAGCTAAAATCTGGTTAAAACCTAGTCAGATTAAAAACAGGCCAGCTTCTAAAAACTAATAGTATAAAATAAGCGGTTTCATAAATATAGAATTGTTATCCGCAATTGCCTTAAAAACAAAAACCCCAAAAGTAGCGCTTTTGGGGTTTTTGTTTTTGTAATTTTTAAACTATAGTTCCGTATAAATCAAAATCTTCTGCTCTGTCAACCTTCACATTAACAAAACTTCCATTAGCGGCATAACCTGTTGCAGCATCGATTAAAACTTCATTGTCAACTTCAGGCGAATCAAATTCAGTTCTGCCTACAAAGAAGTCACCTTCTTTTTTATCTATCAGCACTTTGAAGGTTTTGCCTACTTTTTCCTGGTTAATATCAAATGAAATGCCTTGCTGTATTTCCATGATGTCATCTACACGTTGTTGTTTAACTTCATCGGGGATATCATCAAGCAAAGTATGGGCATGTGTTTTTTCTTCGTGCGAGTAGGTAAAGCAACCTAAACGATCGAATTTGGTGTCGGCAACCCATTCCTTCATTTCTTCAAAGTCGCGTTCTGTTTCGCCAGGATAACCACATATCAAAGTGGTACGCATGGCAATATTTGGAACTTTATCTCTAATTTGGTTAACAAGATCGATGGTTTTCTGTTTAGTGGTACCACGACGCATTGATTTTAGCATATTATCGGTAATGTGCTGTAGCGGCATATCCAGATATTTGCAGATGTTGTCGCGCTCGTTCATGGCATCTAAAATTTCCATCGGGAAACCAGAAGGGTAGGCGTATTGCAAACGGATCCATTCGATTCCGGGAACATCCGACAGGCGCCGCATCAGCTCATCCAGCTTACGTACACCATAAAGATCTAAACCGTAATAGGTGAGATCCTGAGCGATTAAAATCAGTTCTTTGGTGCCATTTTTGGCCAAAATTTTAGCTTCATTAACCAGTTCTTCCATTGGCTTGCTCATGTGTTTGCCACGCATTAAAGGAATGGCACAGAAAGAGCAAGGACGGTTACAGCCCTCCGCAATTTTGAAATAAGCAAAGTGAGACGGGGTAGTGAGTAAACGTTCACCAATCAGCTCGTGTTTGTAGTTAGCACCTAGTTCGTGCAGAATATTCTGTAAATCGTTGGTGCCAAAAAAGGCATCCACATTGGTAATTTCCGATTCCAGTTCTGGTTTATAACGCTCAGAAAGGCAGCCTGTAACCACCACCTTACCAATTTTACCAGCTTCTTTCAACTCGCTGAACTGAAGGATGGTATCAATTGATTCCTGTTTAGCATTGTCGATAAAACCACAGGTATTGATTACAACGATATCGTCTTTGCCCATTTTGTCTGATTCGTGCACAACGTTTAAATTGTTGCCACGCAACTGCCCCATCAATACTTCCGAATCGTATATGTTTTTTGAACAACCTAACGTAATTACATTAATTTTAGGTTGTTTAATTGTTTTACTGCGTACTACTTTAGTGTTCATCTTTTACACTTAATCTTTACTATTATTAAAGTTTGAGCGGTCGTCACCCTGAATTTATTTCAGGGTCTTTAAATTGAAAAGAGATGCTGAAATAAATTCAGCATGACGAAGGGTTTGTAAGTTACTTAAACAAACTATTCACAAAATCTTTCTTATCAAAAAGCTGTAAATCGCCTATTTTTTCTCCTACACCGATATATTTAACCGGAATTTTAAACTGATCAGAGATACCAATGACCACACCACCTTTAGCTGTTCCATCTAATTTCGTAATGGCCAATGCATTAACATCTGTAGCTTCGGTAAACTGTTTACACTGCTCAAAAGCATTTTGCCCAGTAGAGGCATCCAACACCAACAAAATTTCGTGTGGTGTACCTGGTACTACTTTTTGCATTACCTGTTTAATTTTGCCCAGCTCATTCATCAAACCGATTTTGTTGTGCAAACGGCCGGCAGTATCGATAATCACTACGTCCTCGTTATTAGCAACGGCCGATTGTAAGGTGTCAAAAGCAACTGAAGCAGGGTCTGAGCCCATGGCCTGTGCCACCACCCTAACACCAACACGTTCGCCCCAAAGTTTAATCTGATCAACAGCTGCTGCTCTAAAGGTATCTGCGGCTCCAAGAACAACCTTAAGGCCAGATTCTTTAAGTTTATGTGCCAGTTTTCCGATGGTGGTGGTTTTACCTACACCATTTACACCAACCACCATAATTACATAAGGTTTATGGTCGCCATATTCGAACTGACGGAAATCGTTACTGTTATTTTCTGATAACAACAGTTGGATCTCATCACGGAGAATAAAGTTGAGCTCAGAGGTATTAAGATATTTATCTTTGGCCACACGCTCTTCGATGCGTTTGATGATTTTTAAGGTGGTACTTACACCCACATCAGAAGTAACCAAAACCTCTTCAAGATTATCGAGTACCTCATCATCAACAGAAGATTTTCCTGCTACGGCCTTGGTAATTTTGTTGAAGAAACCATCTTTAGTTTTCTCTAAACCTTTATCCAATGCTTCCTGAGCTTCAGGCGCAGTTTCTTTCTTTTTGAAAAAATCGAATAAACCCATTAGTTATTTTTATATTTTTTTAGGAAATCGGTAGGTGTTTGAAAGCTATAACTGGATGAATGTTCCATTAAATTTATTGGGAAATTTCTGAAGACCTTTCTTGAGCAATACTTTGTTCCATTTGAACCAAAATGATGGCTTCAATTTCTTTGTTTTTTACATCGAATCCTTCAGGAACAACAATAGTTCTATTTTGAGAAACTTTTGCCTTAAACTTGTACGCTTCCATGGTTATGCTTTTTTCAAAGATAATCAATTATTTTCTATCGTAAATTTCACTAACAAAAAAAGCCCTTCCGGTTAAAACGGAACGGCCTATAATATTTTATTTTAAAAAATATTAACCTTATTTAGATGCGATAGCATCTTTTACGTGGTCGTTGTGTACGATAAGTTCTTTGAATGAGTAAGCACCAGTTTTTGGTGATTTTACCATTGTAATTACTTTCGAATATTCTTTACCTGTACCTGTTTTAAGGGTTGCAACTACTTTCTTTGCCATGTTCTTATAATTTTAATTATTAGGTTTGAGATATCAGACATT
>Ga0065714_10002322_pt1 | contig 24622 bp, 22 predicted proteins | sample MisRhiReplicate2_FD_59101 | JGI IMG/M metagenome (GOLD analysis project Ga0065714, IMG submission 59101) | Miscanthus rhizosphere microbial communities from Kellogg Biological Station, MSU, sample Rhizosphere Soil Replicate 2: eDNA_1 v2... | ecosystem: Host-associated > Plants > Roots >... | reverse complement strand
TGTATTAAAATGAATTTTTCTACCAGCCTCATTAATTAAACACCAATTGGTTTTAGTTGAACCACCATCTGCAATAACTATCATCTTAATTTGATTTTTTCGGGATAAAAGTAAATAATCCTACAACTTTTGTATGGTTTTTTTTCATAAATTTAATTTTCTAGTTTCGGTTAGTTTTTAGTTTTCTGCCTTTAAATGCTTAAAAACAGTGTTTTTTCTACTTTTGCTCGTGATTTTTAGATTACCATATTGTTAAATAAACACTAAGGCTAAAATACACTTGTTATTTTAAAATCCAAATTATAAAATTTTCTGCTTTTATCAACTGACATTGCAACCACTATTATAGGGGTTTTTTGTTTAAAAATAAACGATTATGTCATTTTTCAGCATTTAAAGATGATGATAATTCTTTTTTTAACTAAAAGCACTGTTTTATATAGTATTTTGTAATATTATCATTCTTAATTCCATTAAGAACTAAATGTAAATTTTGTATTCAGTAAAGATTAATATGGCAATAAAAATTGATTTTAGAAGTGATACAGTAACAAAGCCTACAGTCGAAATGCTATCTGCAATGATGAGCGCAAAGGTTGGGGATGATGTTTTTGGCGAAGATGAAACAGTTAATGAGCTTGAAAATAAGCTTGCGGTTATGTTTAATATGGATGCTGGTTTGTTTTGTCCCTCCGGTACCATGACCAATCAGATCGCCATTAAATGTTTTACCCAGCCAATGGATGAGGTGATCTGTGATCAAACCTCTCATGTTTATCGTTATGAGGGTGGTGGTATTGCTTATCACTCTATGGCCTCTGTACGACTTTTGTATGGTGAGCGGGGAATATTGACACCTGAACTGATAGAACCTGAAATCAATGAAGCAAATATTCATTATCCGAATTCAAGTTTGGTGGTTTTAGAAAACACGGTAAACAAGGGAGGAGGAATAGCTTATACATTGGATCAAATAGAACCAATTCATACTTTATGTAATATTAAAGGGCTAAAGCTTCATCTTGATGGTGCCAGAATATTTAATGCTTTGGTTGCTACAGGCGACCATGCAAAAGATTATGGTAAATATTTTGATGGGATATCTGTTTGTTTATCAAAAGGGCTTGGAGCGCCGGTAGGTTCAGTGCTGCTTGGTTCTAAAGGAACGATTGGAAAAGCCAGGAAAATACGTAAGGCATTTGGTGGTGGAATGAGACAGGCCGGCTTTTTAGCTGCTGCCGGTATTTATGCATTGGATCATCACGTTTCCAGATTGGCAACAGATCATTTGCATGCAGCTGCATTGGCGAAAGCTTTAGAGCAGGTTAATTACGTATCATCCGTAATGCCGGTTCAAACCAACATTGTTTTATTTGATGTTGCCGCGGGCTTTAGAGCTGCTGATATTGTTCATCTTTTGGCCGAGAAGGGCATTGCCTGTAATACTACAGGCCCAAATACAATCAGAATGGTTACGCATTTAGATGTTTCTTCGGAAATGATTGACATGGCTATCGAAAACATAATACATTTGCATCCAGCAGCCCATAAATAACTTTAACAATGAATAAAATTCTTATAGCCAACAGAGGTGAGATCGCTTTGCGTATTATGCGTTCGGCTCGTGAAATGGGAATAAAAACGGTTGCTGTATATTCTGAAGCGGATAGAGAAGCATTACATGTGCTATATGCTGATGAGGCAATTTGCATTGGCCCGGCTCCATCCAATCAATCTTATTTAATAGGGCAGAAAATTATAGATGCTTGTAAAGTTACCGGAGCGGAAGCAATACATCCGGGATATGGTTTTTTATCAGAGAATGCAGGCTTTGCCAGATTAGTTAAAGAATCGGGATTAATTCTGATTGGGCCAACTCCCGAAGCAATGGAGGTTATGGGGAATAAGTTGTCGGCGAAAGCAGCTGCTTTGAAATATAATATCCCCATGGTTCCGGGAACAGAAGAAGCCATTACTGATGTTGAAGAAGCAAAGTTAAGAGCGGTAGAAGTCGGATTCCCGATTTTGATTAAAGCTGCAGCAGGTGGGGGTGGTAAGGGAATGAGGGTAGTGGAACAGGCCTCCGACTTTGAAGAACAAATGCAATTGGCTGTAAGTGAAGCTACCTCTGCATTTGGCGATGGATCTGTATTTATTGAACGTTATGTTTCGTCTCCGCGCCACATAGAAATACAGGTTCTTGGTGACACCCATGGTAATATTGTTCATTTATTTGAGCGTGAATGCTCCATTCAAAGGCGACACCAAAAAGTAATTGAAGAAGCTCCATCCAGTGTTTTAACTCAGGAAATACGGGAAAAAATGGGTGCGTGTGCAGTAGATGTAGCCAGATCCGTGAATTATGTTGGTGCAGGGACTGTAGAATTTATTTTGGATGAAAACCTTGATTTCTTTTTTCTTGAAATGAATACCAGGCTTCAGGTGGAGCACCCTGTAACTGAAATGATAACGGGCTTAGATCTTGTAAAGGAGCAGATTAAAATTGCCAGAGGGGAAAAGCTTTCTTATCAACAAGAGGATTTAAAGATCAACGGGCATGCATTGGAACTGAGGGTTTATGCGGAGGATCCGGAAAATAATTTCTTGCCAGACATTGGTGTATTGCAAACTTATAGTACTCCAAAAGGTAATGGGGTTCGTGTGGATGATGGTTTTAAGCAGGGTATGGAAATCCCAATTTACTATGATCCAATGATTGCTAAATTAATCACCTACGGTAAAGACAGGGAAGAGGCCATCGAGCGGATGATTAGAGCCATAGATGAATATGACATTACAGGTATAAAAACCACGCTTGCTTTTGGGAAATTTGTAATGAAGCACAACGCTTTTAAAGTCGGTAAGTTTGATACCCACTTTGTAAGTAAATATTTTAATGCCGATAGTTTGAAAAATGAGGATGAAGATGAAGCACTTATGGCTGCTTTAATTGCTGCAATTTCATTAAAAAAACCGGCAACAATACAGTCTCAAAACCAGGCTGATATACTAAGTAATTGGAGAAAAAACAGAGTTAAGTTTAATTAGAATATGTTTACAGGAATAATAGAAACACTTGGAGAGGTAACAGATATAGTATCGGAGGGAACAAATCGACATTACATTGTGAAATCAAATTTAAGTAATGAGTTAAAAATAGATCAAAGTGTTTCGCATAATGGAGTTTGTTTAACTGTTGTCGCTTTGTCGGAAGATACGCATACCGTTACTGCAATTGAAGAGACCCTTCAAAAAAGTAATCTTGATGAGTTAAAGGTAGGTAATAAAGTGAATCTGGAGCGCTGCATGCTAATGAATGGAAGACTGGACGGACACATTGTTCAAGGACATGTTGATCAAACAGCCCTATGTATCAAAAGAGCTGAGTTAGATGGAAGTTGGGAATACCGATTTAAATATGATTCGCAGAATGGGAATGTTACAGTAGAAAAAGGTTCTGTATCTGTTAATGGAATCAGTTTGACGGTAGTAAATTCAGAAATTGACGAATTCTCAGTATTTATCATACCTTATACATTTGAGCATACCAACTTACATGAGGTCAATGTAGGCGATACGGTTAACCTTGAGTTTGATATTATTGGTAAATATGTTGCGCGACTGGTAAATAGGTAATTATCTTTTTAATTCGGCAATCTTATTTTTGATAAAGCCGATTAGTTTAGGTTGTTCTTTTTCATTAATTGTTTTTAAGTACTGCTCATAATAGTCTATTGCACTTTTCTTATCGTTAAGTTTAGTTTCATAAACTAAAGCAATATTATACAGGAGGCTTCCGTTGTTTTCAAATTGGAGGCCTTTTTTGTAGGATGTATTTGCCTCGGTATTCTTATTCACATTTTCATAAGAATCGCCTAGTAGTCCATAGTAACTGGCAATTTTTGTAGATATACCTTCTTGTATGGCTTTTTCAAAATAAGGTATTGCATTTTTATAATCTTTTAATCCTCTGTAGCTAAGTCCGATACTATAGTACAATGCTTCGCTATCCATCGACTTATTTTCTATTGCTAAAAAGCTCTTCAAAGCGTTTTTATAATCTAAAATGAAAAAGTAGGATTTCCCAAGATTGTTAAGGATAAAGGTTGAGCTGTCTCCATAGCTCAATAATTTTAGCCCTGTTTGGATAGACTCATCATATTTCTTTTTTGCCATACTAATTGGCATTTTCATTTTTAACAATTGAAGGTTTGTGCTATCTGTACTTAGCGCTGGTTCCAGTATGTTGCTTGCCTTGTCAAAAAAGTTCATTTTGAAATATATTTCACACAGGTCAAATACAACATCCGCGTCAGTAGGGTTTATAGCATTGGCTTTTTCAAGGTAATCTACTTTAGCCACGTTCATTTCTCCTTTACTTAAACTAGCCAGCTGTTTGTATACTGTAAAATTAGTGCTGTCTATTTTAAGGATATCCATATAATAGTTTTTAGCTTTTTCGTCCTGACCTTTTCTAAGGTTAATGTTTGCAAGGCTAAATAATACCGGTAAACTTTGAGGCTGTTTCTCAAGCAATTTCAGATAGTTTTTTTCTGCTTCAGGTAGCTTACCTGCCATCATATTGGCATAAGCAAGCTGAGCTATTTCTTTTTCATCCTGAGTGTCTTCAGCAAATACACTCTGTAAGTACAATGCAGCATCCGTATATTTTTGCGTTTGATAATATTCAAGCAGCTTTTCTTTATCTAGGGGGGCTTTGTCTTGTCCATAAGTAATCTGGCAGCAAATGACTGCAAAAAATAAAAGAAGTGCTCTTTTCATACTCGTAATATTGTTGAAAAACTAAAGTATTAGTTATTTGTTAGGAATGCAAATTTAACGTCTAAATTATTGGTTACATAACGACTCATTCGTTAATCTGTTGTAAAAAAACAAAACATATTGGCAGGGTAATTGGTTGAACTATAATATAACTTGAATGTTAATCTTAATTAAAATACGAATATGGATACTTTAAAGAAGTTTGAACTGATGCAGAAAATCGTAAGAGAATTAGAAGACTTACAACACTCTCAACAGGCAATTATTCAAAAAATAGGAAAAATTGAAGTTGACAATATAGAGCTCGGAGATAAAAGATTAGATAAAGATCTTACCGATATGCATCAAAGAGTTTCGGATAACTTAGATACTATCGTTGGTATACTTGATTATTTTGCCGACAAAACCCAAAACTTTGGTGACAAAAATAATGTTGATGCATTGAAAGAACAGCAAGCTATAAATGCTGCAACAGGAAAATAAAATGTAGCCTGAATAGAAATTCCCGATTTTTTTGGGAATTTCTATTTTACATCAACCGGTAAATAAATGTAAAAACTGGAGCCTTTACCCAATTCACTTTTAACGATAAGTTTACCATCATTTTTTTCGATAAACTCTTTACATATTACTAAGCCCAGTCCGGTGCCTTTTTCATTCATGGTACCCCGTGTTGATGAGCCTTCGCCGTTAAACATTTTTTTGAGTGTACTTTCAGACATACCAACTCCGTTGTCTTCTATGCAAAGCTCAATAAAGCCATCTGTTTTATATACTGCTGTAATGTGTATTTCGCAATTTTCATTACAAAACTTGATGGCATTATTTAAGATATTTCTAACCACGATCTGGATCATTAATCTATCTGCATAGACCATTTCACCGGGGAAAACATCTTGTATAATTTGGACTTTTTTTGCTTCGGCTACCGGCAAATGATAGTTGACTTCATTAACAAGCATACTTTTGAGGTCAAAGAAAACTTTGTTAATCCCGTAACCTTTCAATTGGCTTCTGGACCAATGTAAAATATTATCCAGAAGGTCTGTTGTATAGGAAATATCTCTGCTGAGGGTAGGAGCAAGAATTTTAAATTCCTCGATGGTAATCATATCCGCTGAGGTCATTTTTATGATTTCCGAAAGATTAACTAGCGGACCTCTTAAGTCGTGGGCTATTATCGAAAATATCCTGTCCTTCAGCTGATTTAATTGTTGGAGTTCCTCAGTTTGAGACTTGGACTTTAAGGCTTCTTCTCTAAGTCCGGTAAGATCTTGTAGTTTGATAATAACGGCTTCGTTATTTAATATTAATTTATTGTCATTTAATGTTTTGATCTCTGCCTCCAGGTCGAATGATCCGGCGGAGTTCTGAACTTTCAATTCAATTTTTCCTGCTCCGCGTTCATTTATTATCGCTAAAAGTTTATCCTGATTAGGAAATAGTAATTCAATTGGAGTCCCCATTATTTCGTTTTCCTTGAAACCCTGGAGGTACTTTCTAAAAGCAGAGTTAAAATCGATGATCCTGTTTTTGCCGTCCAGAATAACAAATCCATCTTGCATCAATTCGAGCGCTTTTTCTCTTGCGACAGGTAAAATGTCAAAAAGCTTAAAACGGTAAATAGCAATTGAAATTAAAAAGACGGTAATTATAAAAGAAAAAGGGGTGATGTCTAAATCGCCAAATGGCCTAAAACCAAAAAAATAAGTGAGGTTTGCTATCCATGGTATAAAAGCTGCTATAATTATGCTGTAGTTTTGTCTTTTGTAAATAGGATCTGATTTGCGAAAGGTCGTGATCAATAAGTAGCTTCCTATTGCAAGCAGTAGATAGAAGTATATAGTGAATATCCAATAAAATGGCCCCATTTCAAGTGCAAGCATGGGGAATTCTCCTGTAGCGTCTATATGGAAGCCTTTAAAATGAAGGTGATGGAAATCATTAGTCCAAACTACCAAAGTGACAATAACAGCGATTGCTATTTGTATTGAAATATTGATTTTTTGTTTATACCACTTTTCCTTTCCGGATAGCTTCAAACAGAATAAAAGCCAGTTTAAAGGGATGGTAGAGATGCCTAAATACTCAATATTTACAAAAAATTTTGCCTGTTCGAGTATTGGACTTGCCAATTCAAAGCCATAACCTAGCGACCATATGGCACTGGAGAGCATCAGGAGGCCAAAAAGCCTGACAGCTCCGCCTTCCTTTTTGTAAATATAATAGGATAGTAAAAGCGCCGAAGCGCCAAAGAAAATTAGAACAATCGAATATAAATTAAATGTAAAATCCATTTAAGCAAGTATGGTAATAACAATAAGGGAGCGGATATCTAATATCGATTTAGATATTAGTCTTTTTCAGATAAAACTACGTAATTTAGTTACAAATTAAAAATATTCTTAATTTTACATAGTAATAATCGTTTAATTAATATAATCCTAATCATTCTAATATGAAAAAATTAATCTTGTCTGCATTATTCGTTTGTTTCAATCTGGCGGCCTTTAGTCAGGTATTGCCTAGTTTCCAATTGGGACTAAAAGCAGGAACCAATCTTTCTAAACTAAGTACCGATAACACTTTTAGCAGCGACAACAGGGCAGGCTACTACGCCGGCTTATGGGCCCGTATTGGTGCTGCTGGTATTCATTTACAACCCGAGCTTTATTTAACCGGAAAGAATACAACGTTAGTAACAAGTGGCGGTGAAGAAAACAAAGTAAAGTTTACCAGTCTTGATGTACCGGTTTTGGTAGGTACAAAAATCGGAGCTGCAGGTGTTGGCCTCAGGTTAAATACCGGCCCGGTAGTTTCTTTTATCTTAGATGATGAACAGTCGTTCGGACAAGCAGCCGGCGAAGCATTTAAAGGAAATTTTAAAGGACAAAATTTCGCATGGCAATTTGGCGCAGGCTTGGACATCGGAAATTTAGGCCTTGACTTAAGGTATGAGACCGGACTTTCTAAAATTGGAAAAGACGGCTATAATGATGCAAAACTTAGCCTATTTACATTGGGCCTTGCTTACAGGTTGTTCTAGAAAAACAAGTTATTAACATTTATTGTAAAAGGGTAGACATTAGTTGTTTGCCCTTTTTTTTGGCTTTAAAATTGATGTTGCTTTTCTCCCTAACTTAATTCAAATTGATCATGAATATCAAGGAACTATTGCTAAACGGCCAAAGCTTTTCTAAGCTGCTAAATCAGTTCTCAATTGACGCTGATGATGTAAAAATTCAGGATGAAGATGTCCTGCTAACTGATCAGAAATTAGAACACCAGGAAATTGTAAAAGAGAGTATTTGTATTGAAGGCAAAAACAAAGATGGGATTATTAACTTCTTTGGTACTTTACATTACAATTTACTAAGTAAACTAGCGGTATTTGAAATGCACGGATTCGAGCAGATCTCCAAGCCTCAGGTATGCTAAGCGTTTTTTAGCACCTCTTTTATTTCATACTCGAATGCCCCTTTTATTGGGCGTATAGGAGTTTCTTTGGAGTCACTTAATACTTTAATGTAGCAAGCTCCAAAATAAAATATGAAAGAGGAGTAGAACACAAATAGCATAATCAGGACAATAGAACCGGAAGTGCCATAAATATTTCCGATTCCGCTTAGTGGAAGCATTATTCTCAAAATGTATTTTCCTATAGTGAATAAAACTGCTGTTAATAACCCACCTTTTAATGCGGCTTTCCAGGTTGGTCTGCCATTAGTCAGAAATCTGAATAAGACAGTAAACCAGATCATTACAATAGCTATAAATAAAAGCTGATTTAATGCAGATAGAAATATTTTCCCGAAAGTAGGAGCCGCATTGTTGATATAGGAACCAATAAATGCCTGAATACTGTCCGTAATAAACCCCATAGTAAATAAAAGCCCGGCTAATAAAATGATGACCATCGAACGGGCTCTTAACTTCATTTTAAATAGGAATCCGGCATGTTCTTTATTTGCTATAGACCAAATCTGATCCATAGAGTTCTTAATTACAGTAAAGAGTGTAGTTGCAACAAATAAGAAAAAGACAAAACTCAGTAAGGTAGCATACCATTCATGATCAATTCCTCTAATATTTCTTAAGGTTTGTCTGATTTGTCCGGTACTCGTATCATCTAAAATATCTGCCAAGCGCTCAAACATTCTGGACGCAAGTATTTTTCTATCAATAAAATAACCAAAAAGTCTTATCAGGATTATTAAAATGGGTGGTAGGGCAAAATTTGCAAAAAAGGCAGTTGCTCCAGCTAAACGTAATGGATCGTTTTTTTGAAATAATTTAAAAGCTGCTTTAAAATGTGTACAAAACAGCACTATCCTGTTAACTCTATTAATTTCCATTTCCACATTATAGCCTTGAAGCCCGAAAATAGCCATTTTTTTTAAATGAAAAGTAAGTACATTAAAAAAGGGCATTTTTTTGGATGCCCTTTCTCTTTTTTACGCTATTGGGGTTATAAATTTCCCCTTAGTTCTTGCTCACGTTCTAAAGACTCAAATAATGCTTTGAAATTTCCGGCGCCAAAGGATTGTGCCCCCTTGCGTTGTATAATTTCAAAGAATAGTGTAGGACGATCTTCCACAGGTTTTGTGAAAATTTGCAGTAAATATCCTTCCTCGTCGCAGTCTACCAGAATTCCAAGTTCTTTTAATTGTGCTATTTCTTCATCAATTTTTCCAACACGTTCCGGCATCATGCTGTAATAGGCTTCAGGGGGTGCACTTAAAAACTCAACCCCTCGGGCTTTTAAGTCTTTTACTGTAGTTAAAATATCTTTAGTTGCTACGGCAATATGCTGCACCCCTTCGCCTTCATAAAATTCCAGATACTCTTCAATCTGTGATTTCTTTTTACCTTCAGCCGGTTCATTAATGGGGAATTTTGAATANCCGTTTCCATTGCTCATTACCTTGCTCATCAGNGCTGAATACTCAGTGTTGATCTGTTTNTCATCAAATGAAAGGATGTTTACAAAACCCATCACATCTTCGTACCATTTAACCGTTTCATTCATCCGGTTCCAGCCAACATTACCAACACAATGGTCTATGTAAAGCAGGCCTGCATCGGCAGGATGGTAATCGCTTTTCCAATCACGGTACCCAGGCATAAAAGAGCCCTTATAATTCTTACGTTCAATAAACATATGGACAGTCTCACCATAGGTGTAAATGCCAGACATGCGTACTTCACCATGCTCATCAGTTTTTGTAACAGGCTCTAAATAAGGTTTGCCACCACGTTTGGTTGTCTCTTCAAAAGCGCTGTATGCATCATCTACCCATAGGGCTAATATTTTAACCCCATCACCGTGTTTTTTTACATGTTCAGAAACCGGATTGTCTGATTTTAATCCAGTAGTTAATACCAGTCTAATTTTCCCTTGTTGCAATACATAAGATACCCGATCACGAACTCCTGTTTCGGGGCCAGCATAAGCCAATGATTGAAATCCAAATGCTGTTTTATAAAAATGGGCTGCCTGTTTGGCATTTCCTACATAAAACTCTATATAGTCAGTTCCATTTATGGGCAGAAAATCTTGTGCCTTAGCAATTTTTTCTGCAAATGTTTGTGTACTCATTTTAGTTATTTTGAATAATAAGTTAGTTTCAGTTTTTACTCAATATTTTCCTGCCAGCTTTTATGATAACTTTCATCCTCAATATTAACCGCGTCTTCGGTAAGCATTAATGGCCTGAAAGGATCTATCATAACAGCAAGCTCATCTGTGCTTTCCTTGCCAATCGATTTTTCTACAGTGCCTGGATGAGGCCCATGAGGGATACCCCCGGGATGCAAGGTGATTTGTCCTTTTACCACACTCTTTCTACTCATAAAATCCCCGTCAACATAATAAAGAACCTCGTCACTATCCACATTGCTATGGTTGTAAGGAGCAGGAATAGAAAGCGGATGGTAATCGTATTTTCGTGGGACAAAAGAGCAGATCACAAAATTATGGCCTTCAAAGGTTTGATGAACCGGAGGTGGTTGATGTAAGCGACCGGTGATTGGTTCGAAATTGTGAATTGAAAATGCCCATGGATAATGAAATCCATCCCATCCTACAAAATCGAAGGGATGAGTGCCATAAACATAAGGGTAAATCAGGCCTTGTTTTTTAATCAGAACTTTGAAATCTCCAAATTGATCTATGGTTTCAAGATCAGCAGGACGTTTGATGTCACGTTCGCAATATGGAGAATGTTCCATCAGTTGTCCGTACTCATTGCGGTAACGTTTAGGTGTGCGAATCGGACTAAAACTTTCGATGATAAACAGTCGGTTCTTTTCATCGTTAAATTCCATCTGGTAAATGGTGCCACGCGGCACCACTAAATAATCTCCATATTCAAAGCGGATTTTACCAAAACCTGTTTTTAAAGTGCCGCTACCTTCGTGGATAAAAATTACTTCATCCGCCTGACTGTTTTTGTAAAAATAATCTGTCATGGATTTTCTGGGTGCCGCCAGAGAAATGTGTAAATCACTGTTTACCAATACCGGTTTACGACTTTGTAAGTAATCATCTTCAGGCTTAATATTGAAGCCGATTAAGCTGGTATGTCGTAAATGTTTTTCACGGGCAATCTTAGGCTCAACTGAGTATGGTTCTCCCAAAGACTTTACAATGGTAGGGGGGTGACAATGGTAAACGAGTGAATATAGACTTGAAAATCCTTCAGTAGAGACCAGTTCTTCTGCATATAGTTTTCCATCCGGTTTACGAAAAACAGTGTGGCGTTTTGCAGGTATAGTTCCTAAGGTATGATATATTGGCATAGCAGTAGGTATTTGGTTAAAGTGTAATTTAATAACGATTAAAACGTGTAAACGTTTTAAATAAAGACAGAAGAGGGAGAAGTCTAATTGGAATATTGCGCAAAAATGATTTTGGAAAGCATGGCATATCTAAATGAAGCCAATGCTTGCCTGGCTACCTGACTCTGATATGTAAAATTGCTTTGTATCATTTTCCTTTTGCGATGGCTAAATTAAGTAATTAATCTGCTAATCAACAAATTGTAGACTATAATTCTCTTCAGAAATTGTTTTATAACCAGTTTGCTGTATTTTTATTATAGATTTGAATAACTACATAAAACTGCTGATCATATGAAACTGGTATCCTATAAAACAGAAGACAGAGAACACCTTGGTGTTTTTGTAAATGGACACATTTACAACTTAAATTCATGCGATAAACAATTGCCTGATGAGATGAATGCTTTTTTGCAAGGTGGTGATGTTTTGATGGAAAGGGCGAAAAAAGTTGATGCGCAGATCAAATCAGGGGAAATTGAACCAAAGCAGGAGGCATTTTTTGAATTGCTAGCTCCGGTTCCACATCCAACATCATGCAGAGATGGTTATGCTTTTCGCCAACATGTAGCCGCTGCCCGGAAGAACCGTAAAGTTGATATGATTGCAGAATTTGATCAGTATCCCATCTTTTATTTCACTAACCATAATGCTATTCAGGGACCAGGTGAGATTGAATGTATGCCCGATCATTTCCAAAAGCTTGATTTTGAATTGGAGGTTGCTGTAGTAATAGGTAAAAAAGGAAGGAACATTACAGCTGCAGAAGCAGATGATTATATTGCTGGTTTTACTATCATGAATGATATGAGTGCCAGGACACTACAAATGGAAGAGATGTTATTAAATCTTGGACCAGCAAAGGGTAAGGATTTTTCTACTGTAATAGGTCCATGGCTGGTTACTCCAGATGAGTTGATCCAATATAAAACCTCAGCTAAAAACGGACATACCGGTAATGCTTACAATCTTCAGATGACCTGTATAGTGAATGGTAAACAGGTGTCTGCAGGGAATATGGCAGATATGGACTGGACTTTTGCTGAAATTATAGAGCGTTGTGCTTATGGTGTTGATGTTTTACCTGGAGATGTAATAGGTTCGGGGACTGTCGGTACCGGATGTTTTCTGGAACTAAATGGTACTGGCTTACTAAATGATCCAAACTTTAAGCCTCAGTGGTTACAGGATGGTGATGTAGTAGAAATGGAGATAACAGGCCTTGGTCATTTAAGTAATACGATTAAAAAAGTTGAATCCGACTTTTCTATTTTTGCGTTAAAGAAATAGTCATGCTAACCCTGGATACTTCAGCGCTTTCACCAGCGCAATTGCAGAATTACATGCAATATGCAATTGCACCGAGGCCAATTTGTTTTGCTACCACTATAGATCTGAAAGGAAATATTAATTTAAGTCCGTTCAGTTTCTTCAATATGTTTAGCACTAATCCACCATTGTGTATATTTTCTCCGGCAAGAAGGGTGCGTGATAATACAACCAAACATACGCTGGAGAACATTCTCGAAGTAAAGGAATGTGTTATTAATATCGTAAACTATTCAATGGTACAGCAAACCAGTTTAGCGAGTACTGAGTATCCAAAGGGGGTAAATGAATTTGAAAAGGCTGGATTTACTATGCTGCCCTCTCAACTGGTTAAGCCTCCAAGGGTTGCTGAGGCTCCGGTTCAAATGGAATGCATTATTAGGGAAGTAATTCATCTTGGGGAAAATCCTGGAGCAGGTAACTTAATATTGGCCGAAGTAAAGCTAATCCACATTAAAGAGGAGATTTTAGACGAAGAGGGAAAGATTGATCAGGCTAAAATCGACTTGGTTGCCCGCTTAGGAGGTGACTGGTATTGTAGGGTTACCCCAGAAAGTTTGTTTAAGGTTGCTAAACCATTAACTACGCTTGGAGTGGGGGTGGATGCATTGCCAAAAGGAGTTCGTAATTCAATGGTACTTACCGGTAATGACCTTGGAAAGTTGGGTAATGTAGAATATTTGCCTACAGATGATGAAGTAGATGCTGTTAGGAGCAATGCAGAAGTTAAAGAGATTTTGGATGCAACTATTGGTGATAGCAACAATAGGGAGCGTGAGCTTCATGAACTTGCTAAAGTTTGGCTGGCAGAAGGAAATGTGAATGAGGCTTTAAAAGTAGTGTTGTTATAGAATGCTAACTACTTTTATGAAGCGTTTTTTATAAAAGCCTTCATCAAGACTGGTGATGGTTACCCCTTTTTTATTTCCTGAAGAAGAATGAATAAATTTGATTTCATCTCCATTTATAGAATAGATAATTCCAACATGACCAGGAGTTCTGGACCTGCTATTGGTTCCTGTAAATAGAATCACATCTCCAATTTTTGCATCTTCAAGTTTCTTTGTTTCACCACTTGTTGCAAACTCTCTTGATGAACGGGGTACTTTAAATCCAAAATTGCTGAAAACATAATTTACAAAACCAGAGCAATCAAATCCCCTGTTAGGGCTACTTGAGGCCGTCCTGTATCGGATACCAAGCATTGATTTTGCAAATTCCAGTAAACGATTTGGAGAAGTAGTGATTGCTGCTTTTTTATCCTTATCCGGCACTTCCTGGCTCAGCTGATGTACCAGTTCCTGAAATTGAACGGGTATAGTGGTTTGCGACTTAGCTGTCGTAAAGCTTAAAAGTATTACACTGAATAGAATAATGGTTTTCTTCATATCAATTGGGTTAAAGATATTAAAATTATCTTTGAACCCTAAAAATGTTGATAACTTGTTGATTATGGTGTTGTTACTGCAACAGGAATTACTTTTCCGTTAAAAAACTTTTGTCCTGTTTTTGCGAAGTCAGCAACATACTTACCCATTTCGAAAGCTAAAACCGGTGATTGATAACCAGGGAATGCCTGTTCAAGCATTTCTGTTTGAGCAGAACCAAGTGCCAGACAGTTCACTTTAATCCCTGTCTCTGCCAGTTCAAGAGCGAGGCATTCGGTTAAAGTATGTAATGCCGATTTACTTGAAGAATAAGCGGAAAGACCAGGGAACTTAACACTTCCCTGAAAACCACCCATACTGCCAATGTTTACAATGTGGCTGCCTGCTTCCATTAAAGGAACCAGGTTTTGGATCATGCTAAAATGTCCAACAACATTGCTTTCAAACATCTCAAAAAGATCGGCGTGAGACGTTTCCATAAATGGCTTATTGATTAATGCACCGGCATTGTTTATTAAAATGTCAACTTTACCAAGTCTATCCTTTAAAAATGGAACTAATGCAGCATAGTCATCATTTACAATATCAAATTCAACAGGCAACAATGTGCAGTCGGGGTTAATTCCTTTAGCTATTTCTAAAAGTTTGCGTAGTTTATCAGAAGAGCGGGCAATACATACTACCTTATTCTCACTATTCAATGTAAATTCTAAAGCGGCTTCAAATCCAATGCCGCTACTTGCGCCAGTTAATACTATATTCATTAATTGTCTTTTTCGGTGATCAATTGAGTAACAGGATTTTCAATTACATGTAATCCATCATTGATCAATTTTTTATGTTCTGCTTCGTTTTCTGATTTTAGCTCTAAATAATTACGGATCTCTTTTTCCAGTTCCGGGAAAAGCTTTTTATGATGTAAAATCTCCATAATCTCAAGACAGGCGAGCCAATCCTGGCGGTGTTCTGTTTTTACTTTTTCAAACAAATCATGCAATTGTTCAAAATCTGTATCATCTTCTCTGATCAAGCGTACCCTTCTATAGATATTATGAAGTTTTTCTGTCTTCTGGTCGTAACTTATCTGATGAGTTTGTTTGTCGCTGACATGAGTAATTTCTTCATAAGCACTTTTGTCAGCAGCACCATTATATACAGAAACAATGGTTGCGCCGATAGCCATGTCGTAAGTTCCCCACTCAGGCTGGAAAAGAATGTTTCCATTGCTTTCCTTAACAGTACAATCTTCTAATACCACTAGAATAAGCTTGTCGTTATGTTTTAGGATGTCTTTAACTAAACCATTTACATGTATTCCACTTTCAAAATTCAAGTCGGCTCTGCGGTCTTTAATTATTCCGGATTCTTCTAGTTGAAGATCCGTGAAGTCTTCAATGGCTATAGGTTCGCCTTTTAGTTTGCCTACAGGCGATGAAAAACCATCTTTATGGTAAAATTTACCATGCCCTTCAAGTTGTTTTCCTTCTATAGCGAGGGCTGATGGCCCGGTGGTTTTAATAAAGGTAAGTTCATCATTGCGATCAATACCCATATCTGTAAATACACCTGTTACCTGCAAGCCCGAGCTGTAAACAGCGGTTGCCGGGTTTTTGCATTCAATAGCTTTAACTATACTTTCTGAACCTCCTTGTCTGAATGCCATTGTATTGGCAAAATCTTCAAGAATGTCAATCAGGTTTTGAAAAGTCTCAGTTACAAACAACTGAGGTTGTGGTTTAGTAATGTCATAGGTATAATTAACGGTGTCTTTGTTGTACCATAACTTTTCCACATCGGGCCTCATGCATGACGAGCTTTCACCAATTGACGACAATAAGCCGGCGCCATAAATTTTAGGGTTTTCTAAGGTGCCAATTAAGCCGTATTCAACCGTCCACCAATGTAAACGACTTAGCAAGGCCATCTCTGAGGGCTCACCCATATTTTCAGAAATTTGCTGTAAATGCTGTTCGGCCTTTGCAATTTCCTGTTCTTTGACATCGACCGCCTCCTTTAAAATAGAAAGATGACGGATGGCCTCATACAATTCAAAATCTTTTGAAGAGAACATAGCCTTAGCACCGATAGAACCAAAATAACTTAGGTAATTGTTGTAGTCAATATCAGCAATAATTGGTGCATGACCAGCTGACTCATGAATGATATCAGGAGCAGGAGTATATTCTATATGATTGATCTGACGAATATCTGCAGCAATAACAAGTACACGGTATGCCTGATATTCCATGAATGCCGCAGGTGGTATAAAACCGTCTACAGTAACTGCTCCCCAGCCCACCTTGCCAAGGTTATCGTTCATGGTTTGTAGATTAGGGATATACTCAATACTTAAACCTGCTTGTTGTAAGCCTTTTATATATGGATAGTAAGCAACATGTTTCAAATAACTATAATTCTGACGCATTACGTACCGCCAGACTGCTTGATCTATAGGTGTGTATTTCTCATAATGCTGCTCCACAATAAATTGCCTTAGATGCTTGGGCAGATTAGCTACCTGTGGATTATTGAAGTCATTAAAATCGCTCATCACTGAAATCGTATATTAAAGGTCTAATATAGTGGTATAACAGCCCGTAAACAAATAAAGATTGGTGCTATGACTGTAAAATGATCTACTTTTTTACCTTAAAAGAAAAGTGCTTTTGAGAAAAATAGCTGAAAACAGTTAAAATAGCGGTAATGATGATTTTTGAAATGGTAGGGTAAAATCCAAAGGATAAAAATACCTTAAGTAAGGCGTAATTAAGCAAAATATTGGTGGCTACGACTGAGCCATATCTAAACAATTGGATTCGACCTTTTAAGTCTGATTTAGTAAAGATCAGGTACTTGTTTAATATAAAGCCAATAAGGAATGTAATGACAGATTCTATGGCTAAAGCTGCTGTCGGGGCTGTAATTAAGTTAGGAAAGAAGGGTATGGAAACATGAACATCTTTTTGATGCAGCACCCAGTTATAACAAATATAATAAACTACAATTCCTGTAGCTGCTGTGGTGCCACCAGAAACCATATATCTGAATGTATGAATGGGCAACCAACGCGAAAAGGGTGGATAAAAGAAGTCTATTATTCGTAATAAGGCTTTCCTCATGCAATTAGTTCGCTGTTAGTTTATTTTGAATCATTCTGTTACTGTATTGCTGAATAAATGCTTTCAGGTATTTCTCCATTTTCTCTGCAATTAACGGTTCTTTTTCCAGAATGTTGTTTTTGGTTAAACGATCTGTTTTTAAATTGTACAAAGCGATATTTAGTTTTCCATCATTAACCAATAAATAATCACCCTGATAGAAACTAAAAGTTCCATCATTATTGTTTACCGCAAAGTTATCATTACCTTCTTTAAAAGCGTCAAAACCTAAGGCGAAATATGGTTTGTCGTAATGTAAATAATTTAATACGGTTGGCATAATGTCTATTTGTTGTACAATTTTGTCGGCCTTTCCTTTTAAGTTGCCACCTGGATAGTAGAGCACAATCGGAATCGAAAAATATCCGGGTGTGGTTTGGTATTCAGGAAAATAGGAAACGGTTGCATGATCTGCACACAATACAAATAATGTGTTTTTGTACCAGGGCATTGTTGATGCTGTTTTAAAGAAATTGCGCAATGCCATATCAGTATATCCCAGGACTTCCTGCACCGGTAGCGGGCCTTTTGGAAATTTACCAACGTATTGATCAGGTAATCTGAATGGGTGATGAGAGGATAGAGAAAAGAAACTTGAAAAGAAAGGTTGTTTGAATGTATTCATGGTTTGAGCCATGTATTGCATAAAAGGATCGTCCCAGATTCCCCAGGTGCCATCAGAATCGCCTGTATTTTTATATTCGTTTTGTCCGAAATAATGTTTTATTCCAGCAAGGTGAGTGTAAGAAGAAAAACCCATCGAACCATTAGGTGCGCCATGAAAAAATGCGGTTTCATACCCTTTATCTCCTAATAGTTTGGCGATGCTGGTTGTTTTATTGCCTGAATAGATTGAAAGTATAAAAGGCTCTCTAATACTTGGAATACCGGTAATAACAGATGGTAGTGCATCAATGGATTTACGGCCATTCGCATAAGTATGTGTAAAGGTATAACCCTGAGAAACCAGTGAATCAATAAAAGGAGTGTAGCCTTTATATTTTCCTCCGTCCAGGTCAGTATTTAGGCTGCCAACATGTTCTTTACCTAGACTTTCAATGATTAAGAAAACTACATTAAGAGGTTTAAATTTACCCGTATCAGCAGGCATATGAATTGGATTGTATATCGCATTTAATGTTTGCTCATCATAATAATGAACGGGTTTTAATTTAGACGCTTTAAGTGTTCTGAATATGCAAAAAGGCGTATTTAAAACCAGGTTCATTTGATCGGGAGTGTCCACAAATTCACCGGCATTACTTAGTGTGATAGGTCTTGTACCAAATCCCCATCCACCTCTGATTCCGGTAAGACAGGCCAGTGCTACAATCATTAACAGGGCAGTGTGTAAAGCATAGATGGGCCACCTGAAGCGTGGAGCTTTATTAATTTTAACCAGGTCGTAAAGTTTAATAAACAGCCAGATAAACACGGCAAAAAGAATAACAAGATACCAGTAGTCCACAAGAAAGTCACCCAGTAGTTTAAGCTTATTCTGCTCATTTTTAAACTGATCATAAACTGTAGCTGTAGTGCGTTTTAGCGTGTATTTGAAATAGGCAAAATCTGCAAAGTTTGCCATTATCCCTATACTGTTGCTGATAATGAAAAGCCACTTGCAAAACTTCTGATAGCCTTCTTTATATCTGAATGGGAAGGGGATAACATTTAATAGTATAAATATCAGATTGATGTACAGGAGCGCAGAAACGTCAAATTTTACACCACCGTATAGTATGTATAGATATTTAGGAAGGGTAATGCTTTGAAATAAGCTATGATTAAAGGCGTAGAAACCTAGCCTGCAAAGTGTATAGAAAACCAGTACAATAAAAAAGCGATATGCTAGTGCCAGGTAAAGGTTTACCGTTTTTGTGTTCTTAATATTCAAAGTCTTTAATTAGAGGCAGTAAATTTAAGTATTTTGAAAACGATTTGTTAATAATAAATTAACAGTACTTTTTTATGACTATTTATTGTCCGGGTAAGGAAACAAAATCTATTACGGCGCAATAGCCATACTTTCTATGTGGTTGAATACTTACGCCTACATAATTAAGTCCATAAGAGTCGCCTAGTATCATTTTTCTATGGCCAAGATCAGGAACTCCTTTATCAAGCAATAACATGCAGATATTTTCAAACCCGCTTGAAAATCCAAAGGCAAGGTTTTCTCCATTAGACCTTTTAGGGTATACTTTTGAAATCCTGTCTTTAACCGATCTTCCGTCACTTGAGTTGTGACCAGTAAAATTATTGCGGTTCATATCTCTGGCATGTTGTCTGGCTACTACGGATAAAGCTTCATCAGGCCAAAGCATAGGAAGGTCTTTTACCGCTTTTATCTGTTGTTCCAGGCTCCTGTAGTATTTGTCGTTTCTACTGATCTTAAGTTCATTGTAATTGCTGTACTTCATGACCTTTTTGTTGTAATCGTCGACAAAATCCTGGAAATAGGTATTAAAGAACTTTTCTCCATCCATACGTGCAAGATTCATATAGATAACGAGGTCTTTTTCTTGTCCTGTCAGATAACTGGAGTTTCCGGCAGTGTTGGCCATTCTTAACTCTTCTCTGGACCATTCATAGTAGTCTGAGGTGTTTTTTACTGATGCAGGTGTAAAAAAAGAAAATAGGAGTAGGATAGATATTGATAACAGTTTCATGTGGGAAAGGCATAGCAAAAGCCAGGCCAATATAAACGAAAAAGGCACCTAGAAGCGCCTTTTTCGTTTATATTCAATAAATGTTTTGATACTTAGAATCTGTAGCTAAGTGTAGTAATAAATTGTCTTGGAGGAATTGGGTTTACACTGTAGTTCTCATGAACATAGTAATTCAATTCGTTGGTGATGTTAGATAATTTACCAAGGATAGTGAACTTTTTGTAAGCGTAACCTGCAGAGAAATCAATAGTAGTGAAAGCCTTAACAGGGATGATACCACTAGATGTACCTAATTTGTTTGTATTTCTACCTCCATTGCGATCTCCTGTATAGAAAGCGGAAGCTCCAAGTTTCAAGCCTTTTACAGCGCCATCACTAAAGGTATAGAACAAACTTGCATTTGCAGTATTTTTAGTAGTACCTACCAAACGTTCACCTTCTACAAAACCACCATTATAAATTTGATTTCCTTTACTGTCCAGTGCAGGGCTACCATCAGGTTTTAATTGAAGAGTTTTATCAGCTGTTTCGGTATAACGCATATAGTTATAGCTATACCCTGCGATGAAATTTAATCCTTCAACAAGTGTAGCGGTAATATCCAATTCTAAACCGTCACTTTCAGTTTTACCTGTAAACTCTTTTTTAGTAGCATCATTAATGGCAGCTTGAGCAAATTTATTGTTCTTAATTTTATAGTAAGTTACGTTTGCTGAAAGTCGACCATCAAGGAAATCATTTTTTACGCCTGCCTCATATTGATCAATGATTGATGGATCCATTGCTGCATTGGTATTGATGTCTATACCCGCATTTGAAACAAAGTTATTTGAATAGCTTGCATAGACAGATGTTGATTTAAATGGTTGATAGATAAGCCCTACTTTTGGAGAGAAAGCTTTGTCTATTTTATCTGCAATACCCTTCCCAACTTTTCCATTTGCTAATGTATCGATTGTGGTACTTGGTGTTTTTTGGAAAGACCAGCGAATACCAGCTAATACTTTAAATTTATCTGTTAATGCAACTAAATCTTGTGCAAAACCACCCATTCTGAAAACAGGAGCTTTTGTGTTGGTTAGCAAATTAGTTTCAGGAGTGTTAAAGTTTGTTGGTATGTTAAATGATGATGGATCAAGGATATTCACCAAATCATAATATGCGGTCTTTGCTGGATTTGTACTTGCAGGCTGCAAGTTAGGGTTGCTGAAACCTCCAGTTTTTGTTCTAGACTGGTCAGCGTCAATACCTACCAATAAGTTATGTGCAATTGAAGCTGTTTTAAATGTTCCAGTTAAATTGATTTGCTCGTTATAAGTTAATTCTTTGATTTTAGAACGAGTTAGTGAACGGTACCATACACCTTCGCTATCCGCAAATGGGCGTTCTGAAGAAAAATAGTTTCTATCATAAGATTGTAGAGAGACTACTGCATTCAATTTCCAGTTGTCATTAAATTTATGATTTAATGCAGCTTGTGCAGTTGCAGTATTTGTTTTGTTATATGCCCAATCGGTATTGATGAACACATTTCTTCCAAGAGGAGATAATTTGTTCCCAACAGTACCTATACCAAAATCAGGCGTGAAATCACTTTTCAGGTAATCTCCTTGAATTGTTAAATCTGTATTTTCACTGATTTTGTAAAGTAGAGATGGGTTTACATAGAATCTTTTAGCATCAACATTGTCTCTGTAACTACCAGCTGTTTCATAAGTGCTGATTAAACGGAATGCAACTTTTTGGGAAATAGGACCGTAAACATCGACAGTTGGTTTGTATAGGTCATAACTTCCAACACGCATAGAGGCTTCGCCACCATATTCAAATTTAGGTTTTTTGGTGACCATATTTACTACAGCACCACCAGAAACACCACCATATAATAGTGCTGAACTACCCTTTAAAACCTCTACCGATTCTAATGTACTTGCTTCAGGGAAACCTCCAATAGTTGTCCTTGCACCATTTTTAAAAATGTTGTTGGCACCAAGGCTGTAGCCTCTTGCAAAAAAGTTGTCACCAACAGATCCACGGTTAGCTCCTAAAGCAACACCGTTTACGTTTTTCATGATGTCACTCAGGCGATTAACCTGTTGGTCCGCAATAACCTGTGCGCCGATAACCTGAACAGATTGAGGTAAATCTCTAGGGGCAATAGCGATTTTTCCAACGCTTACCGGTTTTTCATTAGGTGTTCTGTATCCGCTAATCGCTACTTCATCTAACTGAGCAGAGTTTTCTGACAATGTAAATTCAACTGTTGTAGTTTGTCCTTCAGTAACAGATACCTTTTGAGTTTGGACTTGCAAACCTACATATGAAGTTTTAAGGGTATACTCACCTGTTTTTAAATGATTAAAAGTAAAATTACCATCTTCGTCAGATGCTGTTTTCTTGTTATTCTCAACAATTTGAACGCTTACATAAGCTGCAGGTTTGCCATCATTGGTTTTTATTTTTCCGTTTATGGTTCCTCTTGCAGGTGCTGATGCCAATTGAGCAGAAGCAGCAATGCCTGAGAAAATAAAACTAGTAAGGATAAGTAATTTGTATAAATGTTTCATTTGCTTTATTTAGATCAATTCTAACTGGCCGCAAAAGTAATAGCTGAGTTCTATAGAAACAAATTTATTTAGAATTAATTTAAATAGATAAAAAGCGCGCTGTGCTGATTGGGTAAGGGATGACAAATAGAAGTTTAGCGCACATCCGTTTTAGCTTTAAAAATTTCCCTGATTCAAAGGTCGAAGAACAGCTTTGATAAACTGGATAAGTTAATGAAAAGTTAACATGCTGTTTGTCTGTAGGTTTTTTAATAGTTCTACTTTTGTGGAAATTTTAATACATTGTGATGACCAAACAATTTTAACAACCAACATCTTTTGAAGGGCCTGACTGATTTAGCTTTATTGGATTTACTAAAGGAAGATAGTGATGACGCATTTAATGAAATTTATGCGCGCTATTGGGATTTGGTTTATGCCATAGCCTGTAAAAAGCTAAATAATAGAGACGAGGCCAAAGATGTGGTACATGACCTGTTCATGCTCATTTGGATTAAGCGTCATTCCATTCAGATCACCACTACATTTATAGGATATATTTATGTCATCCTTAAAAATAAACTTACGGACCTTAATCGTAGGCAAACACTTCGTATAAAGCACGATGATGAAGCCTTAAAGACCCATTCTTTCGCTGATAATGACATGTTTGAACAGCTTGTTTCTAAGGACCTGGCTCAACAATTCCAATTGGAAATTCAAGATATGCCAATCGGAATGAGGAAGGTTTTTTTAATGAGTAGGGAAGAGCATCTTTCAGTTAATGAAATAGCCGGAAAATTAGCCATTTCTTCTCAAACAGTAAAGAATCAAATTACGAGTGCGCTTAAAAGGCTCAGATCAAAATACCAGGCTCATTAAAATATTTTATTTTTACATAGTACCTCTTTAATTCTTGTCCGTTATGTATTTAGAATGGACGAAAAGAATAAAGAAGAAATCTATAAAGAATTTGGTATTTCTAATCCTTCAGAATTTTTTGGGGATGAGAATGACAAAGAGCAGTTACGTCAGCAGATGCTTGGTCGTATTACTGAAAGCAGGCATTTGCATAATGCGAAGTCTGCAAATAAACAAGGTGGTACAAGCAGGAAATTGATGATGGCAATGGCTGCTGCTATTAGCTTCGTATTGCTCTCGGCAGGTATCCTGTTTTATTATAATTCAAACGATTACATTACCATAACCGTACCTCAGGGTCAAACCAAATTGGTTACCCTGCCCGATGGTTCAACGGTGTGGCTAAATGCCGCAAGTACCCTAAAATATCCTAAAAAATTTGGCACAAAAAGGATCGTTCATCTTGAAGATGGTGAGGGTTTCTTTAAGGTGGTCCATAATGAAAAAGTACCATTTATTGTTGAGGCGCCTTCGCTTAAAACATTTGTTCTGGGAACATCCTTTGTCGTAAAATCATATAAGCGCCTTTCAACGGCTTCAGTATCTGTAGTAACCGGAAAGGTAGCTGTGAGTAATCATGAAAAGCAGATCAGTGTACTTACACCTAATCAGGAAGTGGTATACAATAAAGTAACCCACAAACCACAAACATTAAATACTAAAGCTTTAGAAAGAACCGAATGGAATAAAGGCAAAGTAATTTTGAATGGAGCATATTTTGAAGAAATAGCACTTGCCATTGAAAATGCATATGGAGTTAAAATAAACTACGATAGGGAAGTATTTAAGAATTGCGAAAACAGTTTGACTTTCGATGCGACACAAAGTCTTGATGAGGTTTTAAAAAGACTTGTAATGATACAAGGAGTTAATTACGAAATTAAAGAGAAGGAGGTGCTGATAACAGGAAACGGATGTAATTAGACCAGAAAAAATAATGATCAGTACCTGTTGGAGCAGATACTGATCTAAATGTACAGCATGCGGGT
>Ga0065714_10000004_pt1 | contig 24654 bp, 25 predicted proteins | sample MisRhiReplicate2_FD_59101 | JGI IMG/M metagenome (GOLD analysis project Ga0065714, IMG submission 59101) | Miscanthus rhizosphere microbial communities from Kellogg Biological Station, MSU, sample Rhizosphere Soil Replicate 2: eDNA_1 v2... | ecosystem: Host-associated > Plants > Roots >... | reverse complement strand
GCGGACAGGCCTGCTGCTGGCAGCGACTCTTGATCGTCGGCAGCAAACGACTGGCCTGGTGACTGATCAGCAGCAACACGGTATCACCGGAAGGTTCTTCAAGACTTTTGAGCAAGGCGTTGGCGGCGTTGATGTTCATCGACTCGGCCGGCTCGATCAGCACCACTTTGCGACCGCCCATCTGTGCAGTCTGAACCACGAAGCTGACCAGATCACGAACCTGATCGACCTTGATCGCCTTATCGGCTTCTTCCGGCTCCAGAATGTAGTTGTCGGGGTGACTGCCNGCCTTGAGCAACANNCAGGATTTGCATTCGCCGCAAGCATCGTGGGCGGCGCTCGGGCGCTGGCACAGCAAACTGGCCATCAAGCGCTCGGCGAGCGCGCGCTTGCCGATCCCGGCCGGGCCATGGAGCAGATAGGCGTGGGCATGTTGCTTGCGACCGGCCAAATGCTGCCAGAGACTGTCCTGCCACGGATAGGCTTCAGCCACGGGTCAACTCCAGCAGACGCGGCAGCAAGGCATCCAGTGCCTGCTGAACCTGCGCCAACGGCTGGGCGGCATCGACCAGGACATACCGCGCAGGATCCGCTTCAGCACGCTTGAGGAAAGCACTGCGCACCGCATCAAAAAAGGTTCGGCCTTCGAGTTCGAAGCGATCCAGNCGACCGCGAGCACTGGCGCGGGCCAGGCCCACTTCCACCGGCAGATCGAAAATCAACGTCAGGTCCGGACGCAGATCGCCCTGGACGAAGGTTTCCAGGGTCGCGATGCGCTCCAGCGACAGGCCGCGACCGCCCCCCTGATAGGCATAGGTCGAATCGGTAAAGCGATCACACAGGACCACCGCACCGCGGGCCAGTGCCGGACGAATCACCTCGGCCAGATGCTGGGCTCGCGCGGCGAACACCAACAGCAACTCGGTGTCGGGGTTCATGACTTCGTCAACCGGCGCCAGCAACACTTCGCGGATCCGCTCGGCCAACGGCGTGCCGCCTGGTTCGCGAGTCAGCACGACCTCGATACCCGCGGCGCGCAGGCGCTCGGCCAGGTATTCGCGATTGGTGCTCTTGCCGGCCCCTTCCGGGCCTTCCAGGGTAATAAACAAGCCAGTCACAGGCAGTCCTTAGTCAGAGTCATTGCGGGCTTTGCGGCGCGGCTGCATTCGGTTCGGGCGCGGCTGCGGGTTCTTGAGCGGGTGCTTGCGCCGGCTCCGGAGATGGCGACGGGTCAGGCGNTTGCGGCGCTTGCGGCGCTTGCGGCTCTGGTGGCGCCGTCTTAGCAGTCTCTTGCGACGGCACTTGCGGCACAGCCTCGAGGACTGTGTCGGGCGAAGCCGCCGGAATCGGTGCCTGCTCATCCGCCGCCTCTGGCGCAGTGGTTGGCGCCGGACTGGAGCGATAGTCGGCACGGCGCTTGATCTGGAACTCACGCACAGCGTTATTGTGCGCGTCCAGATCATCGGAGAACACGTGGCTGCCATCACCACGCGCAACGAAATAGAGGCTATTGCCCGCCACCGGGTTCAGCGCTGCATGAATCGCTTCGCGGCCGACCATGGCGATCGGGGTCGGCGGCAGTCCCGAAATCACGTAGGTGTTGTACGGCGTCGGTTCCTTGAGGTGGGCGCGAGTCAATTTGCCGTTGTAACGATCACCGAGGCCGTAGATCACGGTCGGATCAGTCTGCAACAACATGCCCATTTCCATACGCCGTACAAACACGCCAGCGATTTGCCCGCGCTCCTGCGGCACNCCGGTTTCCTTCTCCACCAGCGAGGCCATGATCAGCGCCTGATAGGGTTCGGTGTAAGGCACGTCAGCGGCGCGCTGGCTCCACTCCTTGGCGAGGACTTCATCAAGACGGTCGTAGGCTTTTTTCAGCAGCTCGACATCGGTCATGCCGCGCACGAAGCGGTAGGTGTCAGGGAAGAATCGCCCTTCCGGAAAAATCCCGCTGTGACCGAGTTTGTCCATCACCTCGCTATCACTCAAACCATCGAGGGTCTTTTCGAGTTTTTCATCCTTGGCCAGAGCAGCGCGGACCTGATGGAAATTCCAGCCCTCGACCAGAGTCAGGCTGTACTGAACCATTTCCCCGCGTTTCCACAGGTCAATCAAGCCTTCGACGGTCATGCCGGGCTGCATGCGGTACTCGCCCTTGTGCAACGGTTGCTTGGCGAGATTGAAGCGCCAATACACCCGCAGCCAGAAAGCGTCCTTGATGACGCCATCGGCTTCGAGTCGATAGAAGGTGCGGGTCGGTGTCGTGCCTTTGGGCACTTCCAGCAGCTCTTCCTGGGTGATGTTCAGCGGCTGTTCCAGCGCCGAATGGATTTTCCAGGCAGAAGCGCCCAGACACAGCCCTGCCAGAACCAATCCGGTTTCCAGCAGCAGCAAGAATTTACGTCTCACGTATCAAGCATCCAGTAGCGCGCGGGCAATGGTTTGGAGTTTACGGGTGAGCGGACCAACCGGCCAGCTCAGTGCGGCATAGGCGCGCACCGGCCAAATGCCATACACGCTGTTGCAGACAAAGACTTCATCAGCCCATTGCAGCTGATCGAGGGTGATATCGGTGATTTGCGTGGGGATCCCCAATGACTCGGCTTGAAACAATAATTCGGCACGCATCACGCCGGCCACGCCGCAGCGCTTCAAATCAGCCGTGATCAGCACGCCATCGCGGATCAGGAACAGATTGCTGAACACGCCTTCAATGACGCGCCCGGCCTGATCGAGCATCAAGCCTTCGGCATGATCGGTGTCTTGCCATTCGGAGCGGGCGATAACCTGCTCAAGACGGTTCAGATGTTTGAGTCCGGCGAGCAGAGGCTGCCTGGAAAGCCGCGTCGCACAGGGGAACAGGCGAACGCCCTGCTCCGCATTGGCAGCAGGNTAAACCGCAGGAGGGTTGCCCAGCATGATGCGGCGTGCCTGAGCCGAAGGATCGGGCGCATANCCGCGCGCGCTNTCGCCACGCGTGACGATGAGCTTGAGCACACCTTCGCCCAACGCTTGGGCATAGGTCAGTAACTCTGTGCAGACAGCCGCATGATCGAGNTTAATTGCCAAGCGCTGGCAACCCTTGACCAAACGCACCATATGCCGATCCAGCAGCACTGGACTGCCGTTGTGTACAGCGATGGTCTCGAACAGACCATCACCGTAAGCCAGGCCGCGATCCTTCAGCGACAAAGCGTCAGCCGGTTGACCGTCGACCCAGCTGTCCATCAGTCAGCGAACCGGCGGAATACCAGCGAGCCGTTGGTACCGCCAAACCCGAAGGAGTTGGACAGCACCACATCGATATCCATATTGCGCGCGGTATGCGGTACGAAATCGAGGTCGCAACCTTCGTCCGGCTCATCAAGGTTGATGGTCGGCGGCGCTACCTGGCTGTTGATCGACAGCACACTGAAGATCGCCTCGACCGCGCCCGCAGCACCCAGCAGGTGACCGGTCATGGACTTGGTCGAACTGACCGCCAGTTTGTAAGCGTGATCGCCAAATACCGACTTGATCGCACGGGCTTCCGCAAGGTCGCCGGCCGACGTCGAGGTGCCGTGGGCGTTGATGTACTGAACCTGATCGCCATTGATCTTGGCATCGCGCAGCGCATTGGTGATGCAACGTGCAGCACCTGCACCATCGGCCGGAGGCGAAGTCATGTGGTAGGCATCGCCACTGGTGCCAAAGCCGATCAGCTCGGCGTAGATCGTCGCGCCACGGGCCTTGGCGTGTTCCAGTTCTTCCAGAACCAGAGCGCCGGCACCGTCGGACAGTACGAAGCCATCACGGCCCTTGTCCCATGGACGGCTGGCGCGGGTCGGTTCGTCGTTGCGGGTCGACAGCGCGCGCGAGGCACCGAAGCCGCCCATGCCCAGACCGCAAGCTGCCATTTCAGCGCCGCCGGCAATCATCACGTCGGCTTCGTCGTACATGATGTTGCGTGCCGCCATGCCGATGCAGTGCGTACCGGTGGTACACGCGGTGGCGATGGCGTAGTTAGGTCCCTGTGCGCCCAGATGGATGGACAGGAAACCGGAAATCATATTGATGATCGAGCCAGGCACGAAAAACGGAGAAATCCGTCGTGGGCCGGAATCATGCAGCGTGCGGCTGGTTTCTTCGATATTGGTCAGTCCGCCAATACCCGAACCCATGGCCACGCCGATGCGCTCACGGTTGGCGTCGGTGACTTCCAGACCGGCGTTACGAACTGCCTGAAAACCTGCGGCCAGACCGTATTGAATGAACAGGTCGAGCTTGCGAGCTTCCTTGACCGACAGGTATTCCTCGACATTGAAGCCCTTTACCGAGCCGCCAAAACGGGTGGAATAGGCAGAAAGGTCGGTGTGTTCGATCAGACCAATGCCACTGCGGCCAGCCAGAATGCCCTGCCAACTGCTCGGCACATCCGTGCCCAGTGGCGACAACATACCCATACCGGTGACTACGACGCGTCTACGCGACACAGCACTCTCCTTTTTTCAAATGACGACTTTGCATCAGGCCTAAAGAAAAAACCGCACGCCGTGATGGCAGTGCGGTTTTTCCATGACAGCAAGCAACGATTACAAGCTATTAAGCCTGGTGGTTAGTAACGTAATCGATTGCNGCTTGTACAGTAGTGATCTTCTCAGCTTCTTCGTCAGGGATTTCGGTCTCGAATTCCTCTTCCAGAGCCATCACCAGCTCAACGGTGTCAAGGGAGTCGGCACCCAGGTCTTCAACGAAGGAAGCAGTGTTGACCACTTCTTCTTCTTTAACGCCCAGTTGCTCAGCAACGATTTTCTTGACGCGCTCTTCGATGGTGCTCATACCTTGTTTTCACTCCTAATGGACAAATTCAGGCAGCTGGCCAGTGGGTAAGTGTATAGAAAGACTTTTCAGCTTTTCAACTGAAAGCTTCACTCCTCAAACCCGACGACCCTCTGCCTATAAATAGATTGCAGCTTTATAACGGATTTTAGACAGCTCGTATGACATTTTTTTGAAGCNATCCGTCACATTTAACTCATGTACATCCCGCCGTTCACCGGGATTGTAGCCCCAGTAACGTAAGCCGCACCGTCGGATGCAAGAAAAGCGACCACAGACGCGATCTCTTGAGCTTGTCCCAGACGACCCAGCGGAATCTGCGTCTGCAAGGCTTCACGCTGTGCCTCNGGCAGTTCGCGGGTCATATCGGTGTCGATGAACCCAGGGGCCACCGAGTTTACCGTAATCGAACGCGAACCGACTTCACGCGCCAGTGAACGGCTGAAACCTTCCAGACCGGCCTTGGCGGCTGCGTAGTTTACTTGGCCTGCGTTGCCCATGGCACCCACAACCGAGCCAATACTGATAATTCGTCCCCAACGGGCTTTGGTCATACCGCGCAAAACNCCCTTGGACAGGCGGAACAGACTGTTCAGATTGGTATCGACGACGTCATGCCATTCGTCATTTTTCATGCGCATCATCAGATTATCGCGGGTGATACCGGCATTGTTGACCAGGATCGCCGGCGCACCGAACTGCGATGTAATGCTCGCCAGTACTGCCGCAACGGATTCGTCGCTGGTGACATTGAGTTCCAGGCCAGTGCCTTGAATCCCGTTTTCCGCCAGGGTTGCCGCAATGCGCTCGGCACCCGAGGCAGACGTCGCGGTGCCGATAACGATGGCGCCCTGACGACCCAGTTCCAGGGCGATAGCCTGGCCGATACCGCGGCTCGCGCCAGTGACCAGTGCAACTTTACCTTGCAGACTCATGCAGGCTTCTCCTGATTCAGGCCAACGCTGCGCGAGCGGCAGCGAAGGCGTCGGGGGTATTGAGGTTGGATGTCGACACGCCTTCGGCGCAACGCTTGTTCAGGCCAGCCAGCACTTTGCCAGGGCCGCATTCGACCAACTGGGTAGCACCTTTGGCGGCCAGCGCCTGAACCGATTCGACCCAGCGTACAGGCTTGTAAAGCTGCTCGAGCAGATCGCGCTTGAGGGTTTCCAGATCGGCCGGCACAGTGGCGCTGACGTTCTGAACCACCGGAATCTGCGGCGCCTGCCAGTCGATCGCTGCGATCGACTCGGCGAAACGCTCGGCTGCCGGACGCATCAGCTCGCAATGGGACGGCACGCTGACCGGCAACGGCATGGCGCGCTTGGCACCACGAGCCTTGCAGCCTTCGATGGCACGCTCGACCGCTGCCTTGGCACCGGCGATGACCACCTGGCCAGGGGAGTTGAAGTTGACCGCACTGACCACTTCGCCTTGAGCCGCTTCGGCACAGGCTGCCAGCACATCAGCATCGTCCAGACCGAGAATGGCAGCCATGCCACCTTGCCCGGCCGGAACGGCTTCCTGCATCAACTGACCACGGCGTTCAACCAGCTTCACCGCGTCGCCCAGGCTCAGGCTGCCTGCAGCGACCAGAGCGCTGTATTCGCCCAGGCTGTGACCGGCAACATAAGCCGGACGCGCGCCGCCTTCAGCCAGCCACAGACGCCACAAGGCAATCGAGGCGGTCAGAATGGCCGGCTGGGTTTTATCGGTTTGATTGAGTTGCTCTTCCGGCCCTTGCTGGGTCAGTGCCCACAAGTCGTAACCCAGAGCATCGGAAGCTTCTTTGAATGTTTCGAGGACAACCGGATGTTGTGCGCCCAACTCGGCCAGCATGCCGAGGGACTGCGAACCCTGTCCCGGAAAGACGAATGCGAGGGAAGCAGACATGTAACAAGCCCCTAATGATCTTGTCGTCGGAGAATTGACGTCCCGCTTGGGGACGCAAGAAACTGACAGTTGGATGGCAAATTGAACTGAGCGGTCACATTTAAGCATTGTCCGACGAAAACGCCTAAAGCAACAAATCCTCCAGGCGACCGTGAATACGTTCCGGCAGGTTTTCCTGGATCTCGATCAAGGCACGCTGAATCGCACTCTGGAAGCCCTGAACCCCCGCCGAACCATGGCTTTTCACCACAATCCCCTGCAACCCGAGGAAGCTTGCGCCGTTATGCCGCGCAGGCGCCAGATCAGCCTGCAAGCGTTTCATCAGCGGCAATGCCAGAGCACCGACCACTTTCGACGCAAGGTTTTTCTTGAACAAGGCTTCGATGCGCGCGGCAATCATGGTCGCCAGGCCTTCGCTGGATTTGAGCAGGATATTGCCGACAAAACCGTCACAGACCACCACATCCGCCTCGCCACGGTACACACCGTCACCCTCGACAAAGCCGATGTAGTTGATACCACGAGCACTTTGCAACAATGTTGCAGCCAGCTTGACCTGCTGATTGCCCTTGATGTCTTCGGTGCCAATATTCAGTAGCGCCACTCGCGGACGAACGATGCCCAGGGTTTCCGCCGCCACCGACCCCATCACAGCGAACTGCAACAGATGCTCGGCGCTGCAATCGACATTGGCGCCCAGGTCGAGCAACTGGCAATAACCCTTCTGCGTCGGAATCGCCGCCACCATCGCCGGCCGATCAATGCCCGGCAAGGTCTTGAGCACAAACCGCGACAGCGCCATCAGCGCACCGGTATTGCCGGCACTGACACAAGCCTGCACCTTGCCNTCTCGCAGCAACTCCAGCGCCACGCGCATCGACGAGTCGGGCTTGCCGCGCAGGGCCTGGGCAGGNTTTTCGTCCATGGTGATGACTTCGGACGCCGGCGCGATCGACAGGCGCGAGCGATCCACAGCCGATTGGCCAGAGAGCAATTCTTCAAGAAGGGAGGGTTGACCGACGAGGGTCAGGTGCAGCGAGGGCGTAGCAGACAGACAAGCAAGGCTGGCCTGAACAATGCTGCGGGGACCGAAGTCCCCGCCCATTGCGTCAATCGCGATGACTTGAGCAGACAAGTGATTACTCGTCAGCGCCCTTGTCGATCACTTTACGGCCACGGTATACGCCTTCTGGCGATACGTGGTGACGCAGGTGAATTTCACCGGTGGTTTTTTCTACAGACAGAGTGCTTGCCGTCGAGNGCGTCGTGCGAACGACGCATGTCACGGGCAGAGCGGGATTTTTTGTTCTGCTGAACAGCCATAATTGATTAACTCCTAAACGTTTGGGTCACGCTTTAACTGCGCCAATACACTGAACGGGTTGGACCGCGTTACCTCGTCCTCGCTCGGTTCGGGCTCATCGAGACCCGCCGGCTGCTGGCATTCTTCCGGATGATGAGCAGGCACAATGGGCAAGGCGAGCAGAAGCTCCTCCTCGATCAGTGACTGCAGATCCAATGGATCTTCGCCCAGTTCCAGCACGTCATAACCTTTCGGCAACGACTGGGTATTCGCACCCTCCTTCACCACAGCATAACTGCATTCGCTATGGATCGGCAGGGTGACCAGCTCAAGACAACGCTGGCAAACCATTTTGACTTCGGTGTCGATAAAGCTGTGGATTACCACAGATTTACGTTCATCTCGTTCAAAAACGAATTTAGCCTGCACCGTACCGACAGTGTCGGAAAGCGGGTCGCAGAGTCTCTCCAAATCGGCCAGCAGCATTTCACCTTGAAGGGTGGTGCCACGATCAGCCAATTTGCGCGGGTCAACGTGAGGTGGAATCGGGTCATTCAACATAGGCGCAGCATTATAGGGATGCCCCCAGCCATGTCAAAGGAAATTCAGCCCTGTCCGTCACTTGCAAGCCTCCGCTAGAATTCGCCCCTGCCTTTTGGAGATGCGCATGCTGCCTTTATTACTCGCTTCTAGCTCGGTTTATCGCCGGGAATTGCTGGCCCGCTTGCAGCTGCCGTTTACCTGCAGCTCGCCGGATATCGACGAAAGCCACCGATCGGGCGAGTCTGCCGTCGAGTTGGTCAAGCGCCTCGCCGAGGAAAAAGCACGCGCGCTGGCCAGCAGTCACCCCGCTCACCTGATCATCGGCTCCGACCAGGTCGCCGTACTTGGCGATCGGATTATCGGCAAACCGCACACCTTCGAAAAAGCCCGCGAACAATTGCTGGCTTCGAGCGGCGCCAGTGTGACCTTCCTTACCGGCCTGGCGCTGCTCAACAGCCAGACGGGTGAATGCCAGGTCGACTGTGTGCCGTTCACCGTACACATGCGCTCGCTCGATCAGGCACGCATCGAACGCTACCTGCGCGCCGAACAGCCCTACGACTGCGCTGGCAGCTTCAAAGCCGAAGGNTTGGGGGTGAGCCTGTTTCAAAGCACCGAAGGCCCTGACGCCACCAGCCTGATCGGCCTGCCATTGATTCGCCTGGTGGACATGTTACTGGCCGAAGGCGTGCAGATACCTTAAAGATCTTTTGACTTAAAAAAACCGGCAAAAGCCGGTTTTTTTATGCAGCCAGAAAATCAGCGCAACGAAGGCCCCTGAAAGCCCATCCACATCGCCAGATGTTCAGCCACGCTGGCACCGAGTTTTTTCGAGAAGCGATCGAAGGGCGATTCCTGAACGGTGAAATCCACCAACTCTTTCTCGCCGATCACATCACGCGCCACCGAACTGGCATTCCCCAGACCATCGATCAGGCCCAGCGGCAGCGCCTGTTCGCCCGACCAGACCAACCCTGAGAACAACTCCGGATGCTCCTTGTCCTTGAGGCGGTCGCCACGACCTTTCTTGACGCTGCCGATGAACTGCTGATGAGTGGTATCGAGCACGCCCTGCCAGAACAGAGTTTCTTCAGGCTTCTGCGGCTGGAACGGATCGAGGAACGATTTATGCTCGCCNGAGGTGTAAGTGCGACGCTCGACACCCAGCTTCTCCATGGTCCCGACAAAGCCATAACCGGCCGCCGTCACACCAATGGAACCCACCAGGCTCGCCTTGTCGGCGTAGATCTGATCCGCCGCACTGGCGATGTAGTAAGCACCGGAAGCACCCAAATCCGAGATCACCGCGTAAAGCTTGGTGTCTGGATGCAGGCCGCGCAAACGGCGGATCTCGTCATAGACGTAGCCCGACTGCACCGGACTGCCGCCCGGACTGTTGATTCGCAGGATGACACCCTTGACCTTATCGTCCTCGAACGCTGCACGCAGACTGCCGACAATGTTGTCAGCGCTGGCAGGCTCCTTGTCGGCGATCATGCCGGTCACATCGATCAGCGCAGTGTAGTTGCCACTGCGGGTGGCAGCTTTTTCCATGTCCATCAAAGGCGAGAACAGGATCAACAAGCCAAACAGGTACACAAAGGTCAACAGCTTGAAGAANATCCCCCAGCGACGGGACCGGCGCTGCTCCTGCACGCTGGCCAGCAAGGTTTTTTCCAGCAGCTTCCAGCTTTTCTCGTCACCGCTCTCTGCGCTCGCCTTGGCGGGCGCTGTCCATTCGTCGGTCATGACATTTTCCCCAACAAAAACCTATTAAGCCCGCTGACTCAGCCAGGCACGCAATTCTGAAAAACGATTAATAGCCAGTACCGGCTCGAATAATTTCAACGCTTCGATCGATTGCGCACCATAGCTGACGGCCACCGAATCCATGCCGGCATTACGTGCCATCTGCAAGTCAAAGGACGAATCGCCCACCATCAGCGCCTGCTCCGGGCGAACCTCGCAGTGAGCGAGGATCTGCTCAAGCATNAACGGATGGGGTTTGCTGGCGGTTTCGTCGGCCGCGCGGGTGATATCGAAATAATCTTCCCAGCCGTGAGACTTCAGCACCCTATCCAGACCGCGACGAGCCTTGCCGGTCGCGACCGCCAAGTGATAACCCTCGGCACGAAACGCCTCCATCGACTCGACCACNCCTTCGAACAACGGCGAAGGCACGGCTTCCGAGGCGATGTAGTGATCAGCATAGTACTGACGGAAGGCCACCAGTTCGTCGTCACCAATTTCCGGATACAACGTGCGAATCGCTTCCGGCAAGCCAAGACCGATGATGCCCTTGACGGAAAAATCATCGCGCAACTGAAAACCGGAGCGCTCGGACGCGATATGCATCGACTCGACAATCCGACCAATGGAGTCGGCGAGCGTGCCGTCCCAATCGAAAATCAGCAGCTTGTAATCAGATGGGTGCACTCAGGCGCTCCACGGTTTTGGCCCACATCTCGTCGACCGGCGCCTGCAACTTCAGCTCACCGCCATCAGGCAGCGGCACGGTCAGCAGGTAGGCGTGCAGGAACAGGCGCTTTCCGCCCAGGTCACGAATTTCTTTGCTGAAGCCTTCATCGCCGTACTTGGTGTCACCGGCGATGCAATGCCCGGCGTGCAGGGTGTGGACGCGGATCTGGTGAGTCCGGCCAGTAATCGGCTTGGCTTCGATCAGGGTGGCAAAGTCGCCGAAACGACGCAGGACCTTGAACACGGTCACCGACTCCTTGCCCTCCTCCTCGTCGACCTCGACCATACGCTCGCCGGAGCGCAGATTGCTTTTGCCGAGCGACGCCCGGACTTGCTTGATCGAGGCCGCCCAGTTGCCGCGAACCAGCGCCATGTAGCGCTTGTCGACGCCATCGCCGCGCAATGCCGTGTGCAAGTGACGCAGCATGCTGCGCTTCTTGGCGATCATCAGCAGGCCGGAGGTGTCACGGTCGAGACGGTGAACCAGCTCGAGCTCCTTGCAATCGGGACGCAACTGACGAAAGGCTTCGATCACCCCGTAAGTCAAGCCGCTGCCGCCGTGAACCGCGATACCGCAAGGCTTGTTGATCACGATCAACGCCTTGTCCTCGAACACAATCGAGGCTTCGAGGCGCTGCAGCAGGCCTTGGGCCAGTGGCACCGGCTCGTCACGCTCAGGCACGCGAACCGGCGGCACGCGCACGATATCGCCCGCCTGCAGCTTGTATTCGGGCTTGATCCGACCTTTGTTCACTCGCACTTCGCCTTTGCGCAAAATGCGGTAAATCAAGGTCTTGGGCACGCCTTTGAGCCGAGCGAGAAGGAAGTTATCAATACGTTGGCCGGCATATTCCGGCGAGACCTCCAGCAGTTGTACGGCTGGGGTCGAAGGGGCNGTAGTCGTCATGGCGCGGATGATAACAATTTTTTATGGAATTGAAGCACTTAATCATTGCTGCTATAGTCGCGAACGCCGCCAAAAGTGGCCTGGACAGCGGACTAACGGTCAAAAACCGGCCCTGACCAACGCAATTCACGAGGACGAGAGGCCGTCCTACGGGGCTTTCGCTACGAAACGGTAGAGTTNGCAGTTGTAACGAGCGCAGGTGACATGAGGCCTGAAGCATGCCGCAAAGCAGAGTTTTCACTCGCCTTGCGAGCAAATATTCACGGCCAGTTCACAAAGTGCAGTCAGCTACGAACAACCCCGAGCGAACGCTTCGGAAACAACGCCTAAATTAGCCATGATGCGTGACCTCCCCTTTCGGAGCTCACGGTAAATGCCAACCCGCTGCGGATTCTGCGCGCGGCAGCACCCGAATTATCAGGGATACGTGTAGGGTGGAGATGCACAACCGCTGGACTGTGTAGCAATAGGCTTTATCAAGACGCTTCATCTCGTCCACAGCCGCTGGTTGATTCCTCCTCCTGACTGAGTGCTTAAGTAGCCACAGCAAGCAGGACGCGTACGTCGCGACGCCGGCCCACATTGGCCGCCATCGCTAGACACTGGAGTGNCCAACCACTCCTGACGCACCTGACACCGACCGTGAGAAGTCGTGTGTGCCGAACGCCGTTTCCGGCAGCCCGGAAACCGACGGTACTACATGAAAAGAATGCTGATTAACGCAACTCAACCCGAAGAGTTGCGTGTTGCACTGGTAGATGGCCAACGCCTCTACGACCTGGACATCGAATCCGGTGCACGCGAGCAGAAAAAGGCCAACATCTATAAAGGCCGGATTACTCGCATCGAACCAAGCCTTGAGGCTGCCTTTGTCGATTTCGGCTCTGAGCGCCACGGCTTCCTGCCCCTCAAAGAAATCTCCCGCGAATACTTCAAGAAAGCCCCCGAAGGCCGCGTCAACATCAAGGACGTCCTGAGCGAAGGCCAGGAAGTCATCGTTCAGGTCGAAAAAGAAGAACGTGGCAACAAGGGCGCAGCCCTGACCACCTTCATCAGCCTGGCCGGTCGTTACCTGGTTCTGATGCCGAACAACCCGCGTGCCGGCGGTATTTCCCGTCGCATCGAAGGTGAAGAGCGCAACGAACTGCGTGAAGCCCTGAACGGCCTGGTTGCTCCAGCCGACATGGGCCTGATCGTTCGCACTGCCGGCCTGGGCCGCAGCAGCGAAGAAATGCAGTGGGACCTCGACTACCTGCTGCAACTCTGGACCGCCATCAAAGAAGCCTCGCTGGATCGCTCCGCGCCGTTCCTGATCTACCAGGAAAGCAACGTGATCATCCGCGCCATCCGCGATTACCTGCGCCAGGACATCGGCGAAGTGCTGATCGACAGCGTTGAAGCCCAGGACGAAGCCCTGACCTTCATCCGCCAGGTGATGCCGCAGTACGCCAGCAAGATCAAGCTGTACGAAGACAGCGTTCCGCTGTTCAACCGTTTCCAGATCGAAAGCCAGATCGAGACCGCTTTCCAGCGCGTCGTTGAACTGCCTTCCGGTGGTTCCATCGTTATCGATCCGACCGAAGCCCTGGTGTCCATCGACATCAACTCGGCGCGCGCCACCAAAGGCAGCGACATCGAAGAAACCGCTCTGCAGACCAACCTTGAAGCCGCCGAAGAAATCGCCCGTCAGTTGCGCTTGCGCGACATCGGCGGCCTGATCGTCATCGACTTCATCGACATGACCCCTGCCAAGAACCAGCGCGCCGTGGAAGAGAAAGTCCGCGAATGCCTGGAAGCCGACCGCGCTCGCGTGCAAGTCGGTCGCATCTCGCGCTTCGGCCTGNTGGAAATGTCCCGTCAGCGCCTGCGTCCATCGCTGGGCGAAAGCAGCGGCATCGTTTGCCCGCGTTGCAACGGCACCGGCATCATCCGTGANGTTGAATCGCTGTCGCTGGCGATTCTGCGCCTGATCGAAGAAGAAGCCCTGAAAGACCGCACTGCCGAAGTTCGTGCCCAGGTGCCGATCCCGGTCGCCGCGTTCCTGCTCAACGAAAAACGCAACTCGATCACCAAGATCGAACTGCGCACCCGTGCCCGCATCGTCATTCTGCCGAACGATCACCTCGAAACGCCGCATTTCGAAGTGCAGCGTTTGCGCGATGACAGCCCGGAAGCCGCGGTCGGCCAGTCCAGCTACGAAATCGCTGCTGCCGCTGCCGAAGTCGAAGAAGTCCAGCCAGCCGCTGCGACCCGCACCCTGGTTCGCCAGGAAGCCGCGGTCAAGACAGCTCCGGCCCGCGCCAACGCTCCGGTTCCGACCGAAGTCGTCGCTGCCGCTCCTGTTGCCGCACCGGTCGCCGCGCCAGAGCCAAGCCTGTTCAAAGGCCTGGTGAAGTCGCTGGTCAGCCTGTTCGCGACCAAGGAAGAGCCTGCTGCTCCGGTGGTGGTTGAAAAACCGGCAACCACCGAGCGTCCGGCCCGCAACGAAGAGCGTCGCAACGGTCGTCAGCAGAGCCGCAACCGTAACGGTCGCCGCGATGAAGAACGCAAGCCTCGCGAGGAACGTGCACCGCGTGAAGAGCGCGCACCACGTGAGCCACGCGAAGCCCGCGAGGAAACGCCAGCAGTAACAGTCGCCCGCGAAGAACGCGCTCCACGTGAAGAGCGCGCACCACGCGCACCTCGTGAAGAACGTGCACCGCGCGCTCCTCGCGAAGATCGCAAGCCACGTGGCGATCGTGAAGAGCGTCCGGTTCGTGAATTGCGTGAGCCTCTGGATGCCGCTCCGGCCGCCGCTGCTACCGCTGCTGCCGTTGAAGAACGTCCAGCTCGTCAGCCACGTGAAGAACGTGCTCCACGCCCACCGCGTGAAGAACGTCAGCCACGTGCCGAGCAAGCCCAAGCCGCTGCCGCTGCCGCTGTAGCTGAAGAAGAACTGGTTACCAACGAAGAGCAACTGCAGGAAGACGGTCAGGACGGCGCCGAAGGCGATCGCCCACGCCGCCGCTCCCGTGGNCAGCGTCGTCGCAGCAACCGTCGCGAGCGTCAACGCGATGCCAACGGTAACGTGATCGAAGGCTCGGAAGAATCCGAGTCCGCCGAAGGTAATGAAGCTGCTGAAACCAGCCAAGCGCCAAGCGCAGCCGATCTGGCCGCCGGCCTGGCTGTTACCGCAGCCGTTGCCAGCACCGTGATCAGCGCTCCAGCCGAAGCACAGGCTAACGAGCAAGCCGAACGCGCAACTGCCGCCACCCTGGAAACGGCTCCAGTGGAAGCGCCAGTGGTTGAAGCAACGACTCCGGTCGAAGCCACCGCCGCTCCGGAAATCGAAGTGGCCCCGGTTCGTGAAGCACAGCCTGTATTCGAAGCTGCCGCTGANCCAGTAGTTGCCGCAGAACCGGCTGCCGAAACAGCCAGCGAAACAGTCTCCGAAGCTGTCCGTGAAGTTCGCGAAGAGCAAACGGCGTTCAACTGGGTTGCCGAGCCACCTGTCGCCGAAGCGCCAGAAGCCGAGGCCATGGTGTCCGAGCCAGTGGTTGCTGCTGCCGAGCCTGCTCCGGTGGTTGAAGCGCCGGTTGTTGCCGAAGTGGCCGCACCGCAAGTCGAAGCCGCCCCTGTCAGCGCCCTGACGCCAAGTGGCCGTGCGCCGAACGACCCACGTGAAGTGCGTCGTCGCAAGCGTGAAGAGGAACGTCTGCAGAAGGAAGCCGAACTGGCTGCCGCTGCTGCTCCAACGGCTGTCGAACCAGCACCGGTTGTCGCTGAAGTCATCGAGGCAGCACCTGCCCCGGCTGCTGAAATCGCTGCTGCCGAACCCGCTGAATCAGTGATCGAAGAAGCACCGCGCTCCGTTCAGGAAGCGGTAGAGCAACACGAGCAAGCCCTGGAAAAAGAACACGAGCCTAAACCTCTCGTCTGATTCCATCGGCCACTAAAAAGCCCCGCCTGGTGATCCAGGCGGGGCTTTTTTTATGCCCGTAAATATCACCGTGATCCAATGTGGGAGCGGGCTTGCTCGCGAAAGCGGTTTCACATTCGACATTGATGCAAGCTGATTCACCGCTTTCGCGAGCAAGCCCGCTCCCACATTGGATCTATGTCGAGGCTACTGGAAGTTCAATTTCTCTGGCACATCCACATCCCACAACACCCCAGGATCGTCCACGACCACCTCGACTACTCTCGCCTGCGCGAACAACGCCTTGGCCCCTCGATCGCCGGACAACGCCATTAACGCCGGACCAAAGCTGCGCCCAAATCCCACCGGGTGCCCGAACTCGCCTTCATGCACCGGCACGCTGATGCAATCGTCGGAAATACTCGCCACTACCCGCTCGATGCTCGACGGCAAGATGAACGGCATATCCCCCAGCACAATCAGCCAGCCACCGAGCTGCGGACATGCCGCCACCCCGGCCGCGATGCTGTCNCCCATGCCGGTCGATTCAATCAGCACAATTTCGCAACCATAAGCCTTGGCCATGCGGATCACTTGCGGTCGATCCACCGTGGTCACCAGGACGCGCTTCTCAAGAGACGCCGGCAAATTCACCAGCACTTGCTCGATCATCGAATGCACAGCGCCGTCGCGCCCCGTGCAATCCGCCACCAGCTTGTCCCGCTCGGCACCGGCCTCCTGTCGAAACCGACGGCCCTGCCCCGCTGCCAGCACAATGACGCCGATGGGTTCGCTCATACGCCCTCCTGCAACAGCTTCTTCTGCTTGAGCTCGACACCGTTCTTGATCGCGACAATTTCGGCCAGCAGCGACAAAGCGATTTCCGCCGGTGTGTGGCTGCCAATGTGCAAACCGATCGGACCGTGCAGCCGAGCGATAGCCTCTTGTGACAAGCCTAGCTGAGCCAGATTGTCCCGGCGCTTCAAGCTGTTGACCCGCGACCCCAGNGCACCGACATAAAACGCCCTGGAGTCCAGCGCCGTCAGCAGCGCCATGTCATCGAGTCGAGGATCGTGGGTCAGTGCGACGATGGCCGTGCGCTCGTCAGTCTGGATGCTGAGCACCGCGTCATCGGGCATACCCGAAACAAATCGCCCGTGCTGCTCTTCCCAGCCGTAAACGAACTCGGTGCGCGGATCGCAGATCAGCACTTCGAAATCCAGCAGCCGTGCCATCTCGGCGACATACCGGGACAACTGCCCCGCACCGATCAGCAACAGCCGCCAACGTGGACCGTAAATGGCCCGCAACGTTTTGCCATCGAACGTCAGGACATCCGTCTTGTCAGCCGGTTGCAGCGTGACTTCACCCGTCTCGACACTGAGCGAGCGAGCCACGATTTCATGCGCCTCGCAGCGCGCCAGCAACTCGGCGACCCAAGCCGGATCGCCGACCCGCTCCTCGGTCAGGCGCAAGGTGCCGCCGCACGGCAAACCGAAGCGTGCCGCCTCCTCACGGGTGACGCCGTAAGTGATCAACTGCACCGGCGGCCCATCGGCGGGAATCCGACCGTCATGCAGCCGGGCAATCAAATCGTCTTCGACACAACCACCGGACACCGAGCCAATCACCACACCATCTTCACGCAACGCCAGCATGGCGCCAGGTGCCCGCGGCGCGGTGCCCCAGGTCTGGACCACGCTGTACAACACCACCCGCTGACCGGCGCGGCGCCATTCGAGCACGCTGCGCAGGACGTTCAGATCGACGCTGTCCATCAGGCTTGTGCCTTCTGCCAACCTTGCAGCTGATAGCGAACCGGCAAGTTGCGGATGCGCTTGCCGGTGGCGGCAAAGATTGCGTTGCACAGTGCTGGCGCAATCGGTGGCACGCCCGGTTCACCGACACCGCCNAGTGGCACATTGCCTGGCGGCGTGACCAGATGAACCGCGACTTCCTTCGGCGCCAGGGACATGCGCGCCACTTCGTACATGTGGAAGTTGTCCTGCTGGACCTTACCGTCCTTGAAGCTGATTTCCCCCAGCACCGCGTTGCCCAGCCCCATGACACAGGCGCCTTCGAACTGCGAGCGAATCCGCTCGGGGTTGATCTGCGGACCGCAATCCACTGCGATGTCGGCCTTGTGCACGATCAGCGTGCCGTCGTCTTTGACTTCAACCTCGATTACCGCCGCCACATAGGTCACGAAGCTGTAATGCACCGCCAGCCCCAAACCTCGGCCCTTGGGTAACTCACGACCCCAACCGGCGGCTTTGGCAGCGGTTTCCAGCACCGTGCGCATCCGCGCGGTATCGATCGGATAACGCTCGGGGGATTCGCCGTAGTTCCACTCTTCACTCAAGGTGCGCGGATCGATCTGCCGGTCCGGGCCCAGCAATTTGATCTGGTACTTGAGCGGATCCTGGCCGGCCTTGTGCGCCAGTTCATCGACAAAGCTCTGAATCGCAAAACCGTGAGGAATGTTCGACACCGAGCGATACCAGCCGACCCGGGTGTGAATCGCCGCTTCCGGGTTTTCCAGGCGCACGTTGGGGATCGCGTAAGCCATGTTGGTGAAACCCATGCCCAGTTCGAAGGCNGCCTCGTGGTTCATGCCCGGCGCAAACAACGCGGTGATGCTCGGCGCCACGGTGCGGTGCAACCAGCCGGACGGCAGGCCGTCCTTGTTCAGGCTGGCTTTCAGGTACTCGGCCGACACCGTGTGGAAATAGGAGCAGTGGATGTCGTCTTCACGGGTCCATTGCACCCGCACGGCCTTGCCGGGGAATTCCTTGGCGAGGATGGCCGCTTCGATGATGAAGTCCGGTTTGGATTTACGCCCNAAACCGCCGCCCAACAAAGTGACGTTAAAGGTGACGTTATCGAACGCAATGCCGAGGCGCTCGCCAATGCGTTCGCGGGTGACTTGGGGGGCCTGGCTTGGGGCCCAGGCTTCGCACACACCGTCCTTGAAGCGGGCGATGGCGACCATCGGTTCCATGGGTGCTTGCGTCAGGTGCGGCAGGTAATAGGACGCTTCGAGCGTGCTGTCGGCGCTGCCCATGGCTTCGTCGATGTTGCCGGTATTGCGCACCACTTTGCCGGGTTTGAGGGAGGCTGCCTCAATTTCCTTGCGGTAGGCGATCGAGTCGTAACTGGCGTTAGGGCCATCATCCCACTCGATTTTCAGCGCTTCGCGGCCCTTGATCGCCGCCCAGGTATTACTGGCGACCACGGCCACGCCGCCCAACGGCTGAAACTCCGACGGCAGCGGATGACCTTCGATCTGCACGACCTTGATCACGCCCGGGACTTTCATCGCGGCACTGGAGTCGACGGACTTGACCTTGCCGCCGTACACCGCAGGGCGTGCAATGGTGGCGTAGAGCATGCCGTCGAAATGAACGTCTGCACCGTAAATGGCGCGGCCATTGACGATGTCGGCACCGTCGATGGCCTTGGTGCCTTCCTTGCCGATGTAGCGGAACTCCGACGGCTGCTTGAGCCGCAGGCTGTCACGCGCCGGCACAGCCAACGCACCGGCCGCGGCGGCCAAGGCGCCGTAACCCAGCTCACGACCGCTCGGTTTATGGATGACTTTATGCAGTTGCGCATGGCATTCGCTGACCGGCACTTTCCACTGTTCGGCAGCGGCTTGTTCAAGCATGGTCCGCGCGGCAGCACCGCAGCGACGCATCGGCTCGTACCAGTGGCGCATGCTGCGCGAGCCATCGGTGTCCTGGTTGCCGAAGCGCACTTCGTCGCCCGGCGCCTGTTGCACCTTCATCATCGCCCAGTCGGCGTCCAGTTCATCGGCCACCACCATCGTCAGGCTGGTGCGCACACCCTGGCCCATTTCCGAACGGTTGCAGACCACGGTCACCCTGCCGTCAGCGGCAATGCTGACGTAAACCTTGGGATCGTCGATCCAGCCGTTGGGCATGCCATCGGCGCCGAATTTCTTCTCTTTCTCCGCAGCCAAAGCATCTTGCCAGCCCCAACTCGCCACCAAAACCAACGCACCGGTGGCGCCAACGCCTTTGAGGAAACCGCGACGACTGAGGTTGCTCAGCGCGAAATCATTCGGTAACTGGCTCATGCCTTGGCCTCCTTCAGGTGAGTGGATGCCTGGCGGATGGCGGTCTTGATGCGGTTGTACGTGCCGCAGCGGCAAATGTTGCCGACCATCGCCTCTTCGATCTGTTCGTCGCTGGGGTTCGGGTTGGTCTTGAGCAGCGCCGTGGCGGACATGATCTGCCCGCCCTGGCAGAAACCACACTGGGCCACGGCGGTGTCGAGCCAGGCTTGCTGGACGACTTGCCCGACCGGGTCGGCGTGCAGGTTATCGATGGTGGTGACGTTCTGGCCGACCACTGAACCGATCGGCGTGATGCAACTGCGCGCCGGGGCGCCGTCGATATGGATGGTGCAGGCGCCACAGAGGCCCATGCCGCAGCCGAATTTGGTGCCGTTGTAACCGGCCACGTCGCGGATTGCCCAGAGCAGCGGCATGTCCTCGGTGACATCGAGTTGATGGTCTTGACCATTGAGCTTCAGGGTAATCATGGGCACGCCCGCATATTATTGGTTATGGGGTCGAGCAATCTGCCGCCCAGGGTTGGCGGTTGGTATCACGCAGATCGGCTCAGGCTAAATGGGCTCTCTTATACGGACGGTAGCGTCTGCATCGGGCCTTTGGTGGAGCAAACGTTTGCATCGTTAGGTGGCTAAGTTAACCCAGCATTAACAAAAAAGCCCTGCACCGTTAAACGTGTGCAGGGCTTTTAGATCATTCTTGAAAGCGTAGCCTCAATACCGATTGGGCTCCATTTCCAGGTCGACATGAAAACGTTCTGAAATGTCTTTCTGGATGCGTTGCGCCAGGTTCAGCAATTGCAGACCGGTCGCGTTGCCGTAGTTGACCAGCACCAATGCCTGCAATTTATGCACGCCGGCATCGGCTTCACGGAAACCTTTCCAGCCGGCCCGCTCGATCAGCCACCCCGCCGCCAGTTTCATCTGCCCGTCGGGTTGCGCGTAGGCCACCAGATCCGGGTATTCACCTTTGAGTTGCGCAACGAGCGCCGCTGGCACCAACGGATTCTTGAAGAAGCTGCCGGCATTGCCGAGCACTGCCGGGTCCGGAAGCTTTTCGTTGCGAATGCTGCAAATCGCCTGGCTGACATCGGTGGCGGTCGGGTGATCGATACCTTGCTCAGTCAGGCGCTGACGCACCGGGCCGTACTCCAGATGCAGGTGCGCGGCGCGGTCCAGGATGAAACGTACCCGCAGGATCAACCAACGCCCCGGTTCCTGTTTGAACAGGCTGTCGCGGTAGGCGAAGTTGCATTCTTCCAGGGTGAAATCCCGCAAGTCNCCGGTCTGGCGATCCAGCGCGGTCAGGCCGGCGAACACGTCCTTGATCTCCACACCATAGGCGCCGATGTTCTGCATCGGTGCCGCACCGACGGTGCCGGGAATCAGGCTGAGGTTCTCCAGTCCCGACAACCCCTGCGCCAGGGTGTGCTGCACGAACGGATGCCAAGGCTCNCCGGCCTCGGCTTCGATCACGACNTTGCTGCCGTCATCGCTCAGNATGCGAATCCCGCGGGTGGCCATGCGCAGCACCAACGACTGGATATCGGCCGTCAGCAGCAGGTTGCTGCCACCGCCAATCACCAGCAGCGGCACGTCATGTTCCANCGCATANGCCAGGGCTNCACGCACGTCGGCATCGTTATGGGCCTCGGCAAACAGCCGGGCCTGAACATCGACGCCAAAGGTGTTGAACGGCTTGAGCGAAACCCGGGGTTGGACCTGCAAACTCATAACCGTCCCTTCAATTCGATCACCAGCAAATCACTGGCGCGCTCGATCAGGTCCAGTACCTGCTCAAAGCCTTGGTCGCCGTCGTAGTACGGATCCGGCACTTCATCGATTTCCGACTGATAGCGACGCAGGAACAGGTCCAGCTCGGCTTTGCCCTTGGCCGGTTGCAAAGCCTCGAGGTTGCGCAGGTTGCTGTGGTCCATCGCCAGAATCAGGTCGTAGGTGGCGAAATCGGCGCGGGACACTTGCTGGGCGCGCTGGGCGGACAGGTCATAACCGCGCAGCTTGGCCGCCGCCTGGCTGCGCTTGTCCGGGGCCTTGCCGACGTGCCAGTCACCGGTACCCGCGGAGGCGACTTCGATTTGATCGGCCAGCCCCGCTTCGCGCAGTTTATGTCGCAACACGCCTTCGGCCGTGGGGGAACGGCAGATGTTGCCCAGGCAGACAAACAAAACCCGCATCAGGCCTCCAGCAGGCGACGAACGCGCTCAAGGTCTTCGACGGTATCGACGCCGGTCGGCGGTGCGATCAGCGCGTCGGCGACGTGAATCCGCACGCCGTGCCACAGGGCGCGGAGCTGTTCCAGGGATTCGGTATTTTCCAGCCAGCACGGGCCCCAGCTGACGAAGTCATGCAGGAAACCGGCGCGGTAGGCATAGATGCCAATGTGCCGACGATACGGCACGCCTTCCGGCAATTGCTCGCGGCTTTTGGCGAACGCGTCCCGGGCCCACGGCAAGGTGGCACGACTGAAGGTCAGCGCCAGGCCATTAAGGTCGCTGACAACCTTGACCACGTTGGGATTGAACAGGGTTTCCACGTCTTCGATCGGCTCGGCCAGCGTGGCCATGCGCGCTTCGGTGTGGGCGGCCAGGTTGGCGGCCACCTGATCGATCACGCTCGGCGGGATCANCGGTTCGTCACCCTGGACGTTGACCACAATGGCGTCGGACGCCAGGCCCAGTTTCGCGGCGACTTCNGCCAAACGGTCGGTGCCGGAATTGTGATCTTCGCGGGTCAGCACCACTTCAGCGCCAAACCCTTTGCAGGCCTCGACGATGCGCGCATCGTCAGTGGCAACCACCACGCGCTGAGCACTGCTTTTGCTCGCCTGTTCCCAGACGTGCTGGATCATCGGCTTGCCGGCGATCAGCAGCAGCGGCTTGCCCGGCAAGCGGGTGGAGGCGTAACGCGATGGAATGACAACGGTAAAGGCTGTGGTCATTTATCCAGNCGCTCGTCGGTGGTCAGGGTGCGGGCTTCGGTTTCGAGCATCACCGGGATGCCGTCNCGAATCGGGTAAGCCAGGCCTGCGCCNTTGCTGATCAGCTCGGTTTTGTCGGCNCTGAGCTTGAGCGGGCCTTTGCAGACCGGGCAAGCGAGGATATCGAGCAATTTGGTGTCCATGAGCATTCCCTGGATAAATGGATTTAAGGCAAAAGACGAGCCGGCAACAGGCGCATCAGCTGCGTATCGAACCAGGCCACGAAAGCCGGTGATGGCGCAGCATCGACCGCCAGGTACCACCAATCGGCGGCGGCGAAGGCACGGCACTTCACCGCGTCCTTTTCGGTCATCACCAACGGCAATGACGGTGTGAAATTCAAGGCCTGCACGCTGTATTCGGCGTGGTCGGCAAACGCATGCGGGACTGGTTGCCAGTGTAACGTTTCGAGGGTTGTGAAGAAACGCTGCGGATTGCCGATCCCGGCCACGGCGTGCAGCGCCTGGCCAGCGGGAAAGTGGTCGAGGGGACGCCGCTCGCCGCTGTGCAGATTGATCAATTCGGTGGGTTGAAGCTGGAANGCAAAACCGCCGTCGCGATCGGCATCGGCACCGTTGTAGAGCACCGCGTCGACACTTTGCAGACGCTCGACCGGCTCACGCAACGGCCCGGCAGGCAGGCAACGCTGGTTGCCCAGGCCGCGGGCGGCATCGATCAGCACCAGTTCAAGGTCGCGGGCCAGTCGATAATGCTGCATGCCGTCGTCGGACAGGATCAGGTCCAGTGGCTCACTCGCCAGCAGGGCTTTGACGGCGCTGCTGCGGTCCGGGTCGATCATCAACGGAACGCCGGTGCGCTGGACGATCAACAGCGGTTCGTCGCCGGCGATATCAGCGCTTTGNTCCGCCTCGACTCGCCACGGCAAGTGGGGTGGCTTGGCGCCATAACCCCGACTGACCACGCCGACCCGCAAACCGCTGCGCTGGCAGTGCTGGATCATCCACAGAATCAGCGGCGTCTTGCCGGTGCCGCCGACGGTGATATTACCCACGACGATCAGCGGCACCGGCGGTTGATAGATCTCGCCCTCACCCGCCAGAAAACGCTTGCGCTTGTTAATGACCACGCGCCGATACAACCACTCCAGCGGCTGCAACAGCTTCAGGGCCGGATGACCTTGGTACCACGCGGCGAGCAAGCGATCGGACATGGCCATCAGGGCGCGGGCGGCGCCGCCTCGACAGTGGTCATGCGCAGGTGACTGAAACCGAGTTTGCCGGCGGCGTCCATGGCGGTAATGACGGACTGATGCTGAGTCTTGCCGTCGGCGCTGATGGACAGCGGCAGGTTGGTGTCGCCACTGGATTCTTTCTGCAGTGCGTCCATCAGGGTCGCCAGGTCGTTCTTGGGCAATACCTGATTATTCACCGAGAAGGCACCTTCGGCACTGATGGCAACGTCCAGGTGTTTGACCTGCTGGTCTTCGGCAGGGGAACCACTGACCGCTTCCGGCAGATCCACGCGCAACTGGGTTTCACGGGTAAACGTAGTGGTGACCACGAAAAACAGCAGCAGGATAAACACCACGTCAATCAGCGACGCGAGGTTGATGTCTACCGTTTCCCGCGGTTTACGGCGGAATTTCACGCTTTGCCCCCATTCAGGTCGACATCACGGTCACCCTGTACCACCTCTACCAGTTTGATCGCTTCCTGCTCCATGCCGACCACCAGTTCATCGATCCGGCGTTGCAGGAA
>Ga0065714_10003383_pt1 | contig 24732 bp, 19 predicted proteins | sample MisRhiReplicate2_FD_59101 | JGI IMG/M metagenome (GOLD analysis project Ga0065714, IMG submission 59101) | Miscanthus rhizosphere microbial communities from Kellogg Biological Station, MSU, sample Rhizosphere Soil Replicate 2: eDNA_1 v2... | ecosystem: Host-associated > Plants > Roots >... | reverse complement strand
TGCTAAAAAAGTAATTAAAGGTGGAAGTGGAGTATGGGGCGAAATCCCTATGGCACCTCACCCATCTGTAACTCAGGCCGACGCCGAGAAAATTGTAAAGTATATACTTTCTACTAAGTAATAACTTAAACTAAAAGAGGATGTTCATTATTAATATGAACATCCTTTTCTTTTTGGACTTCATTCTGTATCCAGCGTATTTTCTCGATTTTGAATTTTGGTGCATTGGTCGCGATCTTGGTTCTATCGGTACGAACCTCTTCAATACGAATAATCCTTCTCCTGCGATATTTAACCACCTCTTCAAATGCCCTTCTAAGGGTCTGTTTTAACCGAGTCCCACGAATATGGTTAATCCTATTATGATCGGGCTTACTCGTAACGCTCAGCCACATAAAACGAACACTTTTCCTGCATACATCCTCTTAATTTGTCCGATGGGAAAAAAAGTATATTTTTGACTTATTAATTGCCTAAAAAGAAGGAGGTGACTATGAAAAATCCCATCACACATATAACCACAAAACTGACCTGCTAAATCTCAAAGCTAGTTGGTAATTCTATGATTATGCCGCATTGATATTTCTGTATCAATTTACGGCATAAGAATGTATGTATTTTTTATACATAGAAATCTAATCCTTTTTCATTTACACATAATAAAGACAATGATGAACAATCATTCAATAAAGCTATTCGATTATAATACCTGGGCAAATAAAACCCTTTTAGATCACTTAATGCAACTCCCGTCTGAACTATGCCATGAAAATATCAAAAGTGTTTTTCCATCTATTTTTGATACGCTAATGCATATTTATATTGTTGACTATGGATGGCATTCACTATTAATTAGGAGATATGCCTCAGATGATTATGAGGCCATAAGGAGTACAATTGCAAGACTTACAGAAGAAGTAAAAGCCTTAAGTCTTCCCGATTTCGGGAAAAAGCAGGATCTGTTGTCCAAAAGCTACTATGATTTTGTTAGTACTACTGACATGGAACAAACTACGACCTATTCGACTCTGTCCATGCAACATAGTGAGGTAATACAACACGTTGTAAATCACGGGACCTATCATAGAGGAAATATTGCAGCGATGCTTCGGCAATTAGATCATGCAGGAGTTTCAACTGATTACAGCACGTATTTATATCAAGCTATGAAATAGTCGTCAGCGTCTGAATCATAAATCATGATTCAGACGCTTTCTACGCTAATTGGTTTCTACCAACTTAAGCCATTCTGTAATTATTGTCTTTAACGAGTCCTGTTTGGCTTTAACATCATCCATATCTTTAAACCTAACCAGTCTTCTGCCATCTGTAAAATTTCCTTCAAGCAATCCACTGGTATCATTAACTTTTGCCCCGGTAGGAAAAACAAGTAAGATATTGCCCTTATGGAGGTTTACTACTACGATATCTCTTTTATATTCTTTAGGATCGAACGGTTTCATTGGCCCTGTATAATAAAAGCAGGGCGAATTCCATTTTATTTGTTCTGCAATTTCTTTATCTGTGCTTAAAATAATCTGCCTTATATATTGAGTTGCGGCTGCTATGGGTGCTTCTAATCTTTTGATGTGTGCACTTACCTTATTTGAATTTGTGGCGGTTTTAGATATAGTCATATTTTGAGATGGTTGATTCTGATTCAATGCTTAGTGCAGCAATTTAGTACAGCAAATTTATATTGCCAAAGCAGATTTAATGCGGTGCGTAAACGACATTTTAAAGGGCGATTTGTGACAATTTAAGACATATAATAAACTGGGATGAGCTTTAAATATAAGTAATTATATTAAATTATATGGCTTAGGTAGCCTAGATTTTACAGCAGGTAATCCGGTGTAAATAAAATAGGCTTATGGCCGATTGAGCTGTAATTGAGGAGATGACATTGGCAAAAGAGCAGCCTACCATTTATCATAGCGATAAGAAAGTTCTATTTGCGCCCGGATTTGGGAAATAGACCCAGATTCAATGAAAAGGCAACACCCGTAGATTTTAATCTGGCATTGCCATTTCCAATTCCCGTAAGCGGTAGCTTTATAAAAGGTTGTACCCCAAAGCTCAGCGAGTTGGTTATTCTGCGCTCAAAACTTAAGGATAAGTTGGCTACACCAAAAATNTGCTGGTTCTGATTCTTGATTTCAAGTTCAGAAACCTTTTGTGCCCCTCCCTGCNGTCCGGTAAAGTATTTGTATTTTTCATTAAGCATAAAATAACTTGATAGCCCGGAGTTTACACCAACAGAAAAGTTTCTTCTTTTTAAAAACGTATAATTTACATTCAGCGGAACATCCAAAACAATACAATCCGCATCAACCTGCCAGGCATTTTTCATATAGGTCGTTCCTGCCGATCCAACTCCGCCATAATTGTATAGCTTTCTTGAATAAACAGCGCCAGTGGTTACGCTAATTTTATCGGTAANNGCATAAGTGGCAAGCACCCCTATGTTGGAGCTTACTTTGGTATCCACATTCCTATTCGAAGTCGAAATATCTGGCGCTGCCATAACAGATAGTGTAAGTGCGCTTCGTTTTGCGGTAAAGCTTGGTGGCAGTGGCTTATTGTCTTTCTTTTCAGGAGTATCAGTTTTTGTAGCAGGCTCATTGGTTTGCGCTAAAACATCAGCTTTCTTGCCCGTCGGTAAGCTGTCAACCGGAGTAACAGTTTGTTTATCTTCTCTTTTTGGTGTTACTGCCTCAGCAATGAGTTCCTGTTTCTTGTTTTCTTTAACTGAAGAGGTGTCAGGAGTAATCATAAGATCCTGACTGCGGTTTATAACCTGCGGGGTCTCAACGTAGTTATGATCTATATTTTTAACAGGCGGCTTAATAATCTGTTCAACAGCAACCGCTTCCGGATTTGNTTTCACAACAACGCCGGTATCTGTGCCTAAGGGCTTATTGTTTGCAGGTTTCTCTTTTTTTGATTCAACTATTTCCGTTTTTTTAGGTTCCTTAATTACATGGTCTGACCCCGAAAAATACCAGAACAAACCAACAACCAATGCAGCGGCAATGCCACTTGTAGCATACAACCAAAATGGGATAACCCTTTTCTTAGCACCCGCGTCCAGTTTCTGTTCCATCTTTGCCCAGTCCAATTCATTGAAAGGGATTTCAGGATCATTCAACCCATCTCTAAACAGCTTATCTATTCCATTATCTTTTTCCATCTACAGCTATTTTGTTTTGTAAAGGCACTTCATTTTGAGTACTAAAGTTATTAAAATATACGTCCCCAGACCTGGTTCCACCCGCGGAACTAAGCCTTTCTTGCAGCTTTTGTCTTGCTTTAAATAAATTTGATTTCGATGTCCCTACCGATATATTTAAAAGTTCCGAAATTTCTTCGTGTGAGTATCCGTCTATGGCAAATAAGTTAAATACAGTTCTGTATGCGGGGGGCAATCCCTGAACCAGTACCAGCAGATCTTTATAGGCCATTTGCTCGTATACTTGCGCAGGCCCGCCCATGTCTTCGTGTTCACTCAGCTCGTCGTGATTTGAAAACTTCAGGCTTTTCCTGTAATGGTCAATGGCGGTATTGGTTATAATCTTTCCAAGCCATGATTTAAAGGGCTTTTCGGGGTCATATTTTTCAATATGTGTAAACACTTTCATGAACCCACTATTCAATACATCTGCCGCATCATCGTCATTCAAAGCGTACCGTCGGCATATGGCCATGCAATAACTATAAAATTCTTTATAGAGCAAATACTGACTTGTTCTGTCATTCCTGATGCAACCTTCAATAATTTCCTGCACCTATTTTTTCGATTTTACATTGGCCATTTTCACCTATACTAACTATAGTACGTTGAAGTTACGCAATAGGTTGCTTTAAAAATAAATATTTATTTTCTGATCTCTGCGCAACCATTTATGCTGCCTTCCCGTAATCCATATTAGTTATCAATCAATTCTTTAATTCACCTTAAAAAAAACAACTATGTCACCCTTATTCAAAAAAACAGTTGTGCTGTTTAGCTTAGCTGCAGTACTTTTTACTGCCTGCTCAAAGAAAAAAGATGATGTGATCAAAGAACCAGAAGTTTCTTTGGACCTTAAACTTGCAGCATCGGCAACCTTCGGTAGTGTTATTACGGATGGTACAGGTAAAACCCTTTATTGTTTTGTAAAAGATGCCAATAGTGCATCCACTTGTGTTGATGGCTGCTTAATCACATGGCCGGTATATTATGCGGAAAATGCGACCCCTCCCGTAGGATTAAATGCTGCGGATATTGCCACCATCACAAGGGCCGATGGTACAAAACAAACTACCTATAAAGGATGGCCACTGTATTATTATGCCGGCGACAAGGGCAAAGACGAGATCAAAGGAGATGGGGTAGGTGGCATCTGGTTTGTTGCCAAACCAGATTATTCTGTCATGATGGCCAGCCAGCAATTAGTTGGTCACGATGGTAAAAATTATACTGCCGATTCAAAAGAAGGAGTGGGGATAACCGTTTACCTAACCGATGCAAAGGGCCGCACACTGTATGCCTTTACGCCCGATACTTTTAACAAAAACAATTTTACCAAGCCTGATCTTAGTAACAATGCCGTATGGCCAATATTTGAATCGGAGATTTTAAACGTTCCCTCTGTACTAAAAAAAGCAGATTTTACAGTAATAACTTCTGTTGGTAAAAATCAGCTAACGTACAAAGGTCATCCGCTCTACTATTTTGGTTCAGATGCTGCTAAAGGCGAAACCAAAGGAGTAAGTTACCCTAGACCGGGTGTTTGGCCTATACTTACACTGAATACACCGCCTTTAAATTAAGCTGAGAAAAAGTAATTTGCCGAAATTACGTAGTGAGAATATTTTTATCTTGTAGTACATATTAACAAAAAATATCTCATTTTTGATGCATTATGGCAATTAACGATTTAAGTAAAGATCTGGCTCCCATCGCGTCAATTACGATGGCAGATGTTGTTGAAGTAAAACTCAGAGAATATTTAAAAAAGAAGTCCTTCCTGCCCGGCGATGCGTTGCCAAAAGAATTGGAGCTGGCAGAAGCTTTAGGTGTAAGCAGAAATGTTTTACGAGAAGCACTGAGCAGACTGCGTATGCTGGGCATGATTGAAACTAAAAAGAAAAGAGGGATGGTGCTGGCCAGACCAGATATTCTGGGAACGTTTGAGCGTGTTCTTGACCCGTTGATAATAGATAAGGAAACGCTTCAGGATATTTTTGAGCTCAGACTTGTACTTGAAATGGGATTGGCTGATCTGATTTACATCAGAAAAACCGATAAGGATATTGCCGAATTGGAAAGTATAGCTAAAAAAGAAGTGAACCTTGATAATTCATTCAGAATTAAAAATGAAATTGCTTTTCATGGTAAGCTTTACGAAATGTCGGGCAACGATACACTGAAAAGATTTCAAATCATGCTGCTTCCTATTTTCGACTATGTTGTTACCCTGGAAAAGAAGCCAACAAGAGGAAAAATTAACCATATGGACCTGGTTCAGATCCTGAAAACAGGATCAAAAGCTGATTTTAAAAAGGGAATGGAGGCACATCTTAAGCCTCATTTCGATCGGTTAAAGTAATTTTTGCTTTACATCTTTATACAGGAACGGCCTTCAAACTATATTTGGAGGCCGTTCCTGTATAAATGAAATTTAAATATTTGCTTTTATAAAAAATAGTTCCCACATTTGATATGTCCTACATAAGGGCTTATAACCAAATATTAAATGACCGCTATGAATCACTTCAAAAAAAATGATAGCAAATATCTTGTCATCGTATCTTGCTGTCTCCTTCTCATCGTCTCTCTTGCCATCGGGTGTTCTAAAAACTCAATAAGTGCAAGTACCATTGAAAAACCAACAGCCTCAGGCACAGCCAAGGTAGCCGCTGCCGTACTGGCCGCTCCAGTGAATACGCGTGTGGTCGTATTTAACGGAGGCAATGAAAGTATATACCATTCTTTCAGAATTCCTTCAATCATAAAAACAAAGAACGGAACCCTGGTTGCCTTTGCCGAAGGCAGAAGATGGAGCCCAAGTGATTATGGCGATATCAATGTTGTATATAAAAGATCTGTAAACAACGGAACCAGCTGGTCTACCTTAGGTGAAGTTGTTGGGAGTGGCGCTGGTACATGGGGCAATCCAACAGCTGTTTACGACCCAACTCAGGGCGTAAACGGAAGAATCTGGCTGTTTCTGGAGTGGAATGATGAGTTTAAAGCCCAATGGTCAGATTTTCAGGCATGGGGCGATAGAAAAATTCATACTTCATATAGCGATGATGATGGTGTTACCTGGTCTGTTCCCTTAGATCGTACGAGCAGCCTAACGCCACCTTCGTACAAATGGGATTGTGTTGGTCCGGGTATAGGTATCAGAACAGCATACGATCACCCCGGCAGGTTGATTGTTCCGGCATACGGAAGAAATATTTATAGTGATGATCATGGTGCAACATGGCAATATGAATTAACTGCCGGTGGTACAGATGAAAGTACCATAGTGGAATTGATGAATGGAAGCCTGATGAGAAATGACAGGCCGGGTACTACCGAGTGGAATTTATCAAAAACCAGAAGGAAATCAGTGGGTTCTATTGCCGGCGGTTTCCCCGCTTTTTCAACGGTAACTGCATTGCCCGATCCAAAGTGCGAAGGTTCCATGTTAAGATATAATACCGACGACCCGAACAGGATCATATTCCTTAATCCCAACGGAACCGGTCAGCGTTGTAACATGACCGTGCGCATCAGTTATGATGATGGGGTTACCTGGCCAAGAAGCCGTGCACTTTATAGTACTGCTAATTGCGATTATACCAACAGCACTGTAGTTTACGGTGGCTACTCTAGCATGGTAAAAACCGCCGATTACTGCATTGGTGCCTTAGTAGAATACAATGAAAATGTTCATGATTCAGCCAGCAGCAATAAATCTATTGAATTTAACAAGTTCAATCTCGCCTGGATCTTAAACGGCAGTACAGAACCATAAAACCAAATACGATGTGTTTTTATCATCCCTTGAGCACATCACAACCATAAACCAAATATTAAAATTAAACCAGTTATGAAGAAAAGGATTTTTATTTTTCTATCCGTTCTCTGTTGCTTTTTCGCAACTAAAAACCTCTTTGGGCAGACACGCGAACTGCAAATCTCCGGGAAGGTTACTTCGGGTGCAGGGGGGGAAACACTACCGGGTGTTAGTGTAAAACTTAAGGGTAGTACTATCGGGATATCTACCGATGTGAACGGTAAATACGCCATTAGAATACCATCAGATCAAGGGATTTTGGTATTCTCTTATCTTGGCTTTAAAGCCAGGGAGGTGCCTGTAAACGGGCAAAAACAAATTGACGTGGTGCTGGAATCTGATGTAACTTCAATGGAAGAAGTCTTGATTGTGGGTTATACACAGCAGTCGAGAACCAAAACCACAGCTGCCATTTCAAAGCTTGGTGCCGATGAGCTAAAAAACATCGCCAGTCCAAATCCCGTACAGGCCCTGCAGGGTAAAATTGCAGGTGTTTCGGTACCGGTTACCACCGGGCAGCCCGGGGTAGGTGCTACAAACATCATCATCAGGGGTGGTACCAAACCTAACGCTTATGGTTCTGGTTTGGGTAACAATGGCGGCAGTTCAACAGGTGCTTCCGACAGCAGTTCTCCGCTTGTAATTGTTGATGGGGTATTCAGGTCTATGAATGATGTGAATCCTGATAATATAGAATCACTGCAGGTGATGAAGGATGCAGCTTCAACCGCAATATATGGGGCAAGGGGTGCAAATGGGGTTATTGTAATCAAAACAAAAGGTGGTAAAGCGAATAGTAAAATGACCATTGCGCTAAACCACAGAACCACATGGGAAACGCCAGCAAGGGATTACGATTACCTGAATGCCGAACAATACCTGCGTTTGGCGCGTACCACAGTTAAAAATACTGCTGATGCACTTGATAAAAACAACCTGTTAAACAATGGTGGTTTCTCTGCAGGTACTCGTGTTTATACACAAAAAGGCCAGTATGGTAAAAACATTAACCTTACTGCCTTATATGATAATATCGTATCTGTAGAAGGACAATCTTACGTAGACAACCTGTTGTCCAAAGGCTGGAAAGTAATGGACGATCCCATTAACCCTGGTACAAAACTATTATATGCGGATAACAACTATCAGGATATGCTTTGGAACACTGGTTTGAGCAGTAACGAAAACCTGTCTATCAGTGGGGGTGGCGAAAAATCTGACTTTAACCTGTCGATGGGGTATACCAATCAGGCAGGTACCTTTGTGGGAACCAAATACAAACGTTATGATGGACTTGGAAATTTCGGGTTCAAAGCTGCAGATAATTTCCGCATCGATGTGATGTTAAACTATCAGAACGTAATGCCTAATTATGTAGATGGTTTTCAAAATGAGCTGGTTAGAGGTACACGCATTACGCCTTTGATCCGTACTTTTAAGGACGATGGAAATCCAATGCCGGGTGAGCTGTATACTGTTCGTAACCGCTTCCATACATTGATGTATGATGATACCCGTACCTCAAGTGAAAGGTTGGTATCCAGGGTTGCCGGCGATTTGACCATCACCAAAGGGTTGCATTTTAAACCTTCCTTTTCTTATCTGATAGATGATTATAAAGAACTGTTCATGAGAAAGGGAACACCTGCCGATGAGGTGCAGCCGTCCACACAGCGTCAGAAAAATGACTATACCAAAAACGCGAGACAGCTGATGATCGATCAGGTTTTGCAATACGATTTTAGTATAAAAGATGTGCATAATTTTACTGCCCTTGGTGGGGTTAACTTTATCAGGAACACAGATCACGTGGCCAGCTTAGGTTCTCAAAGAGGAANCAACGATTATATCTATACCATAAACGAACCACCAACAACCGTAATCAATGGGGTGGTGATGAGTAATGTTACCAACTTTGCTACTACCATTGGCGAATCCAGATCTGCCAGTGCATTTNCACAGGTGAACTATGATTACAAAGCTAAATACCTGTTCAGTGGTTCACTTCGTTACGATGGTTTCTCGAACTTTGCCATTGAAAACAAATACGCATTCTTCCCTTCGGCTTCCATTGGATGGAATGTTCATAAAGAAGATTTCTGGAACGTAAAAGCGATTAATGCTTTAAAACTAAGAGCAAGCTGGGGTGCAGCGGGGCTTAGCGACCTGAGTATTACTGATACCTATGGGGGCTATGCTTCGGTTCTGGATAACAGAACAGCTAATTATGGACAAAGCTCCGGTATTTTAAGGTCCAACCTGGCAAACTATAACCTGCGTTGGGAATCAACTGAAACTACTGATTTGGCATTTGATGCTTCTTTCTTAAACAGCCGCATTAACCTGACTGTAGATTATTATAACAAAAGAACCAANGACAGGCTGGCTTCTAAACCTTTGCCATCGGAATCTCCTTTTGGNTCAATCGCATTTAACAACGGCGAGCTGCGCAACCGAGGTGTGGAAATTGAACTTGGTGCAGCCATCATTAAAGGAAATGATTTTAAATGGGACGCTAATTTTTCTTTTGCATACAACCAGGCTTTAATTACTAAACTGCCTGATAATGGTCGAGCGAAGAACAGACAAGGTGGTGATATGATCTTCGATCCGGCTTCCAATTCATTGGTAGAAGCAGGAGGTTTTGCAGAAGGAGAGCGTCCTTACCCAATCTATGCCTACCGGGTAACGGGTGTGTTTGCTACAGACGAGGAGGCTAAAGCCTGGAATGCCAAGGTAAAAGATAACCTTGCTTCTCCGCAGGGGATAACAGTAGGGAAACGTGGTGGCGATTATATTTTTGATGATGTGAATGGTGATGGGGTGATTGATACAAAAGACCAGGTTTTTATGGGTTATAGAAATCCTAATAAAATGGGAGGTATGCAAAATACCTTTAGTTATAAAAACATCTCATTAAGGTTTACAGTGGATTATGCCATGGGGCACCTGATCAGTAATGGCGCTTTAGCCCGTTCACTAGGCCAGGGCAGGGCGTTTAACGAAGGTGCACCATCAATCGCTATTGGTCCGGATATCTGGCAGAAACAAGGTGATGAGGGTAAAAAATATGCCCGTTTCTCTTTTGCAGATTATGATTTCGGACAGCGCAATTACTTACGCAACGCGCCGCTTGGAAATAACAATAGTTACAATTCAGATGTATCTGCAATGTATTCTAAAGGCGATTTCCTGGCCTTTAGGGAGATTTCAATTTCTTATGATGTTCCCAAAAAAGTACTTGAAAAAATAAAAGCTTCGGGGCTTAATATTTTCGCTACGGTATACAATGTGGGCTATTTAACCAAATATGAAGGGCTAAACCCTGAAGTATATACCGGTTTTGATCCGGGTGGTTATCCAAGACCAAGACAATTTTTATTAGGGGCCACATTGAAATTCTAAAGAAACAATTATGAAAAAGATTACATTAATTATAATAGCCATAGTATCTCTGTCAGCCATATCTCCTGGTTGTAAAAAGCTGCTCGAAGTAGATCCTCAATCAAGTATCACCGATGAGGTATTCTTTAAAAATGAGAATGATTTTGAACCATACGTTACCGGTATCTATACTTATATGCGTTTGTTTGCCAATAATATTGTGTACGGCACTGAGCGTAGCGAGGAACTGGTTGCTGCGCTTAATTCCAGGTTTGGAGTATCGTGGAGTCAGATCATTACACCTTCTTCAGGTGCAATTAATTATAACGATTGGTACAAAGCCATCGGACATTGCAACTTATTGCTAAAAAAGATCGAAGGATTTTCTTTTGCAAGCAATCCGGATGCGAAGAGAAGGATCCTTGCAGAAACCTATTCTTTAAGGGCCTATTTCTATTTTAACCTTACCCGCATCATTGGCGATGCGCCTTTAATGCTTACCGCAGTTGAAGATGAAAATGTGCCTTTGCTGCCAAGGGCAACAGCTGTGGATGTTTTGAAGCAGATCCAGTCAGATCTGGATCTGGCCATCCAGAATTTTACTGCTATAAGTGGATTTTCAAAAACCGCTTATCCTTCTAAATATCGCTTTGCATATGGATCAGCAATGGCACTAAAGGCAGATGCATACTTATGGAATGCAAAAGTACTTGGTGGTGGCGATGCTGACCTTACCGCTGCCGCTGCGGCAATTACTGAGGTAGAAGCATCGGGATTAACCCTAAACCAGGATTATAAAAATGTAACCGGGGTAAGGGCAGCTACCAATCCTGAGGTGGCACTGGCAGCTTACTTTCAAAGGGATGAGGCTGGGGGCAATTATGGTGTAAATGCACTTCCTTATCTAACAGGGGTTGATGGGGCATTGAATCTGGATAAAATCCCTTATGCGCAAACCTCAGCAAATGGACAGGGTGCTTATCAGATTAGCCCAAAATCAAAAGCTTTATTTACCAACCCTGATGATAAAAGAATCCCATATACCTGGATTACGGAACTGCAGGCAAGCGGTCCGAAAATTTCATGGATCACCAAATATTCCGGAAACATCTATGCCGATGGCCGTGTTTCTGATAATGACCTGATCATCTATCGCTTGTCGGATATCTTTTTGATGAAGGCAGAGGCTTACGCCGGATTAAATAACATACCATTGGCAATTGAATACCTGAACAAAGTAAGACAAAGGGCCAATACAGGGAACTATACAGCATCTACCATTAAGAGCGACGTAGAGCGTGAAATCCTTGATGAACGTGGTCGTGAGTTGTTTTTTGAGAACAAGCGCTGGTACGATCTTGTCCGTTTTCATAAAGGGGGAACCATTAATGTGTATACCTATGTTCCTAACCTGGTTGGTAAAACTACTCCGTTGTTCTGGCCGCTAAATACTACGGTATTTGCAAATAATCCTAACATTAAACAAACAGAAGGATATTAATTTATAGCAATTCAGAATAAAATGACTCCACTAAAGGCAGATGAAATTTATGGCAATTGGGCAACCTTGCTGCTTCCGATCAACAATGACGATAGCATCAATTATGAACAGCTGGAAAGTGAAATTGATGTATTGATTGCCAGTAACGTAAATGGAATCTATTCTAATGGTACGGCCGGCGAATTCTATAACCAGACCGAGCAGGAATTTGATAAAGTAAACGGCATCCTTGCAACAAAATGTAATGCTGCAGGTATGCCATTTCAAATTGGCTGCTCGCATATGAGCCCTAAAATATCATTGGAAAGGGTTAAGCGCGCTAAGGCACTGCAGCCCTCTGCCATACAGATCATTTTGCCCGATTGGTTTGTGCCATCCATGGAAGAGATCATTGACTTTTTAAAGGTGATATGCGCGGCCGCCGATCCCATAAAGCTGATCTTATACAACCCTCCGCATGCCAAAAGAAAACTTCTGCCGAAAGAATTTGCAGAAATACTTGAAGCAGGTATCCCTCTGGCAGGATGCAAAGTTGCTGGTGGCGATGAGCAGTGGTACAAGGAAATGAATGCAATAAATATCCCGTTTTCTGTGTTTATTCCCGGCCATCATCTGGCCACGGGAATTGCAAACGGTGCCCATGGTGCTTATTCCAATGTAGCTTGTTTAAATCCGGGGCTTGCACAGCGCTGGTATAATAACATTGCAAACCACAGCGGAGATCCCTTTGAGCTGCAGGCCCGAATCCAGCAATTTATGGAGGAGTGTATTGTTCCTTATATTAGAGATAAAGGATACTCCAACCAGGCTGTTGATAAATTTATGGCGGCTGTAGGTGGTTGGACGCCCATAAGTACCCGCTTGCGCTGGCCCTATAAATGGATACCACAGGCAGAGGTACTGCCGGTAAGAGAAAAATGTGCTGAACTTTTACCTGAAGTTTTTACTAACCAAGTTTAATATTTTCCCAAATGCAAAAAACACTAAGAAACTGCTTTATCCTAATTTGTACCAGCTTGGTATTGCTCATGATTGGCAATGGATGTAAAACAAGAAAAGGCGCTGCCGATCGGGCATTGCTTGACAGTACCCTGGTCTTTTCACCCGGAGGGGAATATGCCTCCATGCGGATACCTGCATTGGTAGCAACCAAAAAAGGAACATTGCTTGCATTTTGTGAGGGAAGGATAGGTACTGCCAGCGATTGGGCTGATATGGACCTGCTGATGCGCCGAAGCACTGACGGAGGACGCACCTGGGAAAGTAATGTAGTGATTGCCGCAAGGAAAAGCGGACAGCCAACAAGTAATGCTACACCAATTGTAGATCGCGATGGTACCATTCACCTGCTGTATCAGCGTGATTATGCTACTGCTTACTATACCCGTTCTACAGATGAGGGTAAAACGTGGAGCCCTGCAATAGACATTACCTATGCGTTTGAGGCCTTCAAGCCAGAGTATAACTGGAAAGTACTGGCACCTGGCCCGGGCCACAGCATACAGTTAAAAAATGGTCGGCTGCTGGTGCCTGTATGGTTAAGCGATCCTGCTAAAACTACACCAAGAAGAAGCCATGCGCCATCTTGCATTGCTACAATTTATAGTGATGATCTGGGTAAGACCTGGAAACGTGGTGCCATCATTGCCGGCAACACCCCGGAGTTTAAAAACCCAAGTGAAACCATGGCAATTGAACTTAATGATGGCCGTGTGATGNTAAACATCAGAAATACTTCTGATGAGCACCGCAGAGGAATCAGCTATAGCAATGATGGAATAAGCGGATGGACAAAGCCTGTATTTGACGAAGAATTATACGAGCCAATATGCATGGCTACCATCATCAGGTTGCAGGATAAACAGAAATCCGGTATGCTTTTTATCAACCCAGATACCAAAGACGNACCTAAACCGCCACGCAAAAACCTTACTGCCAGAGTTAGTTANGATGAAGGACAAACCTGGGNGGTAAAGAAAGTGATCAATGCGGGTTCATCAGGCTATTCTGATGTGGCTGTTACACCAGATGGNACCATTTATTGCCTGTACGAAACCAATACCAGCAACGACTTTAATTATTCCATGGTGCTTAAAAGGTTTAACGCTAAATGGCTTACAACTCCCAACGAGAAATAAATAATCAACAAACAATCTAATATATATGAACAAAATAACCGGATTAATAGCCGCCACTTTTGCGGCTTATCGTGAAGATGGAACAATTAATTTAGACATTATCCCAACGATAGTCGACAAAATGATAGCTGATGGATTATCTGGCGTTTTTATTTGCGGCACCAATGGCGAAGGGCCAAACCTTACAATTGAAGAGCGGATGGCTATTGCCGAAGCTTATGTGAAGGCTGCGGCCAAACGTATCCTTGTACTGGTGCATGTAGGGCATAGCTCCATTCAGGAATGCCGCAAGCTTGCAGCTCATGCGGAGCAGATTGGTGCCGATGCCATTTCTTCTGTTGCCGCTTTTTATTTTAAACCAACAAGTGTTGATAATCTTGTTAAGAGCATGGCGGAGATTGCATCAGCCGCACCCAATACACCATTTTATTACTATAGCATCCCAACCCTTACCGGGGTAGGTATGGATATGATCACCTTTTTGGAGCAGGCAGAAAAGGTAATTCCTAACCTTGCCGGGATTAAGTATACCGCCTCTACCTTGCATGAATACCAGGCCTGTCTGAATTATAAGAACGGAAAATTTGATATCCTTTTTGGTTACGATGAAATGTTGCTTCCTGCACTTGCAGTAGGGGCAAAGGGGGCTATTGGCAGCACCTATACCTTCGCTGCTCCACTGTATTTGAAAGTAATAAAGCTTTACAATGAAGGAAAGCAGGAGGAAGCAGCAGCCATGCAGCTGCATTCGGTAAATATGGTTCGNGCTTTGGTTAAATATCCGCCAATTCCTGCACAGCGGGCCATCATGAAAATGGAGGGACTGGAGTTAGGTACTTGCAGATTACCTCTTGAGCCTCTTTCAGATGCACAAGCGGCACAATTTAAAACTTCCCTTGATGAGATCGGATTTTTCGATATCGTTAAACAATCCTGATGATGAACAGGTACTTTAATCTTCTTCTTATTTTTTTTATGACTATACTCTTAAATAAAGGGCTGGCGCAGCAGGTCTCCAGGTCTGGCTTATTATGGAGCAGCCTGCCGCCGGTTCCNGATCGCGTAGGTTTTGCAGGTTCTTTTGCCGGTGTTTCCAATGGCGCATTACTGGTTGCCGGTGGTGCAAATTTCCCTGATGGCGGTGCACCGTGGACNGGCTCTGCCAAGGCATGGCACGATCATATTTTTGTTCTCGAAAACCCAAAAGGGAAATGGAAAGAAGCAGGTAAATTACCCTATCCATTAGGCTACGGGGCTTCCATAAACTGGAAAGATGCCNTAATTATTCTTGGCGGCAGTAATGAAAAAGGCCACCGTGCAGAAGTGTTTATGCTGAATTATAAGAACGGGAAAATTGAAACCGTCAACTTGCCAAACCTGCCTCATGCAATTGCAAATACATCGGCGGCGCTGGTTGGAAGTGTAATTTATGTTGCCGGCGGAATTGAGAAACCAGATGATAAGGTTGCCGGAGCTAATTTCTGGGCATTGGATCTTAATGCAATTGAAAAGGGCTGGAAGGTATTGCCAACCTGGCTGGGCGCCCCACGAATGCTTAGCGTTGCCGGTGCACAAGGTGATGCATTTTACCTGTTTAGCGGGGTAGCACTGATCGATGGCAACCGCGAGTATTTAAAAGATGCTTATCGGTATCAGCCCGAAACAGGATGGAAGAAGATAGCAGACCTTCCGGCTTCGGTAGCGGCGGCTCCAACACCTGCTTATGCTTTAGGGCAATCCTTTTTACAAATATTTGGTGGCGATGATGGTAAACTAGCCGCAAGCGCTGCGGTATTAAAAGAAAAACACCCTGGCTTTTCAAATAGAATTTTAAATTATAATACNCTTACCAATACCTGGACCTCTGATGGAAAGGCATTTGCTACCCNGCCGCCTGTAACTACAACTTTAACAGTCTGGAACGGAAATGTAATTATTCCCGGTGGCGAAATCAGACCTGCAGTGAGAACCCCTAACGTATTAATCGCAACTTACAAATGAAGAATTCCNGACAAACTACCTCCTTCTACTCGTGGATCATTGTAGCCATGCTATGGATAGTNGCTTTTTTAAACTATCTGGATCGNATTTTAATTACCTCGATGCGCGATCCTATTGTTACAGATTTCAATTTAACTGATGCACAATTTGGATTGCTTACCTCTGTATTCTTATGGTCTTACGGTTTTTTAAGTCCTTTTGGCGGTTACTTTGCCGATAGGTACAGCAGAAAAAAGGTAATTGTTTTTAGTGTAATGGTTTGGTCGGTGGTTACTTTATGGACCGGCTTTACCACCTCATTTCACGAAATGCTGGCTGCCCGTTTTTTAATGGGCGTAAGCGAGGCTTGCTATATCCCTGCGGCACTGGCTTTAATTACCGATTATCATAAAGGAAAAACCCGTTCCCTTGCAACGGGCTTGCATATGAGTGGTTTATATGCAGGTCTGGCACTTGGTGGCTTAGGCGGATATATTGCCGAATTGTGGGGCTGGCGTTCCGGATTCCATGTTTTTGGAATTGTAGGTATTGTGTATTCCCTGATCCTGTTGTATGTGTTGAGGGACCATAAGCCTGATCCTGTTGTGGTTACAGAAGGAGAAGAAGAGGTAATGCCGAAAATTAGCCTTACAGGAGCTTTAAAAGTACTTTTTAGTGAAGCCTCTTTCTTTATCCTGTTGTTCTATTTTGCCATATTGGGTATTGTAAACTGGCTTGTTTATGGCTGGCTGCCAACGTTTCTAAAAGACCATTTTAACCTTAATCTTGGCCAGGCCGGTATTTCGGCAACAGGTTATATCCAGATCGGTTCCTTTGTGGGCGTAATTGTGGGGGGGATTCTGGCCGATAGATGGACCCGAAAAAATAACAGGGGCCGTTTGTACATGCTCATCATTGGTTTTACACTTGGTGCGCCTTTCTTGTTTCTAATGGCCTCTACAAATGTCTTCAGCATCGCCATTATTGCCATGCTTGTCTTTGGTTTGGCAAGAGGGTTCAATGACGCGAACTTAATGCCGATATTACGACAAGTGGCCGATGGAAGATACATCGCCACAGGTTATGGATTCCTTAATTTTCTAAGTACAATTATTGGTGGTTTAATGGTGTATGTTGGTGGTGCATTAAAAGATGCTCAGGTTGATCTTTCTATTGTTTATCAGGTTTCAGCAGTTGCAATGCTATTGGCCACATGGTCGTTATTTGCGGTGAAACTAAAAAAGAATAATGTATAAATTTAGTGGTATGAAAAAACATTTTATTGTCCTGGTATCTGTAATGCTTTTATGGAATACCACAGTCCTTAAAGCAAATGTAACCTTGCCGGCCATCATTTCCAGTGGCATGGTATTACAGCAGCAAAGCAATGTTACCTTATGGGGTACAGCCAAAGCCAATGCAAAAGTAACCGTACAGACCTCCTGGAACCAAAAAGTATACAACGTTAACACCACAAAGGAAGGAACATGGAGGCTGGCTGTAGCCACTCCTAAAGCCGGTGGGCCTTATAAAATTACTTTTAACGATGGCAGTAAACTGGTAGTGGATGATGTTTTTATTGGAGAAGTATGGTTGTGCTCTGGCCAGTCAAATATGGAAATGCCCGTAAAGGGATATGCCAATCAGCCAATTTTGAATTCCAACGAGATATTAATGGATGCCGATGAGCCGGGCATCAGGTTGTTCAGAGTAGAAAAGAAAATGTCTAAAACCCCGCAAACACAATTGGATGCCAAATGGGAAAGTGCCGATGCAGCCTCAGTTAAAGAGTTTAGTGCGGTTGGTTATCAATTTGCAAGGATACTTCAGAAAAGACTAAAAGTCCCTGTTGGGATTATCCAATCGGCATTTGGGGGTACAGACATCGAAGCATGGATGACCACAAGCAGCCTGCAGGGATTCAATGATTTTAAAATTCCGGCCGATACCGCTAAAATTACCAAGAACAACCCGGGGGTATTATTTAATGCCATGATCAACCCGATTATTGGTTATTCCATTAAAGGCACATTATGGTATCAGGGAGAAAATAACAGGATGAACCCACTTACTTACGATAAAAAAATGGCGGCTATGGTTAAGCAGTGGCGACAGCTATGGAACTCCGGTGAATGGCCTTTTTACTATGTGCAGATTGCACCAAACGTGTATAAGGACCATGCTGATCAGATACCGCTTTTGTATGAAGCGCAATCAAGAGCAATGAAACTGATACCCAACTCCGGAATGGTGGTTAGTGTTGATGTGGGCAGTATGACTACCATCCATCCGCCTGATAAAACCATTATCAGTAAAAGGCTGGCTTATTGGGCACTTAACAATACTTATGGCAAACAAGGCATTGTATTCAGGGGGCCGGTTTATAAATCTTTAGAAATAACGGGCGACAAGGCGGTGCTGAGCTTTGATGAAATCCCCAACGGACTGACCGCTTATGATCAGAAGCTGATTTCTTTCGAGATCGCCGGTNTTGATAAGGTGTTTTATCCAGCNGAAGCATTAATTAAAGGCAAAACGGTAGTAGTAAGCAGTGAGTCGGTTAAAAGCCCGGTCGCTGTTAGATATGCCTTTAAAGACAGAGCANAGGGAAATTTGTATAACGTAGAAGGATTGCCTGCTGAACCCTTTAGGACGGATAGCTGGTAACCCAGCTTTATAACCCTGCCTGAAACTCAGTCCCTCTTATATAAACCTGGCCTGCTCTCTCCAGGTTTTCTTTGCTTTTAGTGGTGATCTTGATGATGTCGATGTCTTTTACAGCTCCTTTTAAAGAACCAAAATCACTTTCAGACAAAATATTAATATTTAGAATGTAATTCTCATCAATTTTAAGGTTGGCTATATTGCCCTTTACCAGGTCATTATCTATCATATACAAGGTGGCAGGCGATGGAGATTTTACATATTTGTTTTTGATCTCATCTAAGGTCATGAACCTGAATGCCCCGGGATTTTTAGTCATTACATAAACTTCACCGATTTTACTATCAGTACTTACATTAATGTTTTTAATTTCTTCCTGACTGAAGAGCGGAAGGCAGGAACCGATCAGCACACTATCCAGAAAATACTTAGGCTGGATTCCCGCTGGCAGCTTCTTAGCATCCTTTTCATAAACAACATTTACTTTATCAGATACCGGACTGGTTTGGCCTACTGCAGTTATAGCAAACAGGCAAAATGTAAACATGAATAATAACCTCATAATTTCCCCTTTAATAACGGAATATAAGGAATATTATCAAATAAATGTCAAATTATAAATTTTTTATAATTTGTTCGGCNTCCTCGTCCTTGTATTCGTGGGTAGCTGCGTTTAGCTTTTTCTTTAGNTCGGCCATGACCAGTGCATATTCTTTAAGATCAGCCAGGTTCTTCAATTCGCCGGGGTCTTTTNTTACATCATAAAGCTCCCAGTAATTAAGCTTTCCATAGAAACGGATCAGCGTGTATTGATTGGTTCTGATGCCAAAGTGAGGGTTTACCAAATGCGGACCGGGGTATTCATAGTAGTGATAATAAACAGGCTTATCTGGTTTTCCNGTTTTGTTGCCTTTAAGCAAAGGCCAGAAAGATTTTCCTTGTATGTCGGCTGGTACTTTAGCACCTGCAATGTCCAATAAAGTAGGTGCCCAGTCTATGTTGGNCACTATATTGTTAATGGTACTCCCTGCTTTTACTTTACCGGGATATCTTANTATGAAGGGTGTTTTTAAAGATTCTTCGTACATAAAACGCTTATCGAACCAACCATGCTCTCCTAAGTAAAAACCCTGATCTGATGCATAAATTACAATGGTATTTTTGCTTAGCGCTGCTTTATCAAGGTAATTAAGGATTTCACCGATATTCCGGTCCAGCGAATTTGCAGTAGCATAATAATCTTTCATATAACGCTGGTATTTCCAGGTGGCTAAGGCTTTGCCCGATGGTTTTTTCTGTTCAAAATCTTTGGTGACCTTTTGCTGGTAATAATCTGCAAAGGCTTTACGTTGAGTAGGGTTCATCCTTTTATAAAGATTGAAATTGTTAAAATCCACATTAACCTTTAGGTCGCGATCAAGTTCCATTGCTTTTGCAATGGTCATGTACTGCTGTTTGGCTGCGGGCCTTCCTTCGTATTCATCAAAAAATGTTGCGGGAAGCGGAAAATCTATATCATCATAAGCACCTAGATCCTGAATATCTGGTAACCATTCCCTGTGGGTAGCCTTTTCGCCTACTACCAAAAAGAAAGGCTTGCTTTTATCACGTGAGTTTAGCCATTGCGTTGCCTTATCGGTAATAATATTGGTAACATATCCCTCGGTTCGGGTGGTATCGTTGTTTTTATTGATAAAATCAGGGTTGTAATAAAATCCCTGGTCGGGCATAATTTCCCAATGGTCAAATGCCTTGCCCGGTAAAGTACCTAAATGCCATTTGCCAATCCATGCGGTCTGATAGCCGGCACTGCTCAATAGTCGCGGTAGCAGTTGCTGATCCACGTTAAACTTGCCGTCGTTTGCTTTGTAGCCGTTTATATGACTGTACTTGCCGGTTAAAAAGCAGGCTCTGCTTGGTCCGCATATGGAATTGGTAACCAGCTGATTTGTTAGCAATGCGCCTTCTTTGGCAAGCCGGTCTATGTTTGGTGTATGTGCTATTTTATTGCCATAGGCGCCAATTGCCTGATAAGCATGGTCGTCGGAAATAATTACAATGATATTGGGTTGATCTGATGGCTGTGGGGTAGCTTTGGTTTTTGACCCCATAAATTTTAGGCTTGCCAATATTGCAAGTATGCAGACGACACTCCAAAAAATGACTGATCTTATCATATCTTCTTAAAAAGTAACAGGTTTGAATTTGTGGATAAGATACGGAATATTAGAATTTTTTATACTTTTGGAAAAATTGTTTGCTGTGAAATTCTTCAGTTGGCTTATTTGTTTGATCATTATTGTTGTGAGCTTTACCCCTTGCAAGGATTTCGCCAACGCCAAAGTTTCTGAACAGACCAGCGTTTCAAAAGCAGGGCATGCCGATGATCACAACAGCCTGGCAAATGACGATTGCTCTCCGTTTTGCGTATGCTGTTGCTGCAGTACACCAACGGTTGTAACGCAAACATTATTAACCAGTACGGTTTCATTGATTATTGATAAAGAGTATTCAGATATCGCTCCCGGCCATATCGCGTCTAATGATCCTTCAGTCTGGCAGCCACCTAAGTTAGGTTAATTTAAATTTCAGGTTTTATTGCACCGGATCTATCCTCATGGAATGATTCCGTTATGCATTGCCTTGTTTTTTCTTTAACCTAATTTAAAATTCAATGCTGAAAAAAATCATTCAGTTTTCTATACAGAACAAATTAGTTATAGGATTATTTACCCTCGCGCTTATTGCCTGGGGTGTATATTCGCTAAAACAATTACCTATAGATGCCGTACCCGATATTACAAATAACCAGGTACAGGTCATCACACTCAGCCCCTCTTTGGCTACTCAGGAGGTAGAAAGGCTCATCTCTTATCCGGTGGAGCAAACCATGTCTACCATACCCGAAATTGAACAGGTACGCTCTATTTCCAGATTCGGCTTATCGGTAGTAACCATCGTTTTTCATGATGATGTGGATATTTACTGGGCGCGCCAGCAGGTTAATGAAAAGCTTGCCGAAGCAAAGAACAACATCCCGGCAGGATTGGGGAATCCCGAAATATCTCCGATATCAACCGGACTGGGCGAAATATATCAGTATGTAATCCATGCAAAACCGGGCTTTGAAGAGAAATACAATGCCCGTGACCTGCGAAGTATTCAGGACTGGATTGTGAGGAAACAATTGCTGGGGACTCCCGGTATTGCCGAAGTAAACAGTTTCGGCGGTTTATTAAAGCAGTACGAAATTGCCCTTGATCCTGATAAGTTAAGAGGCCTTAATTTAAGTATTGCTGATGTTTTTACCGCTTTAGAATCCAGTAACCAAAATACAGGAGGTGCTTATATTGATAAAAAACCGACTGCTTATTTTATCCGAAGTGAGGGCTTAATTGGCAGTTTAGATGATATCAATAAAATAGTGGTTAAGAACAATGCCAATGGGATTCCGGTGCTTATCCGCGACATTGCCACCGTTCAGTTGGGCAGTTCTATCCGTTATGGAGCACTGACCAGGGCAACCTCCAAGGGCCATGGCGAAGCCGTTGGCGGTATCGTAATGATGCTGAAAGGTGCCAATGCCAACGATGTGGTTAAAAAGGTTAAAGCTAAAATAGAGCGGATCAATAAAACCCTGCCCGAAGGGGTTGTTGTTGAACCTTTTCTAGACAGAAGTGCATTGGTAGACCGTGCCATGGGTACCGTAGCTAAAAACCTTATAGAGGGAGCGTTAATTGTGATCTTTGTATTGGTGCTCTTTTTAGGGAACCTCCGGGCCGGATTGGTAGTCGCCTCGGTTATTCCGCTGTCCATGCTTTTTGCCATTTCGTTAATGAACCTCTTCGGGGTATCAGGAAACCTGATGAGCCTGGGTGCTATCGATTTTGGCCTGATCGTAGATGGGGCTGTAATTATCGTGGAAGCCACCATGCATATTTTGGCAGGCAATAAATTAGGCAGGGCCTATACCCAACGTGAAATGGATGCAGAGGTGGAGAAATCTTCTGTGCGTATGATGAGTGCTGCTGCTTTTGGTCAGATCATTATTCTGATTGTATATCTGCCCATTCTTGCGTTGGTGGGTATAGAAGGGAAAATGTTTGGCCCCATGGCGCAAACTGTTTCATTTGCTATTCTTGGCGCCTTCCTGCTTTCGCTTACTTATGTGCCCATGGTATCATCGCTGTTATTAAGTAAAAAAGCAACGCATAAAAGGAATTTTTCGGACCGTATGATGGATTTCTTTCAAAGGAAGTATACACCGATTATACGTGCCGCTTTGCGTAAACGTATGGCTGTGGTGGCGTCGTCTATAATACTTTTAGCCATCAGTATATTGCTGTTTTTGAGAATGGGAGGAGAGTTTATTCCAACCCTCGAAGAAGGAGATTTTGCTGTTGAAACCCGTTTGCTTACCGGAAGCTCGCTTTCGCAGACCATAGATAAAGTAAATCAGGCATCTGATATCCTGGTTAAGAGATTTCCAGAGGTAAAAGAGGTGATCGGAAAGATTGGTGCAGCCGAGATTCCGACCGATCCAATGCCTATGGAGGCCTGTGATCTTACCATTATTTTAAAAGATAAAAAAGACTGGACAACCACTAATGACAGGGTAGAACTGGCCGAACTTATGGGTAAAGCCCTTGAGGATGTGCCTGGCGTAAGCTTTGGTTTTTCTCAGCCTATTCAGCTTCGCTCTAACGAGCTGATCTCGGGAGTAAGGCAGGATATCGGAATAAAAATCTTTGGAGATGACCTAAGTGCTTTAACCGATATTTCGCAAAAGATCGGCAAAATTGTTTCTACAGTTGAGGGTGCAAAAGACCTTTATCTGGAGCAGGCTACGGGTCTTCCGCAGATCGTTGTAAAGATCAACCGGGATAGGATTGCTCAGTATGGCTTAACCGTTGATAAGGTAAACCAAGCCCTTAATACCGCCTTTGCGGGCCAGTCTGCCGGAGTAGTTTACGAGGGTGAGCAGCGCTATGATATGGTGGTGCGCTTGTCGCAACAGAACAGGCAAGACATCAGCGATGTAAAAAATGTTTACGTATCGGCACCTAACGGCAATCAGGTTCCCCTTGATCAGCTTGCTGATGTAGAATTTAAGGTGGGGCCAAATCAGATCCAGCGTGAAGATACCAAGCGAAGGATCATTGTTGGATTAAATGTAAGAGGTCGCGATATTGCCAGTGTGGTAACCGAGATTGAAGAAAAGATCAACGCACAGATCAAGTTGCCAACCGGTTATTACATCACTTATGGCGGTCAGTTTGAAAACCTGAAAGAAGCAACTCAAAGGCTTTCTATTGCTGTTCCTGTTGCCCTGGCGCTAATCCTGCTTTTATTGTATTTCTCATTTGGATCGGTTAAGCAATCGGTACTTATATTTTCTGCCATTCCAATGGCGGCAATAGGTGGTATTTTTGCGCTGCTGCTTCGTGGAATGCCTTTCAGTATTTCTGCAGGAGTTGGTTTTATTGCGCTCTTTGGTGTTGCGGTATTAAATGGGATTGTACTGATCACCGAGTTTAACAGGCTCCGGAAACTTNATAAATATGGATTGGATGAAATTGTGCTTAAAGGTACAGCCATCCGCTTGAGACCAGTATTGATGACCGCAACCGTGGCTTCGTTGGGCTTTTTGCCTATGGCCATTTCAACAGCGGCGGGCGCAGAGGTTCAAAAGCCACTTGCTACCGTTGTAATCGGTGGTCTCATTACCTCTACTATTTTAACTTTAATTGTATTACCCGTGTTATATACTTATTTCGAAGGCTATAAACGTAAGCCTAAAACAGGTGTTCCAGTTGCAATAATTGCCATTATTGCTTTGCTCACTTTTACCGTACCTGCTGCGGCAAATGCACAACAAATGTCTTTAAAAAGGATTCCGCTTACAATGGAACAGGCCGTGCAAACTGCTCTTAAAAACAACCAGGCCATGAAATCTTCAGGCCTTCAGGTAAATCAGCAACAGGCATTGAGAGGCAGTTCGACCGACTTA
>Ga0065714_10064670_pt1 | contig 24834 bp, 48 predicted proteins | sample MisRhiReplicate2_FD_59101 | JGI IMG/M metagenome (GOLD analysis project Ga0065714, IMG submission 59101) | Miscanthus rhizosphere microbial communities from Kellogg Biological Station, MSU, sample Rhizosphere Soil Replicate 2: eDNA_1 v2... | ecosystem: Host-associated > Plants > Roots >... | reverse complement strand
CGCCGGTCTGGGGGACACTGGCGGGGCTTCAAGTTGCGTGCGGGGCCGGTTTCTCAGCCACTAATCGCACTCTAAGAAAACCTTACCCCCACCCCTACGGAAAAGCAAGGAACTCTACGCAACTTCTGCGAGTCGCGTCTTCTGCTCAATATGGGCGGCCATCTCAGCGTTGTACTTCTCCGCCGCCCAGTACGCATCCATGATGGCGGCCGCGGTGTACTGGGCCTTGAAGGGGATGACGGGGGATAGTTTGCGGCGCTCCACCCATTTCTCTACCCGCTTCTGGGAGACGCCGGGGAGGTGTCCGCCTTCCCGGAGTGCACGGTAAAGGCGGGGGAGTGATGCGCGGACGTGCCAGGCCTTGCCGAGGAGGTCGTCCTGGTGGTCTTTGACGTTGCGGGTGGTCCCGCAGGTCCGGCAGCGGGCCATGGTCGCACCGGTGATGGCGGTGACGGTGTCGGTGCAGCGGATCTCTTCGAACACGGCACCGCAGATGCCGAGGCTGATCTTGTCGGCGGCCCGGTCTGTGGCCCGGCGCGCTGCGGTCATCGCCTGGGAAAGTTCGTCGAGGAGCTCGTACGCCCATTCGGCGAGGCGGACCTTCTCGATGTTTGCCAGCAGGTAGGAGGCGACGTCTTCGGTGCGGACGAGGACGAGGTACGCCCGGCCCTCGAGCTGAGACGCCCAGCCGGTGAGGACTTCGCGGAGCTGCTCGTACCGGTCGAGGGCGTCCAGATTGATCGGTGGGCGGGAGCCGGCCGGGCCCCCGCCCCCGATGCTGGCCGCGCCTTTGTCCATCCTCGCCATGGTGACCCGCAGTTCGCCGATGACGTTGTCCGTTTCGGCGAGGTCCTGCTCAATCCTCGTGGTGTGGTCGTGGCAGAGCTTGACGTTCGTTTCCCCAGTGCACGCGCCGCATTCGTCCATAGCGCAAGTTTAACAGGAAGTTCCCTAGTGTTCCTCATATTCGTGTGTGTCGTCCCGTCCGGCCGGGGATATTTGCGTCGTCACTGCTCGCTATCGTTGTCATAACAACGAATACTTAAACAGGGGGGACATGGCCGATGGATGTGAACATCAACGACCTGCTTGGCAGCGAATTGTTTTGGGTGGCGATGGCAGCGATGGTGCCTTTATCGGTCGCTGTCGGATCGCTAATCACTCTGGGCGTCAACGCCATTGCCAAGCACCGTAGCCGGCCAGAGGCGGATTGGGCTGTGGACATGATGGGCAGCGCCTCGCTGCGCGACCCCTACGGCGCCGAGGACGGGTTTCGCGTCCAAGGGAAACTTTCGAACGTGGGCGACGGGGGCGCCTTTCGGGTTCACCTGCAAACAGATAACTGCAAGGCTGGATTTTCCTCCAAAGAGACGCAAGGCATGTCAACTCACTCGTTCATGCCGCCGGGGGCGGTCATTGGAGTCTGGATAGAGATGGACCTGGACGCCTGGGACACGGCCAAGATTGAGCTTGTTTGGACGGAGCCGCCGACGCGCCTGGGTAAGCAGCGTCGCTACTCCATCGCACCAAGGGACTTTATAGACACGCCCGGGGTTTCGGTGACTCACCCTAGGACCGGCGTGGTCTCCCAGCGCCCCATCAGTGAAGTCCTGGAGGAACTGAGTGGCAGGAGCTAACCGTTCCCGGTTGATTGGGAGTAATCAGTCGTTTCCGGTTCGGGTAACCCTGAATAGTGGGCGGTTCGTTTAGGGTTAGGGCCGGAAACCTGAATAGAGATTCACCAGTTTCACCACTCTCACCCGCCTTCACCTTTGTTCTGCTCCGGGGGGAGCGGCAGCGGCTTCTCATTAGGATTGACCCATGACTGAATCACCGAGGTACATCGTAAATTTCCACCCCGACCAGGGCGAAGGCTGGCAGGACGAGGAAACCCTGTACATTCCCCGCGTCGGCGACCGGCTTTACCCCTACGAGCACGTGAAGGGCGTGTTCGAGGTTGAGGAAGTGTGGGAGCTTGGCGAGGGCACCGGTGCGGAGCCCGTCGGAACTCACGTGTTCGTGAAGAAGATCCCGATGGCCGGCACTCGGCTGCACCAGCTGCACCCGGACTACTACACCGGGGACTAGGCCGCATTGCTGGGGCGCCCATCCGTCACAGGGTGGGCGCTTTCGCATGTCTCGGTCGCTTTCCCGGTGAGGATGCCCCGGATCTTGGCGTAGTCGAACTTCCCGGAGCCCCAGTCGAGTTCCATCTCGAACAGGGCCTGCAGGTTCCGGCGCTCCGCCTCACACTCAGGCATCGGTGGTCCGGGGTGGCGCGGGCGTGTTCTGCCGAATGTGCTCCCTAACCAACTGGCGGCCGTGTTCTCGGTCGCCGATATTCTTCCGATGGTGCGCTGGGTTCCATCCGCAGAGACAGATCGGGTCTGCGTTGTGGTCCTCAGCGAGGAGGTGCTCGGGAAATGGTGCGAACGGCTCCTTCCGTGCCAGGCCGGAGCGTTCCGGGATGAGTGCGTGACTGTTCGGGGCGAGGTCGGATGCGGCCATGAGTTGGGCGCCGTCCTCTGCGTCGTCGGCGAACCGGTCGAGCTTGTCGAGGACTGCCTGCGCTTCCGCGATGGCGGTTCGGAGGTCGTCCGCTGCGGCGCCGGCCATGTTGCGGAGCCTGTACATCACGTCGATGACGTCGCTCATGAGAGCTCCTGGGGTGCGTGGGTCCACACGTGCGCTGTGGAGTCGGGGGTGGCCTGGGCGTTGACGTTGTAGCTGACACCGCCACGCTCGTTCTTGGAGCCCTCCGTGCTGGTGACCTCGTAGTCGAGCATTTCGTCGCAGAATGGACACTTCTGCTTGATGATGCCCGCCACTACAGCCCCTCCGTTGCGGTGAGCGCGGCACGGATTTTGGATGCTGCTGACACTCGGCGTAGGGCCGGCGTGCGTTCCCAGTACTCAGCCAGGTCCTTCACCGCGTCGAGCCGGGCCCGTTGTTCCCGCACCATGGCGAGGAGGGCGTCACGGTCCCGGACACACTGGTCGGTGCCCAAGTCGTGGACCTTGTCAGCCCGGAGGCGTGCTTCGATGGCGGCGAGCCCGTCAGTGGTGGGCACCGGCAGCGGTATCGGTTGCTGGATCCGGGCGAGCTCGTTGATGAGCGCCTGCGCGGCGGCAGTGACGTTGCCCGGGTCGTACTCGGCGTGGACCTTGCCGTCTGGCGTCCGGGTCAGTTTGAGCAGCGGCTCGCCCGGGCTGGAGAATTCGAGCCGGTACTTAGCGGCCTCGGGATCCGTGAGCGTAAACCGGGTGACGTCGCCCGGGTCATCCTCGATGGACCAGCGCTTGGTTGCCTCTTCCCCAGGCTCAGGGGTCTGGTCAGTGGTGGTCATCGTTCGCCGTCCAGTTCAGCCAGCTCTTCGCAGGCGTCCCGGTGGGAGATCTCGCCGTTCTGCCATGCCTCTTCGAGTTTGTCAGCGATGCGCTGTCGGTAGTCGCTCATCGTGTTCCTTCCTGGTGGGCGGTCAGCCCGGTCGTTTCGTGGCAGGTCTGCCCTGCGGTGGCCATGCAGCAGTGCCCGGCATGTGCCCGGGCCGGTTCCGTCCAACACCGGCAATGGGTGTCGCTCATTCGAAGATCACCGCTTGGAAGTTGCCCCGGCCTGGCCCGGTCTCGTGGCCGAGCTGCCAGCTCCAACCTTCTGGGTGGTCCGGGCCGACGGGGTTGATCCGGAACCACCCGACTCGGTGGTTCTTGGGGTCGAGGCGGGCGAAGCAGAAGGCAGCGGCGTCAGATGCGTGCGCGTGCTCGGCGCCGGGGCAGTAGTCCGGGTCCTGGTCGGGGTGGCGATCGAAGGCGTCTTCCCATGACCAACCGCCGTTACTCGTCTCGCTCATCGCGAGGCCAAGGGCCCTGACTGGGTCGGTGGTCCCGCGGACCAGGGCCTCGCCTTCGGACATCCAATGCACGGCTGTCTTCGATCGCCCGCTCATGCCCTCACCCGCCATTGCAGGTGCCGGCCGGGGGTCAGTTGCTCACCGAAGATGCAGGCGAGGCGGCGGCGGAACGTCCACCGTGCCGCCCTCACGCCGTGGCCTCGATTGCGGTGATGTGCTCGGGCAGTACGTGGACGGGCTTGCGGTTGATGTCGAAGGCGACCTTGTAGGCGCGGGTGGTGCCGTGATCCAGCCATACGGCGGGCTCGTCATAGCCTTCGATCGACGTGCCGCCCTGCTGGAGAGTGGCACGCTGGGTGATGAACCCTTCCCCCGATGCGGGGGACCGGGAGAACTGGATCATCGACAGGCCCTGATGGAGGTGTTCCCGGGCGAATGACTCCGGCACCCACAGCTTCCAGTCGAGCCCCCGATGCGTGGTTCTGCCTCGGCTGCGCGGGATGCTCATGAGATCCAGCGCGGATTGCAGCAGGTCCTCCGAGCGCGGTCCGTTGAGGTGGATGCTCACCCGAACCAGCCGGTCGGAATAGCGGACGCGCTGGCCCAGCGTGAAGGCGCTCATGCTGCGGCCAGCTTTTCGCGGAGGGGCTGCATGGTCCCGGCCTGGTACGCCTCGAACGCCTGCGCGTAGGCGGCGTGGTTCGGGTAGTCCCGGTGCTGAGGGGCTTGGAGGGCGGCGGCGAACAAGGCGTTCCGGGCCTGCTGGCGGCCGCTCACTGGACACACTCCCGCTTCACGGCGCGGTACTCGGCTTCGAGGGTTTCAACATGGGCGCGGGCCTCGGCCGCTTCTGATGCGGACTGGGCCAGCTTGGCGTCGGCGGACTCAGCGTCACGGCGGGCCTTGATGAGTGAGCGGTACAGCTTCGGCGCCTCCAGCTCAGGGATTGCTACACTTGGCATTGCGGAACTTACCTTCCGTCAGGCCCCGGGATGTTGATCGCATCGCCGGGGCTTCTTCTTTGTTCCTCAATCCTACATCAAAAGTTCCCTAGTGTTCCATAAAGTCGGGCACTATCTCCGGCGTGTCCAGTTCCCGCACCCGCACACTCAGGCGCTTCCTCTGGCCCTTCACGAACTCCACCACCGGCATCGGCTTCACCATGAACTCCGGCGTATCGTCCCGGACGATCGGGTGGTCCGTGTGCTTCTTCCCGGACGATAGAGCGTCACACAGCGGCTTCAACGTCCACACAAGGTTGTCCGCGTCCCGGGCGATCCGGTCCCCGACATGCCAGGTCAGCAACACCTCGCACCGGGCCAGGGGAGGGATGCCGGCCGCCCGGCCCAGCAGGCCCATGACCTGCCGGGCCTGCGCGACCTTCGCCGAGTGCGCGTACCGGTTCGAATACCCGCCGTTCGGCTTCACCGGTGGAGTCGCCCACGGCAGGTCAATCACCCACTCCCTCACGCGGCGGCCTCCCGATCCGCATCGTTGTGAGTGAACAGTTCGAGGCGCTTGGCCAGGGCGGCAGCCTCGGCTTCCTCGACCGTGCCGAACATTCCCAAGTGGATCTGCTTCCCGTTGTGGCCGACCCGTGCGACCCACCGGCCGGAGTGCTGGACGACGCCGCGGGCTCCCGAGCGGTTGCTCCGAACGGGTCCGCGGCGGTTCTCCTGGTTCTGCTTCTGGGTCGTCAGGCGGAGGTGTGCCGCCGAAATGCAAGACGGGTTATGGCACCTATGGTCTACTTGCCCGCCGCCTTGGATCTCCCCGTAGGCGAGTTCGTAGGCGACCCGGTGAGCGCGCATAGCCACGCCGCGGATGTTGACCTTGCCGTAGCCCTTTGCGGTCCGGTAGCCGGACCAGACCAGACAATCCCCATCAGGCGTTCCCTTGCCCCAGAACCGGGCGACTTGCGCCGGCGTCATGTCTCGGACGTTGCTCATGCTGCCGCCATCGTCCGGGGCATGGTCCCGATGTCGTAGGCGGACGAGTAGTGTCCCCAAAATACGAGATTCGCGACGTCGGTCGCGCCGTTGCGGTTCTTCGCGACCAGCATCGCCAGGTCCCCGCGCTTCTCGCCCATGATCTCCCGGTGCAACAGGATCACGACGTCGGCGTCCTGCTCGATCGACCCCGACTCCCGAAGGTCCGAGATCGTGGGCATCTTGTCCTCCCGCTGAGTCGAGCCACGGTTGAGCTGGGACAGGGCCACGACGGGGATCCGCATCTCCATGGCCAGGATCTTCAGTTGCCGGGACATGTCCGAGACGAACTCGTGCCGGGGACGGTTATCCCCGGGCGGCTGAGACATGAGCTGCAGGTAGTCGACGACGAGCCCGGCGAGGGGCTTGCGGCGGTTCACGGATCGGGCGAAGCGTTTGATGTCCGTGATGGTCACCCCGGAGTTGTCATCCACGAACAGCGGCACGTGCTCCCAGGCGGCGCGGCGGCCGCGGATCTTCTCCCAGTCCCCGGCCGTCAGGTCCCTCTCGATCAGGTTCTTCAGGTTGATCCGGAGGTCCGCGGACACGGCGCGCATCTGCACGTCGGCCTCGGACATTTCCAGCGAGGAGAACGCGACCGCGCCCCGCGCCGTCATGGCCTTGGCCAGCTGCAGGGCAACCACCGACTTGCCGACTGAGGGGCGGGCGCCGACGACGTACAGGCCACCGGGGCGGAGGCCGCCGATGATCTCGTTCACGGCGTTCCACGGGGTGGGGATGTAGTCCGGCTTCTCATCCAGCAGCCCGAGCATGGTGTCGATCGTTTCGCCGAAGGACTGCACCGTCGACGTCGTCGCCTTGGAGGTCGAATCGACCTCCTTCCGGGCGAACTCCACGAGCTCCGACTCGTCCCCGGGCTGGTGCGCGAGCTGCCCGATCTTGTGCGCCGCGGACAGCAGCCGCCGGCGGACCGCCTGCCGCGCCACGATGCCCGCGTAATACCCTCCCGCGGACGGCGTGGGGCAGCCCTGGGCGAGATCGTGCAGGTACGCGATGCCGCCCACCCTCTCCACGTCCCCGTCGCGGGAGAGGGCATTGGACACGGTCACCACATCCACCGGTTCGTGCCGGCCGTGCAGCTCGAGGATGGTCCGGAAGATTGTCTCGTGCGCCGGCCGGTAGAAGTCCGGGCCCGTGACGAGGTCCGTGACGTCCTGGATGACCTCGCGGGAGAGCATCATCGCGCCGAGGGTGGAGCGTTCCGCCTCGACGTCCTGCGGGGGTGCCATCGTGTCATTCATGAGTGTGTTCCGTTCTTGTGGAAGTCCTTGGACCACGGGCCCGCGATGACTGTCTGTGCCGGTGCGGTGTCTTCCCAGCGCTCGCCGTTCAGCCAGGTGGCCGGGTAGGCGAGGTACTTCGCATCAGTCCCGCGGGACTCGGTGGCGAAGCGGTGAACGGCGGCCATGAGGACGTCTTGGCTTGCCTTTTTCCTGGCTGCCTTGAACGCCGTCCGGGCATGGCCCTTGTCGACCTTCCTCGGATAGGCCGAGTACCACTGGTCGAACTCGGCCGCGCCGTCAGGCGGGGGAGTAGTAGTTATGGGAAGGGACGGGATGGGATGGGTCGGGGTAAGGCGAACTTCTTCCGAAGTTCCTCCGAACGTTCCGGAGTTGTTCGGGCGAACATTCTCCGAACCGCTGCGTCCCTTCTTCTGCGCCCGGACCTTCTGCATCCGATCCCGCGCCGCGTCCCTTTCCGCCTCCACAGCGGACTTGAGCGGCTGGTAATCCGCCCAGTCCTTGAACTGGTACAGCCCGGGCTCCGGCTCCAGCCACAGGCCCGCGTAGACGAGCTCCATGGCCTGCTCCTGACTGCCTCCGAGCCGCTGAATGGACTTGAGGCCGATCTCCCCGTCCGTGAGGTACGCGGCGCACCACGACCCCGCCAGCGTCCACACCCCGACGGATTCGAGGGAGAGCTCAACAACCTTCGGGTGCCCATGGAACCCGTCATCTACTTTGAACCACGGCATCAGGCGGCCGCCTTTCGTGAAGCTTTGTATTCGCGCATGTGTTCGTTGTGGCCGGCCCGGCACGGGGTGCAGGGCGTGGTGTTGCGGCGCTGGTGCCGGTTGTAGCCCTTGTGCGAGCCGCAGAACTCCGGGTCATAGACACCGACGGGGCGCTCGGCCTTGGGGACCTGCCGGGCCCTGGTCCACTCCCGGTGGTAGGCGGCGTTTCCTGCCTTGCACGCGACGCAGGCCTCCTGTCCATGGCGCCTGTGCTGCTTGTAGCCCTTCTGGCTCCCGCATTTAGACGGGTCGAACACGAGCGGCTTCGGCCTCGGACCCGGCTTACCTCGGACGGGCTTTTCGATGACCGCCGGCGCCGGAGCCAACGCGATGGACGGAGTGACGTCCCGCTGGGTGCCCCTGTAGACGTAGGCCATTACGCTGCCCTCCGAAGGTCGACGCGGGCGCCGGCAATCCCGGAGTTGATGAGGCGGCGGGCGGCGGTGTCACCGTACGCGATGAGCACAGACGGAGCGCCGCTGTTGGCTTTGGCGCGAGTGCCGTCGGGGCGATGGAAGTGCAGCCGGCCCTCGATGAACAACATGGCCGATGCGTGCGGCCACACCCAGTCGAAGAACATGCGCGTCTCGGTCCGGGCGAACACGAGCGCGATACCGTCGTTGTGCTTTGCGAGGCGTTCCAGCCAGGTCGCGGCCTGCGCCCCGTACGGCGGGTTCATCCAGACGCGGCCCTCCCACTCGAAACTGAGCCCGTCATCCTCTGCGGTGTAGTGCTTCGCCGCCGTGTCCCATGGCCGCCCGATGGGGGAACAAGGGTCCAAGTCGAACGGACCAAGCGCGTCCACGATGTGCGGAGGAGTCAGCCACACGTCTGTCTCCATGCGTGCGGACTGATGTGATCCCATAGCGCCGCTCATGCTGCCACCGCCAGTGACTCCGATACGATGCTCGCGAGGTCGCGTGCCGCCGGGGGAGTGACGGCGTTCCCGGCCTGCATGGTGCGTTCCTTCATCGTGCCCAGGATGGTGTAGTCCTTCGGGAAGTCCATGCCCCACATCTGCTCGTGCGGCTGGATCATCCGGAACGCGACATCGGCGACGTCCTGCTCGGTGTAGGTCATGAGCCCGTGGTGGTTGCCGCCGGCCGTGATCGTCGTGAACGGCTTCTCGCTGGCCGGGGTGGCCACCGCATTCGATCGGAGGGTGACGACGAGCCCGTGCCGGTCCCGGGTGGTGAAGGTGCTGTACGGGTCCGTGGTCGGCTTCGGTGACGGGGAGCCGTAGAACTGGGTGAGGATGCTCGCCGCGTGCGGGTAGCGGTTCAAGCCCTCCACGATCTGCCGCATGGTCGCCGCGGCCAAGGGCTTCTTCCGGTCGCCGATACGGGCGCCCTTGATGCTCCAGTCGATCGCGTCCGACGCGGGCTTCACTGCGGGCTCGAGGACCGCGTTGCGGCAGCTGCTGTTCGGGCACCGGTAGACGTACTGCTGCCGGTACTTCCCGACGATCTTGGAGGGGTCCTTGAACGCCTGGATGCAGCGGACCATGCCGTGCTTCCCGCACTCGGCCATCGGGCGGAGGCGCTCGAAGTCCGGCGCCTTGTTGCCTTTGCGCCAGAACACGATGTAGACGCGGTCACGGGACTGTGGGGCGCCGGGCCCGAACGCCTGGGCGTGCATGGAGTTGAGGCTGATGATCTTGTGCTCGTAGCCGAGGTCGCCCATGGACTGCAGCCAGCCGCGGAACGGCTTCCAGGCCGTGACCTCGACGACGTTCTCGGTCATGATGGCCTCGTACTGGTGCACTTCGGCGAAGCGGGGCACGTCGTACATAGTGGCGCGGGAACGCTGGGCGGCTTCGTCAGGGAGCCCATCGGTGAAGAGGGAGTCTTGCCCGTCCCACTGCTCACGCTTCACGCCCTTGGCCACCGTGAAGTTCGTGCACTCGGGGGACGCCCACAGCAGGTTTGTCCGGGGGGTGTACTCCGGCCGGATGTGCGCGATGTCGGCGCAGGCGTGGTCAGTGTCCGGGTGGTTGTATCCGTGCGTCTCAATGGCGCGTTCCCAGTGGTTCAGTGCAAGCTTCACGTGGAGGCCGGGGACTTGCATGATGCCGGAGCTGGATCCGCCGGCGCCGCAGAAGAAGTCCGAGACTGTCAGGCCGCTCATGCTGCGTCCTTGTTGACGAGCTTGTAGGCGCTGGAGCGGTTGACGCCGAGGGCGTCGGAGAGTGCCTGGTACGTGGCGCCGCCGTCGTGGGCGACGCGGGCTGCCCGCTTGCGGAGCGTCTTGAGCGTCTCGTAGACGTGAGAGACGTCACGCAGGATGGTGAGAGAATCTTCGGGCCCCGCTATTGCGGGCGCGACGGAATTACGGTTAGTGTTCATTCAGAACCATTCCCCTTAGTAATGGTTGGGCCCGTCAGGTGTTACAGCACCGGCGGGTCTTTTTGTTTGCTTACGAGTACAAGTGTACCCGAGTGTTCCCTAGAGTTACGCACTGACTACGTGTTTATTTGGCGTGTCGGTACTCGTTTCTTGGATCAAGTTACCTAGTCATCCCCAATACGCGAAAGGACCCGCCCGGCCGAAGCCGAACGGGTCCCAGGGTGACGCGAGGGTCAGGCGGCGGCGCGGGCCTTGCGCTTCGCCTCATAGCGGGCGCTGTGGACGGCCCGGCACTTCGAGCACCGGAGCCGCGGCGTCTTCGCCCCATTCCCGACGAGGACAAGTTCGGAGTTCGGGTGGCCGTTGGCGCACTGCCCCAGCGGCCAGTCCCGCCCGTCGGTTCGCCGGCCGTTCTCGTAGTTGTCCAGCATCCGAAGGTGATCGACCCGGACGCAGCGCTTCTCCTTGCAGGTGTGATCGATGGTCATCCCGGCTGGAATCTGGCCATGGGTGTCGACCCATGCGGCGCGGTGAGCGCCGACCACCTGCCGAATGCCAGGATCGTTCCAGCCGATCTGCGCGTATCCGTGGCTACCCACTGAGTAGGTGCTGATGTGGCAGCCCGTGTCAGTTGCAAGAAAAAACCGTTCGGCGGCCCTGGCTGCTACTCGTGCAGGGATGTCGAACGGCTTACTGGGGCGTCGTGCGGTGCGGTTGCGGGTACCATTCATGGAGCCCTCCTATCGGTTAGAGCGATTCAGGGTTAGTGGCTCACCGGTGGTGCAAACACCGGTGAGCCACGTTCTAATTTTACCCTAAGTTCCGCACTCTTCCCTACAGTTGGGTGGCGTGTTTAGAACGGGGGAGAGCTGTCCGCGCCGCCGTTCCCCCACGGGTCAGACTGAGCCGTCTGCTGGTTGCCCCAGCCACCCTGCGACTGGCCGCCGCCATTATTCGGCTGTGCGCGAGGGATTACCCCGACGTCGCGAGCGTTCAGCTCCAGCGTCTTGCCGGCCGCGCCGTCCTTGCCCTCCCATTCGCGGAGGCGCTCCTGCCCCGTAACCAGGACGCGGTCGCCCTTCTTCAACACCTCGGCCAGCGCTTCGGCCTTCTTGTCCCAGATCGAAACGCGGCGCCACGTGGTGCCGTCGTCTTCCCAGCCGCCCTGCTGGTTCTTCTTGGAGTGGTTCTCGGCGAGGGAGAACTCCAGTACCGCCTTGCCGTTGGGGGTGAACTTGAGGGTCGGTTCGCCGATGTTCCCTACTACGGTGGTGTCGCTCATGTTTACGCTGCTTCCTGACTAGTGATGATGGTGTGGGACATGTCTAGGTAGTGGCCGTCGTCGTTCAAATAGACGAACCGGCCGAGTTTGGGGATCCAGACGGGGAGGGTGTCGATCTCGTGGTCGGTGCGAAGCTTCCAGCCGTTCTTCCGCGCATGGGCGGCGAGATCCGGCATGGCCTCAACGAGAGTGTTCCACCGGGCACAGACAAGCAGGCCGTTCGCGACACGGTTGCGGGACTTCACCCCGCCGGCGCCGCGGCCCTTCCGGTGGTGGTGGAGTAGATCCCCGACGCAGTCCCCGCCCGCGCCGTGGATGACGCAGCCGAGGTCGCGGGCGGAGATGGCGATCTTCTGGGCCTTGCTGAACCCGTTCACGCCGCCATCGCCTGCCCGGCCGGTTGAGCCGACCACTCGGAGCGGATCGCGGAGTTGAGGGAGCGCCCAATATCCAGCCGGTCCCGAAGGACCCGGATCGCTTCCCGCGCCGCCCTCAACTTCTGATCCGCGATCTCCGCGTCCAGCTTCGCGGCCTCGGTCTCCAGCACCGCGGTCTGCTTCCGCAGACCCTCGGCGCCGGCAGCCTGGATGAATGCCCGCGCAAATGACACCTCAAACCGGGACCGGGCCCGGACGGCTTCTTCGTCCAGGCGGGCGATCTCGTCCTGCTTGTTGTCCAGATCCCGGCCCAGCTGGGCGAGGGTCAGGATGACGTCGTTTGTCGTGGGCGTGCTCATCAGGCCTCGATCTGGGGGAGTGCGGAGCCGAGGTTCAGGTGTGCCAGCTCGCCGCGGCGGTACGCCTCGAACAGCTTCTGCTTCGTGCGGTCCTTGTCGACGGCCTTCGTCCCCGCGTACGTAACGGAGAACTGGGACGGCTCCGGGGCCTTCAGGTACTCCACACCGGGGACAGGCTCGCCTTCCTTCGTGATCACCATCCCGTCCTCCATCGCGAACTCCTCCTCGAGCAGCCTGTTCAGGGCCGCCGGCTTGACCTGCTCGTACGAGGTGGCCGGGATGACCTTCTCCGGGACGATGACCGTTTCGATCTCCTCCGGGTGGTTCGCCTTCATCCACAGGAAGAACGCCGTGTCGTCCGCGATGACCGTCGCATCCTTGCCCTCGGTCAGGGTGACCTGGCCGATCTTCGTCCCGTCCGGGAGGGTCACGGAGAACGACTTGTTCCCGGAACGGCGCCACTCCTCGAGCAGCGGTTTGATGTGATCCTCGCGGTCCTTCTTGATCTCCGCAGAGAGGGCGTCGACGATGGTCTTCTTGAAGACGAACCGGAGGTTCTCGGCCTTAATGTCGACCTGGACGATCTCGTCGGTCTGTTCTTCGGTCTGGGCGCTCATGCTGCCTGCTCCTTCGTTTCCGTGGTCTGCTCTGCGGTCTGGGGTTTGTTGATGTTGGCGATGCGGTCGAGGACTTCCTTCGGGGCACCCATGCCCTGCGCGGACTTCCACAGGGAACGGAGGATGTCGACGTTGCCTTTGGCTTCGTAGATCCGGATCTCCAGCTGTTCGGCCTGCTCCGGACCCCAGACGGGGGCGGCGGCGCGGGCAGCTGCCTGCCGGGCATGCAGTGCCGATGCTCCGGCGTCCTCGTTCGGGTTCGCCTGCGGGCGCTGGGCGGGTGCTTCGTCCGGGACGGCGGCCGATGCCTGGCCGTCGGCTCCGGAGTGCTGACGCGGAGACGTTGCGCCCTCGACGTCCAGACCGAGCTGGCGCCACAGCCAGTCCACCGAGAAGTCCCGGACCTGCTGCTTCTCACCAACGGGGAGGTCGAGCTTCAAGGATCGGATGCCGCTGATGTACGCCTTGCCGCGCTCCGGCATTTCGACGATGCCCCCTACATCGAACGGGAGAGACTTCTGGGCTTTGACCTTCGACGTCTTGTCCTTGGTCGGCTGACCCTTGGCGTCCATGATTGTCACGATGTCCAGGCGGGCCGTGATGATGGACGGGCCGTCGTGGTTCCGGAGGATCTCCATGACGTCCTGCCAGCGGCCGGTGGCCCGGTTCCAAAGGTCCGGCCCGATGGTCGCCTCAGCCTCGGGATCGAAGTCGCGCTTGAACTTCTCGGCCGCCTTCTTGGCCCGCATGTTCGCCCGCTCCTGGGCCTCATCAGAGAGCATTTCCCAGACGCGGGTTCCGGAGTCGACGACCAGGAGGTTCGGCTTGCCATCGATGCGGGGCTGCTTGGATGCGTCCCGCAGCGCTTCGAGGATGGACTGGTGGGTGCCACTGTGCTTGGCGATCCGGAAACGGGCGCCGGGGATCGCGCCGTACTCGTCCGGGTCGTCCTCGCCGACACCGATCCAGTAGGTCTGGCCGATGAGGTCGGAGGCGGAGGCCTTGGCGGATGCGTAGGACTTGCCTGCCTTCTCGCCGCCAGCGATGAGGAGGATCGGCCATGTGGGCTTGCCGGTCGGTTCGCGGAATGTGGTGCTCATCGGGTCAGCTCCTGCTTGGTCTGCCACGCTTCGATGCGGGCTTGGGATGGATTTACGTATCCGGAGGTCACGGCCTCCTGGGTGTCCGGGGTGGGGTCTTCATGGCCGGGGCAGAAGCACACGTCTCGGCGGCAGATCTCGCAGCGGTAGTGGCCGCCGCAGTAGCAGGCCGTCACAGCCCCATCACCAGCAACGGGACGGTGGCCACGACGTGGGCCAGGACGTAAACAGCGGCCATCGCCACGGTGAGAGCGGCGAACCGGGCGCAGGACCGGAGCGCATACTGGGCGCCGGTCACGCCGCCAGCTCCCAACGGGCCTTGACCGTGCCGAGGATCAGACCGATCTCCCAGAACATGGTGATCAGGATCGAGCCGCGGACGTGGTCGGAGTCATCGACGGTGCCGGCGGCGTTGATGTGGAGGGCGTCGTGGGTGCCGTTCTCGACCTGGCGGAGTTCCTTAGCGTAGGAGACGAGCCCGTCGACCTCGCACCAGTTGAGGTCCGTGTCGATGAGGAAGGCGAGGCGCCGGGTGAGGGTCTGCAGTTCTTCTTCGGAGGGGCCGTGGATGCTGGCTTCGGCGGCGAAGTGCTTGACCTCGGCGAAGACGATGTGGACCGCAAGGTCCTTGTCGAACAGGTAGGGCGTCCGGGTAGGATTCAGGAGTGTCATCACAATTTCCTTAGATCGGTTGTGGTGGTTGAGGTCCGGGAGTTACCGCTCCTGGGCCTCTTTGTTTCTGTTCTTCAAACTTACACCATGTTCCGTAGTGTTCCATACATTTGCGGAGGAAAAGGGCAAAAAAATATAGGCGAGTCGTCGAATGGTGCGGAAGTTCCTCACTGTAGGCGCTCCCACACACCCACCGGCCGGCGCTCCACGATGTACTGGCCCGGGTTCGCCTCGACCCACGCCAGCGCCTGGCCCTCCGTATTGAAACCGATCTCCGCCGTCACGTCCCCATCCATCACCGCGTACTCCCACCCGGCAGCCTTGACCCAGCCCAGCCGGAGCACTGCGCCGACCGCTGCCCTGGCCTGCAGGGTGAGGAGGTCGTCCGGGTTCGAGGCCGCGACCTCGGAGTCGTTGATCGACTGGCGGACCGCCGCGTGCAGCTCATCCTCGGGGGTCATGGCTGGTCCCGGTTGGCGAGTTCGAGAAGGACGTCGGCGTGGCAGGGCTTGTCGAGTGGGCACCAGCAGGCGAGGTCCTTGCCGGCAAGCTCTGCACGGATCTGCTCGACACGCGACCTGTAGCGGTACTCGAGCATGTCCAGTTCGCCGGTCATTTCCTCACGGAAAAGCGCTACACACTCTTCGCGGGTCGCGTCCCTCACGTCATGCCATGTGATCCGGTAGAGCTTGTCCCCGTGGTCGTTCACCGTGTAATCGGAGTGGCTGAACGTGTGCTTCTGGCCGGATGTCTTGTGTAAGCGGCCTTCGAACTGCCAGGCCTCCGTGCCGTCCACGCGGGGAAAGCGCAGCTGCGCCTGGCCCACGATGAACGCATTGCCCCACTTCGAGCCGCGGCCGACGTAGACGACACCTTCCGGCATCCTCCAACCCTTGGTCCGCTTCCGCTGGACACGTACGGGGCTCATCGTGAGGCCCTCGGCTGCTTCTTCCGGTAGTCCTCAACATCGGCCCAGGGGATCCGGATGTGGTTCGACTGGTTCCCGCGCCCGGTCTTGTACGCGTTAGGGAAGTCCCCGCCGCGAGTCATGGTCCGGACCGTTTCCGGGTGCAGGCCGAGGTGCTCGGCGACCTCGGAGACCTTCGCGTCAGCGCTCACGCTGTTACCTCCTGGGGGATTGATAGGGCGAACTCGGCGGCGTCACGGATGGCGTCCTCGAACGTCGTCCACGTCGCCGTGGTGGAAGGGGTGCGGACGTACCAGAACCGCTTCGACGGGACGCGAACGAGGCAGCAGTCGTCCTTGCACTGGAAGACCCGGACCGGCCGGCGCCTCATGCCGCCACCTGCCAGACACGGCACGCGCCGCCACTGCGGCCCGGGCGGCGGGACCTGTGGAACCCGACGACCTTGATCACGCCCGCATCGTTGGCCTGACGGAACAGCTTTCCCCACATGGCCGGCGACGGCGGGTCGCGCAGCTCGGCCTTCTCCGTGAGCGCATACGCATCGAACGGCTTCCCCTCGGCGGCCACCTTGACCAGCACCTCGTGGGCGTCAGCCATCCAGTCCAGGTCATCCAGCACCGCGGCCCTCATGCCGTCGCCGCCTTGATCTTAGAGTTGTGCTCAGCGACGGCGCGGAACAGATCGCCGTCGTCGGCCAGATATAGGGGCTGACCCGGGACGATCTCGGGCTTCCCGCAGAACAGGCACTGCCCGCACTCGTTGGTGCGGCGGTGAAGGCATCCGTCAGCCTGGACGTCGGCGAGGTGTAGGGGCAGTGGCGCGCCCTCCAGTGACGTGAAGCTGTAGACGGCTCCCTTGGTTCCGTAGTCAAGCTTGCTGCCCCACATCCGCTGGGGGAATCCCATATGCGTGTCGTAAAGGCAGAGCGCCTTGCCATCGTCAGTCAATGCCCACTGCCCTGCCGGGAGATCTGCCATCTGGTCGATCGTCGTGATCGTGTTCGCGTCGGTCATGATGCTTTCCGTTCTGCGTATTCGCGGATGTCTTCTTCGGCGCGCTGTGCGCGTGCCTGGGCGATGATGTCGGCGAGCTCTTCGTCGGTGATGGGGGAGTGGTTGATGTTTTGCCCTCGGGTGGGGCGGCCTTGGATGGGCTGGGTGGACATGTTCCGGCGGGTAGCGCGCCGCTGCGGCTCACTCACCGGAGACCTCAGTGGCGGCGTAGTACTCGGACAGCTTGGCCGGCTGCCAAATGGCCGCATCGATCTTGTGCAGCTCATCCTCGAAGGGAACCCGCGAGAACGAGAGGAACCAGTCGCCGGTGTTGCCTTGCTGGATCGACGGTGAAAGCAGGTAGGTGGAGAATCCGCCCTGCTCGGAGGGGGCGTGCAGATGATCCTTGACGCCGAAGGTGGACGGCGGTCGCCACGTCAAGCCATCCAGTTCCGCCTCGAGCTCCTTGCCCAGCTTGGACCGCTTGTTCGGCACGCAGATGCCGTAGTCCTTGTGGACCCTCCACCCGGCGTCCGGGGTTTCGCCGTCCTCCATGGCATAGCCCAGGACATGCGCTCCGAACATGCCGTTCCGGATCGACAGGCGCGGGTGACCGATCTTCTTTCCGAAGGCCTGGACAGTGGACCACCACGCATCATGTGCGGCTGTACGGTCTGCCATGTACTTGCTTACGGTGGTCGCATCCGCAGCCTTGAAAGCGATCACGGCGGCGCTCATCGGGCGACCTTCACGGCGGGCTTGCGGATCTTGTCCGGATCAATCGCCAGGTACCGGGCCACCTTGAGCAGCTTCGCGTCCGGGATTGGCATGGAGCCCGACTCGATCCGGGAGATGCTGTGCGCGTGCTTATAGCCGGCGGCCGTCGCGATCTCTTCCTGCGTCATGGCCTTGTTGATCCGCAGCTGCCGGATGATCCGGCCGGTCTTCGCGGGATTGGTGTCACTGTGTGTGCGCGGGATGTACCGCCGCGGCTTCTTTGGAGTGGTCATGCCGAGAACTATACGGAACAATAGGGAACTCAGCAAGGAACACGCCGGAACACTACGAAAACCGCATCCGAACTACAAGTCTGTAATTTTCGAATATGTGTTCGAATAGATCGTTAGTTCCCCACATGCGGGTACTGTTCCGCGAAAAGCGCCACTTGTTTGGCGAACTTCCGTAAGACACGATGTGCTTGTGAATGAACAAGAAGCACTCGAAACCATCGGCCGGCTCATCAAAGAAGGCCGCCTTGCACGCGACCTCCGACAGCTACCCTTCGCCAAGCTTGCAGGGGTGGATACGAAGACGCTCGCGACGATGGAATCGGGTACCCGCGTGGCTTGGGAAACCAACCAGCGCAAGGTAGAAAAGGCCCTTGGATGGCGGGCCGGGTCCATTCAGGAAGTGCTCGACAACGCAGCTGACACCCCTAAGGAATCAGTCACTCTAGCTTCCATGGAGGAGGGCGGGACAGAGGCGTCCTGGCAGGATCTAGACAAGGAAGAAAGCGGGTCAGCGGAACAGCCCGTAACAAGGGCAAGTCAACTCACCGACGAAGAACTCCTAGCGGAAATTTCATATCGATTCCGTAACTATAAAAACAGGTTTCTCGGGGAATCATAAGGGCGGCAGCACCCTTCACACATGGAGCACATACCTCTGACAATCTAGGAACACTGCGGAACTGTGTTAGCTTGATCCCGTCGCCACAGTGGTGGCACTTTAGACTTGGGGCACTAACAGATGTTGAAAGAGAAGTCCACGGCCATCCTGACCGTCACGTCACCCGACCGTTCCGCCGCAATGCACGCCCGCGGTCACGCCTACTACGGCACGGCCTGCCCGGACCGGTGCGACCAGGCGGGACGGTGGGCAGCACGGCGCCTCATCACCCCGCGGGCCCTTCTCAACGCCGCACGCGAAGAGTCCTGCACCCACAAGATCGCCATGGCGCTCAACGTCACCCGCAGCGACGTCCTGCACTACCTCGCCGACCTCAACGTCGAGGAATGGCTCATCATGCAGCGCCTCATCGGACACGAGCTGCGCTAATGCGCGTCGAAGACCGGTGGCTGAGGAAGGACCGGACCCGCACCCCCGAGTATGGGAAAGGCAAGCGGTGGCGCGCTGTCTGGACCGAGGGCGGGGGAGAGCGGAAGCGGTCCTTCGAAGTGAAGGACGCCGCGAAGGCACACCTCGCGTACGTGGAGCACAACCAGCGGGCCGGGACCTACGTCAGCCAGGACCGGGGCCGAGTGTTCGTGCGGGATCTCCTCGAGGAGTGGGTCACCACCCAAGTCCAACTCCAGCCCTCCACGCTCGCCGCAACCAAGTCCGACGTCCGCGCCACCATCCGCCCCTACTGGGGCCACTGGATCCTTGCCGACATCCGCCGCGCCGACGTCCAAGCCTGGGTGTCCGGGATGGCGAAAGCCGCCCGGACCGTCGACACCATCTACGGCCGGTTCCGGTCCTTCCTTAACTGGTGCGTAGAAGAAGGACGCCTCACCGCGACCCCGGCCAAGGGCGTCAACCTGCCCACCGGGATCAAACGGGAGCACATCTACCTCACCATCGCCGAAGTGGAGGCACTGGCCGGCGCCATCAAACCCCACTACCGCGACCTCATCTGGTTCCTCGCGACCACCGGCCTCCGCTTCGGGGAGGCTGCCGAGCTCCGCACAAAGGACATCCACCTCCGCCGGCAGCGCCTCCACGTCGCACGGTCCATCACCGACGTCGAAGGCCGGATGCTCATCGGCCCGCCGAAGGGCGGGAAGGAACGCGACGTGCCACTGACCGCCTTTATCGCCGAACGCCTCGGCGCCCGGCTGCAGGGGAAGGCCCGGGATGATCTGGTGTTCCCGACGCCGCGGGGGAAGGTGATGCGGTCGAACAACTTCAAGCGCCGCGACTACGATCCCGCAGTGACCGTTGCGGGGCTCCCGGCCGAGCTGTGGGTCCACGACCTCCGGCACACCGCCGCGTCCCTGGCGATCCACTCCGGCGCCTCGGTGAAGTCGGTCCAGCGGATGCTCGGGCACGCCTCCGCGAAGATCACCCTCGACGTGTACGCGGGCCTTTTCGATCAGGAACTGTCGGACGTGGCCGCACGCATGGACTCCCTGATCCTCGCCCACACCACCCTGACTCTCCCTGAAACCTCCCTGGACCCCAGAAAGTCCGCGTGATCTAGCGGGATACTCCCACGTTTACACCGTGGATGTCATCGGTTCGATCCCGGTAGGACCCACCAAGTTACGCAGCCCCGCGAGTCCGGATAATTCCCGGATTGGCGGGGTTTTTGCGTACCTTCCGGGCGTGTCGAGTTCCGCAGAGTTCTTGGGCAGTATTCCGTAGAGACGTGTAATGTTACAGTCCGCTCAAATCGCCTGCGGGAGCTGACTCTCCCTGAAACCTCCCTGGCGTTCAGGCCGGCAGGAATCCAGGGAGCCGGTTGCCCCAGCGTATCGGGCGTAGTTTTTCGGGAGAGCGCCTGTATTCCTCGATGTCCCATTCGGAGTCAGTAACGCGCCGGAGGTTTCCGGCGGGCACCCATGCCCAGTGCTTGTGGCCGGCGTCGTCGGCCCAGGCGACGAGGACGTGAGAGGGGTTCCAGCGTTCGGCCACCGCATACACGTCCACCGTGCGGCCGCCGGCCAGCGGGACACTCGCCATGACCTTCGGGTATGCCCCGTACTCCCACGAGCGCGTTTCCTCCGGAAGGTGCCCGGGGTCCGGCCGGAGATACTCGTACGTTTCCCCGTCGAGCGTGAATGATGCCACCACACCACCATCCTTTGCTCTGGACCGATATGTCTTGGCTAACCTACTATGCTGGCCCGATGGATGAACGATTGGGGCAGTTGTACTCGGGCCTGGGCGGCATATTGATCGGGGCCGTTGTTTCCCTCATGTTAACTCCGCCGCCACCCCTGTGGGTGATCGCCTTAGTCTTCGCCCTTGGAGCGTATTTGGTGCTGGCCGCCGCCTTTGCTTTGCCCCTGCCTGGGAGAGTGCCGGGGCGCGCCAAGCTTGTTTCTGAAGCTCAAACGCTGAGTGCGGAAATCCTGACGTGGCTGGGCGAGCGGAAACACGATGAGCCAGATCATGACTTCACGCGTGACTTCGAGGACGAGTCGCGTCGGTCGATTGGCCACGCCCGAACCACCATGGCCACATACATGGCGCGCTTTCACGCTCGAAGCTTGTCCGTGTACGACCGTCTGATCAAGATAGGGGCCAGCCAAGTCGGAGACAGATTTCACATCGAACACCCCACAAATCCCTTGGGGATAGCCAAGGTGGTCCACGTGTTGTCCAAGATGGCTACCAGCGTTCAAAAATAGAAAAGCGCCCGCCCACCGAAGTGGACGGGCGCATTTGCTTACTCGCGTGATTGTTCGCCAGTGTCGGCTGCCGGGTGCAGCTCAGGATTGATGTTCGGGACCTGGCTGCCTCCTGCGTGCCGACCGGGGTATACGGGCGTCTTAGAGGATCCGAGGACAGCACGCGTCACCCAGTCAGGGAGCCTTGGTTCCAGCCATCGCCAGAACGCGTACCAGGCGGCGACGATGACCGCGGTGATGATGGGTAGCAGAACGTTGGCCAGTCCCAGGAGCTGCTCTTGAAGCGGTGCCAGTGCGGGCAGGAGCAGGATCAGCCAGGTGATGAAGCTGCCCCACAGCGACGGGACCAGGGTCCGGAGGATTGAGGTCAGGAGCATCACTTCACCAGCCTTTTCGCGAGTTCGTCGGCGACTTCGTTTGCGATGCTGGCGGGGATGATGCCGGCCAGCGCGTCCGCCACAGCCGCGGCGTCCGTGGCGCCAGGCTTGATGGCTTGGACGAGCTTCACGATGTAGCCGCCGTCGTCTTTGTTCAGGGTCTTCCCAAGGGCGTCCATGATCGCGGCGAACTGGGCGTCGCGGGTGTTGTTCATGTAGGCGCCGTCGGCGGCGTTGAGCACGTCGACGTCATGCACGCGCCCGTTGATCCGGTCCGCGGCGTCGAGGATCCGCTTCTGTTCTTTGTCTGAGAGTGCCATGAAGATGTCTCCTTGTTCGGTGGTGCTCTGCACGGTGATGGTGCCGGTGCGGGGCCGGATGATGCCCAGCAGGCCGCGGCGGGGCAGGTGCTGGATGGTGGTGGGGCCGGTGGTCCACTGCGGGTATGGGTTGTCCGGCCGGGACGGCGTGCTGTTCTGGCTGATGCACAGCAGCTGCGGTCCGAGGTCCCGGACGGCGACGGCGGTGTGGGTCTTCGGGAACCACACGCTGTAGCTGTCGTCCCACACGAGGATGTCCCCGCCCTGCGCTGTCGCGGACGGCGGTAGAAGCTCGTACGCCGCGGCGATCTCCGGCGACTGCGGGAAGGCGTCTGCCATGTTCCCGGCCCAGCCCGGCCAGCGGCCCTCGCCGCCCGTGCTGATCTTGGGCAGGCCGAGGTAGCGGGACCAGTTCGCCGGGATGTCCCAGCACTGGGCGCCGAAGCCTTGGTTATCCGGGTTCCAGTCCTCATTGATGTAGCGGCCCTGGACCTGCGGCATCCAGTTGCTTAGGGCGGTTCCGATGTCGATCATGGAGTGTCCTTCTCGGGTGGGGGTTTCTTGAGGGTGGGCCACTCGCGAAGCTTGTCCTCGGGAACGCCGAGCTCGAGCAAGTCACGTCGGAGGCCTGAGGCGTACTCCTCCGTGAGTCGCCGGTTGTGCGCCTCGCGGTCGGCGCGGATGTCAGATTTGGCGGCCTCTGCCCAGGCCTCGTTCCGCTGTTCCTTCATGCCCATGTTGCGGATGCGTTCCCGGCCGGCGGTGCCGGTGATGTGCTTGCCGATGCCGGTTGCCACGATGCCGAGGAACGTGAAGAATCCTGCTGAACTCAGGACCGCGGCCCATAGCTGCTGGGTGGAGTCCATGCCGGCCTACTTTTCGGGGTCGTAGGAATAGTGGCGGGTCTTGAGGATGCGGACGAGGAAGAGCATGAAGCCGAGCATCATGAGGCAGAGGGTGACGAGGCGCATGCTGAGCTGGGTTACGGGAAGTGCCCAGATCGCTACGCCGCACACCAGCATCGCGAAGCCGCACAGTGCTGTCCCTGCCCTCTCCAGCCACCACCAGCCTTGCAGGACGGTCAGGAGGCCGGTGCCGCCGCCGACCACGAGCATCGCCGCCCAGACCATCACAAGGACCTGCCCGATCGTTCCCTGCAGGCTCCGCGGCGGGTCCGCGAGGATCGCGGCGCCGAGAGTGGTGGTCAGCGCGTAAATGAAGAAGTACGCGACCGACTGCTTGCGGGGCTCCTGGATGCGGAGCCAAAGCTGATGAACCGCGCTTAGCGCGTTAGCCCCCCGCATCAGAGTTTGTACTGCGCGGTGAGGGCCGCGGCGATGCTGGCGCGCTGGGCGGCGGTGGCGGCGAATGGCAGGACTGCGAGGAACGCGATGTCCGTGTCCGCGTAGGCGCTGGAGGAGGCGCCGAGCTGGAGCTGGGTGGGGACGTTGGTGCCGGTGGTTCCGGTGGCTTCGACGCCGCCCATGCTCACCACGGACGAGGCGCCGTTGAACACGGTGATGAAGGCGTGCATGTTCGTGTCGACGGCGCCTGGCTGGGTGAGGCTCGATCCGGCGTTCGAGGACCATGCCCCGCCGATGCTGTCCGTGCCGATGTGGAGGTATTGGGTGCCGGACTGGCCGGAGTTGACCAGCCACTTGCCGATGGCTGCGTTGGTGCGGAGCCTGCCGACGACGATTACCGTCTTGGGCGTGGCCATGTTCAGGGTGGCGAACATCCGGTCGTTGGAGCCGTCGAAGCGGACGACGCGGACGGCGTTGGCGAGGTCGACAACTTCCGGGCGCTGCGAGCCGGTGTCTGCTCCCGCGGCTTGCATTGCTGCCCCGGTGATCCGGTCCTGCCATTTGTAGATCAGCCCCAGCGGCAGCTCTTCCGCCCGCCACTCGTAGGAGGCACCCGGGATGAGCGGGTTGGGGTTGACGTTGATCACGGGCAGACCGGAGACGTCGGTGAAGTTGATCGGTGCGACGATGGCGCGTGCTGGCATGTCTAGACCCAGCCTTTCTGTGTGAGGAACGGGGCGACTTTCTTTTCCGCGATCAGGCGGGCGATCGGGCCTGTGTAGTGCCTGGCGTCGAGCATGATGGACGGCGGCAGCGTGTCGTCGGCCATGTGCGCCAGGTCATCAGCCGTGGGAGTTATCCCGGCGTCGTAGATCGCCTGGTCGATCAGGTAGCGGCGGATGTCGAGGAACCGGCCTGGGTAGAGGGCAGCGAGCCGGGTGTTGATCTCGACAGTGGTGTTGTAGCCGGCCGAGCCGCGGGGCTCGTCCGTGCGGGTGATCGTCCCCATCAGCAGCACCTGCTTCCGGCGGGGCCGCGCCCACTCCACGATGGCGACGGTAGACGCCACAACGTGGTCTGCGACGGTCGCTTCCATGCCCTTGACGTTGGCGGTGATGTCGTTCGCGCCGAGGTAGACGATGAGGGTGTCACTGGAGTGGTCGGGCCACCATGAGGTGAACTTCTGCACTCCCGGTGCCGCGGTCACCGCCCCCGCCTCGCTTCGGGTGAAGGTGAGGGCCCCGGTGGTGCTGACATCGATGACGCCTTGCACTCCTGCGATGTAGCCGTTGTGCTGCCGGGCGCTGTTCGTGTACCAGCCCACGACCTGCCCGGTCGTGAGCGACACCGGGGTGACCGTGGCCGGGATGGTCCCGCCGGCGACCGTGACGTACAGGTCGAGGGCGTTCAGCCGGAGGCGCAGCTCGTCCACGGTGTTGCCGCTGGCGCCGCGGTTGGTCACTGTCACGCCCGGCAGGAGCGCTGCGAGGCGGTCCGGGTAGGAGTCTCCGACGGGCGTTGCCGTGAGGGAATCCCCGATGGCCGTCACCCGGGTGCGGCTGGAGGTTTCGTTGAGGACCTCCAGCTTGCTGATGCGTGTCACCCCATCGGTGCCGACGCCGAGCCCGACGCGGCCGCCGGCGTCGGCCATGACGTGCGTCCAGCCAGGTGCCGTGATCTGCTTCAGCGTCACATCCTGGACTCCCTTGACGACGGGCTCACGCTCAAACCCGAACGCCCCGTCAGCCCGGACGCCACCGGACACACGACCGCCGGCGTCGGCGAACGGGATGGCGTAGTCGTCGGCCTTGACCGTGCGGGCCAGCCGCGGGTCGGTCCCGGTGACGAGGTCTGCGCCTGCGATCGCGTTGGTTACGGCTGCGGCTGCTGCGGCGGCCGGCGCAGGGTTGGATGCCATGACCGCGGCGACCAG
>Ga0065714_10002696_pt1 | contig 24840 bp, 18 predicted proteins | sample MisRhiReplicate2_FD_59101 | JGI IMG/M metagenome (GOLD analysis project Ga0065714, IMG submission 59101) | Miscanthus rhizosphere microbial communities from Kellogg Biological Station, MSU, sample Rhizosphere Soil Replicate 2: eDNA_1 v2... | ecosystem: Host-associated > Plants > Roots >... | reverse complement strand
CGGGTAGCCGGGGGCAGGGCGGATGCCGGTGTACTGCTCCTTGATCAGGGCGTCGTTGTCCAGGCTCTCGTCCTGGGCATAGCCCCAATAGTCTTTGCGCACCTGCTGGTGCAGCCATTCGGCACAAGCTTCGGCCAGTCGGTCGGCCAGGGCCTTGACCATGATCGAGTTGTAGTCGTCGCCGGCTTCCTGGTAGGCCTTGGCGACTTCTTCGGCACCGATGCCAGCAGTGGTAATGAAACCGCCGACGTAGTCGGTCACCCCGCTGTCCTTCGGCGCGACGAAGTCGGCCAGGGAGAAGTTCGGCTTGCCGTCGGTCTTGATGATCTGTTGGCGCAGGTGATGCAGGCGGGCCAGTGGCTTGCCATCGTCGCCGTAGACTTCCAGGTCATCGTCGTGCACCTGGTTGGCCGGCCAGAAACCGAACACGGCGCGGGCGCTGATGAGTTTCTCGTCGATCAGCTTGCGCAACATCGCCCGGGCATCGGCGTACAGCGCGGTGGCGGCTTCGCCGACCACTTCGTCGGTGAGGATGCGCGGGTATTTGCCGGCCAGGTCCCAGGAAATGAAGAATGGTGTCCAGTCGATGTATTCGGCCAGGACGTTCAGGTCGATGTTGTCCAGTACTTTGGCGCCCGTGAAGGTCGGCTTGACCGGCTGGTAGCTGCTCCAGTCGAACTGTGGCTTCTTGGCCACGGCGGCGGGGTAGCTCAGGCGTTCGGTGCGGGCGCTGCGGTTGGAAGTACGCTCGCGTACGTCGATGTAGTCCAGGCGGGTTTTCTCGACGAAAGCCGGCTTGAGCTCCTTGGACAGCAACTGGGTCGCCACGCCTACGGCGCGGGAGGCGTCGGTGACGTAGATCACCGCGTCGTTGCTGTACTTGGGCTCGATCTTCACCGCCGTGTGGGCCTTGGAGGTGGTGGCCCCGCCAATCATCAGCGGCAGGTGGAAGCCCTGGCGCTGCATCTCGCGCGCCACATGCACCATCTCATCCAGGGACGGGGTGATCAGCCCAGAGAGGCCGATAATGTCGCACTTCTGCTCCTTGGCCACCTGCAGGATCTTCTCCGCCGGCACCATCACGCCCAGGTCGACGATGTCATAGCCGTTGCAACCGAGCACCACGCCGACGATGTTCTTGCCGATGTCATGCACGTCGCCCTTGACCGTGGCCATCAGGATCTTGCCCTTGGCCTCCGGCTTGTCGCCTTTTTCCGCCTCGATGAACGGGATCAGGTGGGCCACGGCCTGCTTCATCACGCGGGCGGACTTGACCACCTGGGGCAGGAACATTTTGCCGGCGCCAAACAGGTCGCCGACGATGTTCATGCCGGCCATCAGCGGGCCTTCGATGACCTCGATCGGGCGGGCGAAAGACAGTCGCGATTCCTCGGTGTCTTCAACGATGTGGGTGGTGATGCCCTTGACCAGCGCATGCTCCAGGCGCTTGTTCACTTCCCAGCCGCGCCATTCCTCGGTTTCCGCTTCCTTGACGCTGCCGTCGCCCTTGTACTTGTCGGCGATGGCCAGCAGGGCGTCGGTGCCTTCGGGGGTGCGGTTGAGGATCACGTCTTCCACGGCGTCGCGCAGCTCCGCCGGGATCTGGTCGTAGATCTCCAGTTGGCCGGCGTTGACGATGCCCATGGTCAGGCCCGCGCGGATCGCATAGAGCAGGAACACCGAGTGGATTGCCTCGCGCACCGGGTTGTTGCCGCGGAACGAGAAGGACACGTTGGAGACCCCGCCCGAGGTCAGTGCGTAGGGCAGTTCGTCACGGATGTAGGCGCAGGCGTTGATGAAATCCACGGCATAGTTGTTGTGCTCTTCGATACCGGTGGCGACCGCGAAGATGTTCGGGTCGAAGATGATGTCTTCCGGTGGGAAGCCGACTTCATTGACCAGGATGTCGTAGGAGCGCTTGCAGATTTCCTTCTTGCGCGCCTCGGTGTCGGCCTGGCCGGCTTCGTCGAAGGCCATCACCACCACGGCGGCACCGTAGCGCTTGCACAACTTGGCGTGATGGATGAACTGCTCGACGCCTTCCTTCATGCTGATGGAGTTGACGATGCCCTTGCCCTGGATGCACTTGAGGCCGGCTTCGATCACCTCCCACTTGGAGGAGTCGATCATGATCGGTACGCGGGAGATGTCCGGTTCGCCGGCAATCAGATTGAGGAAGGTCACCATGGCCTTCTTCGAATCGAGCATGCCCTCGTCCATGTTGATGTCGATCACCTGGGCGCCGGCCTCGACCTGTTGCAGGGCCACTTCCAGGGCCTCGGTGTAGTTGTCCTCGCGGATCAGCCGGGCGAACTTGGCGGAACCGGTGATGTTGGTCCGCTCGCCGACGTTGACGAACAGCGAACTGCGATCGATGGTGAACGGTTCCAGGCCCGACAGGCGGCAGGCCCGCGGGATCTCCGGGATTGGCCGCGGCGCATAGCCGGCCACGGCCTTGGCGATGGCTTCGATGTGCGCCGGGGTGGTGCCGCAGCAGCCGCCGACAATGTTCAGGAAACCGCTCTGGGCGAACTCTTCGATGACCTTGGCCGTTTCGGCTGGCAGTTCGTCGTATTCACCGAATTCGTTGGGCAGGCCGGCGTTGGGGTGGGCCGATACGTGGGTGCTGGCCTTGTTCGACAGCTCCTCCAGGTACGGACGCAGTTCGCTGGCGCCGAGGGCGCAGTTCAGGCCCACGGAGATCGGCTTGGCGTGGGCCACCGAGTTCCAGAAAGCTTCGGTGGTCTGGCCCGAGAGGGTGCGGCCGGAGGCGTCGGTGATGGTGCCGGAGATCATGATCGGCAGTTCGACGCCCAGTTCTTCGTAGACCCCTTGCACGGCAAAGATCGCCGCCTTGGCGTTCAGCGTGTCGAAAATGGTTTCGATCAGGATCAGGTCGGCGCCGCCTTCGATCAGGCCCTTGGTGGCCTCGGTGTAGTTTTCCACCAGTTCGTCGAAGGTCACGTTGCGGTAGCCGGGGTTGTTCACATCCGGTGACAGCGAGCAGGTGCGGCTGGTCGGGCCGAGCACGCCGGCGACGAAGCGCGGCTTGTCCGGGGTTTCCAGGGTCTTGGCGTCGGCCACTTTACGGGCCAGGCGCGCGCCTTCCAGGTTCAGCTCGTAGGCCAGGCCCTGCATGCCGTAGTCGGCCTGGGACACCTGGGTGGCGTTGAAGGTGTTGGTCTCCAGGATGTCGGCGCCGGCATCCAGGTAGGCTTTTTCAATGGCACCGATCACGTCGGGGCGGCTGAGCACCAGCAAATCGTTGTTGCCCTTGACGTCGCTCGGCCAGTCGGCGAAGCGCTTGCCGCGGTAGTCCTGTTCTTCCAGCTTGTAGCTCTGGATCATCGTGCCCATGCCGCCGTCGAGGATCAGGATGCGTTCCTTGAGGGCTTGCTGGAGAAGATAAAGGCGAGCGCTGCGATCAGACATAGGACTACCTGGAAAAAAAGACCATTACGAAGGCCGGGATGATAGCAAACCTGTGCAGGATTTGATCATGAGGGGCTTTTGCATGAATATCGCTCATGTTTGCAAGGCGATGCTGGCCCGGTAGAATCGCCGGACTATCTCTTAGGGACCCGAGACATGCCGTACCGCGTCTTATTCGGCAGTCTGTTGCTGCTGTTGTGTTTTACCGCAGCGGCCGGGAGTCTCGCTCCCGCGATCTCCTACACCCGCGACATCCAGCCGATCTTCACGGAAAAATGCGTGGCCTGTCATGCCTGCTACGATTCCGCCTGCCAGTTGAACCTGGGCAGCGGCGAAGGCGCGGCACGGGGGGCGAGCAAGCTGTCGGTGTACGACGGCGAGCGGCGCCAGGCGGCCGATCCGACCCGTTTGTTCTATGACGCCTCCGGCCAGCGCGCCTGGCAGCGCAAGGGNTTCTATTCGGTGCTCGATGCACAAGGCAGCCAGGCTGCCCTGATGGCGCGCATGCTGGAGTTGGGCCACCGCACGCCGTTGCAGCCCAACGCCAAACTGCCGGAAGAGATCGTGCTGGGCCTCAATCGTGAAAACAGTTGCGCGATGCCCGATCAATTCAACGAATACGCCGGTGCCCATCCCAAGGAAGGCATGCCCCTGGCCGTCACCGGCCTGACCGACCAGCAATACCAGACCCTGCAACGCTGGCTGGCCGCAGGCGCCCCCATCGATCAGCAGGCCCTGGCCCCGAGTGCCGCCGAAGCCTTGCAGGTGGTGCAATGGGAAAACCTGCTCAATGCCCCTGGCGCCCGGGAAAGCCTGGTGGGCCGCTGGTTGTTCGAGCATTGGTTCCTGGCGCACATCTATTTCAAGGACGGTGAGCCGGGGCATTTCTTCCAGTGGGTCCGTTCGCGCACGCCCACCGGCCAGCCGATCGACCTGATCAATACCCGTCGTCCGAATGATGACCCCGGCACCAGCGTCTATTACCGGCTCTGGCCGGTGCAAGGGGTGATCGTACACAAGACCCACATCACCTACGGCTTGAGCGCGGCGAAGATGGCGCGCATCAAGAGCCTGTTCTACAGCGGCAAATGGCAGGTTTCCGCGTTGCCGGGCTACGGTCCGGAGCGCCGGGCCAATCCGTTCTCCACCTTCGAAGCTATCCCGGCCCAGGCTCGCTACCAGTTCATGCTCGATAACGCCGAGTATTTCGTGCGCACCTTCATTCGCGGGCCGGTGTGCCGGGGCCAGATTGCCACGGACGTGATCCGCGACAATTTCTGGGCGTTGTTCCAAGCGCCTGAACACGACCTGTACATCACCGATCCGAACTACCGCGGCCAGGCCACGCCGCTGCTGGCGATGCCGGGGCAGAACGACGATGTGGGCAGCGTCGTCAGCCTGTGGCTCGACTACCGGGACAAGCGCAACGAATACGAAGCCTTGCGCCGCGACGTCTATGCCGACGCTCCGGCGCCGAGTTGGTCGACGCTGTGGGCCGGGAACGACAATGCGTTGCTGAGCATTTTCCGGCACTTCGACAGCGCCTCGGTCAACAAGGGCCTGATCGGCGAAGTGCCGCAGACGATGTGGCTGTTCGACTTCCCATTGCTGGAGCGCACCTATTACCAATTGGCGGTGAACTTCGATGTATTCGGCAACGTGTCCCACCAGGCCCAGACCCGGCTGTATTTCGATCTGATCCGCAACGGTGCGGAGCAGAACTTCCTGCGCCTGATGCCGGCCGACTCCCGGGAAGGCTACCTTGACGACTGGTACCAGGCCGGCGGCAAATTCAAGATGTGGCTCGATTACGAGACCATCGACGATGACAAGCCGACCGCCCTCAAGCTCGACGAGCGCGACCCCAAGGGCGATTTCGCCCAGCAATTGCTGGCCCGTTACGGCGAGCTGAATGCGCGCCCCGATCCGATCAACCGCTGCGACGGGGCCTACTGCTCGCGCCCGAACATCGACCCGGCGCTGCAAAACGCCGAACAGGCCCTCAGTCGGCTGGTGTCACGCCCGGCGGCGGGGCTCAAGGTGATCGACCAACTGCCGGAAGCGACCCTGCTGCGCGTCGAAACCGCCAGCGGTCATCGTGAGGTCTACAGCCTGCTGCGCAACCGAGCCCACAGCAACGTGGCGTTCCTGCTGGGCGAGGAGGCGCGCTACCAGCCGGGGCTGGACACGCTGACGGTCTACCCGGGTGTGCTCAGCAGCTATCCGAACTTCATGTTCAACATTCCGGCCGAGCAAGTGCCGGCGTTCGTCGAGGCCATGCAAGGCGCCCAGGATGCATCGGCGTTCGAGCGGATTGTCGAGCGCTGGGGCATTCGCCGCAGTCACCCGCAGTTCTGGCACTACTTCCATGACCTGAGCCAGTACATCCAGGAGACGGAGCCCGTGGAAAACGGTGTGCTGGACATGAATCGCTACCAGAACCTCTGATCGACAGCACCGGTGGCAAACTCCGTGCCGCCGGGCTCTTTCCTGACAAAAATACTAGGACTTTGTCCGGCGCGATGATTGGCGTAAACTGCCGGCAAGCCTGCGAGGAGTTTCCATGACCGCCATTACCATTACCGATGCCGCCCACGATTACCTGGCCGACCTGCTGTCCAAGCAGAACACGCCTGGGATCGGGATCCGCATCTTCATCACCCAGCCCGGCACCCAGTACGCTGAGACGTGCATTGCCTACTGCAAGCCGGGGGAAGAAAAACCCGAAGACACCGCGCTGGGGCTCAAGAGCTTCACCGCGTACATCGACTCGTTCAGCGAAGCCTTCCTGGACGATGCGGTGGTCGACTACGCCACTGACCGCATGGGCGGCCAACTGACCATCAAGGCGCCAAACGCCAAGGTGCCGATGGTCAATGCCGACAGCCCGGTCAACGAGCGCATCAATTACTACCTGCAAACCGAAATCAACCCGGGACTGGCCAGCCACGGCGGCCAGGTTTCGCTGATCGACGTGGTGGAAGACGGCATCGCCGTACTCCAGTTCGGCGGCGGCTGCCAGGGCTGCGGCCAGGCTGACGTCACCTTGAAGGAAGGCATCGAGCGGACCTTGCTCGAGCGCATTCCGGAGCTCAAGGGCGTACGCGACGTGACCGACCACACGCAGAAAGAAAACGCCTACTACTGATTGTGGCAATACCATCTTGCGATCAGCTCGTAACCTGTGGGAGCGAGCTTGTGGGAGCAAGGCTTGCCCGCGATGCAAACACCTTGGTGTAGCGGATAGACCGAGGCGACGCCTTCGCGGGCAAGCCTTGCTCCCACAGGTTCGCTCCCGCAGGGGGATCCCGGTGGATTCTCTGGCGAGTCAGGGCCTGTAGAGATGCGCATGCCCGGCGCGGTACAGCGAAGACTCGCTGAACACATCGTTGCCCAGCACACGTCCCACCAGAATCAGCGCCGTGCGGCGAAAGCCCTTGGCGTGTACCTTTGCTGCGATATCGTCCAGCGTCCCCATCACCCAATCCTGATCCGGCCAGGTCGCCCGGTGGATCACGGCAATCGGGCAATCGGCGCCATAGTGGGGCCGCAGTTCGTCGACGATTTTTTCCAGATGATTGACCCCCAGGTGAATCGCCATGGTCGCCCCGTGCTGCGCCAGGCTGCCCAGTTCTTCCCCAGCGGGCATCGGGCTTTTGTCGGCGTAGCGGGTGAGGATCAGGCTTTGGGAAATGTCCGGCAAGGTCAGTTCGGCGCCCAGCAGGGCGGCGCAGGCTGAGGTCGCTGTCACCCCCGGGATGATTTCGAAAGGGATGGCCAATTCCCGCAGGCAACGAATCTGCTCGCCGATGGCGCCGTACAGGCTCGGGTCGCCGGAATGCACCCGGGCCACGTCCTGGCCCTTGAGATGGGTGCTCTTGATCAATTCGATGATCTGTTCCAGATGCAGCTCGGCGCTGTTGATCACCTGTTCGGCACAATGGCCTTCAAGGACGGCGGTTGGCACCAGCGAGCCGGCGTAGATGATCACCGCGCACTGGCGGATCAGTCGCTGGCCTTTGACCGTGATGAGGTCCGGGTCGCCGGGGCCGGCGCCGATGAAGTAAACGGTCATGACCGGCTCCTGTGGAAGGTGGGTGAGCGTTGCCCAGATGAAGATCGCTCATGATCCTGGGCGCCGATTATCGGGATTTACGCCACGACCGCCAATGCCAACGTGCTCTTGGGGCCTTTTTGGCGAGTAATCAGTAGCGTCGCGGGCGATCTGCCCAACTGGTCGGCCAAGGCGAGGGCGGCGCTTTCGGCGATGCCGTAGCAACCGGTTCGCTCGAAGGCGATCTCGGAACGGTGACTGAGCCGCTGCTCGTAGCTGGCCAACTGTTCGACACTGAAGCAGGTCAGCGGCAGCGCCAGTTGCCCGGCCAGCTCCAGCAGCCCGGGCTCGTCACGCTTGAGGTCGATACTGGCCAGGGCCCGTACCCGATGAAGTTCGATGCCGTGGGCCAGCAGCGTCTGGTCGAGCAGGGCCCGCAGCGTGCTGGCCGGGCAACCACGCTGGCAGCCCAGGCCGATCACCAGGATCGGCTCGGCGCTCATGCGTCGTGGTGGGCTTGGCCGTCACGGCGAAACAGCCAGGCGCTGATCAGGCCCAGGGCCAGCCAGAACGCGACGTTGGTCAACTGCGAGGCAATCTTGAACTGGCTCTCCAGCGCTTCGGGCGCCAGCATCGAGTGGACTTCGGGCTGCGGCGCGCCGATGACGTGGGGCACCAGCAATGTTGCCACGCCCAGCACCTTGAGCAGCCAATGCTGGCCGAAGGCGATCAAGGCAATGCCCACCGCCGTGGACGCCGCGGTGCCGATCCACCACATCTGTCGTTGGGCCAGGTCGGCCGCTGCGGTGCCAGGCAATTCCGGGGGCAGGCCAAGCGTCGGCGCCAAGACGAAAGTGGCATAACCGGCCAGGCCCCAGAGCAGGCCCTGGGACGTGCGAGTCGGTGCGCGCAAGGTGTACAGGCCCGCCAGCATCAGGGCAAACCCCACGGCGACCACCAGGTTGCCGCCCGTGGTGGACAGCACGCGCTGCCAGCCGTCTTCCGGCTCCCAGGCCTCGGCATCATGGGTATGAGCCGCCCCGTCGGCGTGTTCATGGACCTCGGTCGCCGGGGCCTTCTCGAAGGTTTCCGCCTGGAGAATCAACGGCGATACCCAGAAACTTTGCAGCAGAGTCAGCAGCAGGGCGGCCAGCAAGCCGCTGAAACCAGCGGTCTGCGCGATACGCTTGATCATGTCGTCAGTTCTCAATGGCACGGGAATGCGGCGCTGTGACGGGTATCGTGAGCAGCGTTGTGCACCGCTTCGATGTGGGAGAAACCGGCGAAATAGACCAGCCCCGCGCCGAGGATGGAAGCAAGGATCGCGGCGCTCAGGCGTTGGCTCAGGGTGGTGGTGCTGCTGGCGGTGCGGGCGGTGCTGCTGATGGTCGACATGGCGCTTCCCTCTGTTCTTGTTCAGTGGGCATTCGAGCGCGATGAAACCCCGGGCGAAAGCCCGCCAAGGTTCGAACAGCGCCCGCCCACCGCGGGTTTGTTGATGCATGAGTCAAGGGCCGGTCTCCGGGCTCGCGAGGGGCGGGGCTTGCGCCTGGCCTGCAAGCGTCACCTTCCCATGTCCGGGGACACAGTGGTTCAGACGCTTCGCTCGCTTACCGTTGCGGGGGCAGCACCGGACTGACGTGGCTTTGGAGTAAAGCACACGATTCACCGGTTTCCCGTTTCACCCTGTGAAGGGCACCCGTAACTAGGCGTACAGGAGAGCATGGGCGGGGGCGGGGCGTCAATTGGCGTGGGTTCTCAGGCTGGCACCGAGTTGCGCCCATCGCGAGCAAGCTCGCTCCCACAATGAATCTCGCGGATCACAAAACTCATGTTCAACAAAGATCAACTGTGGGAGCGAGCCTGCTCGCGATGAGGCCCGGACATACACCGCAGAACACTCTGGCGATTGACCCGCCCCCACACCCTGCGTAGCCTTGCGCCTTCGAGGTTCTTCGGCACATGCCGGAGCTAAGAAGGGAACGCGGTCCAAGCCGCGGCTGCCCCCGCAACTGTGAACGGTGCTGTTTCTGCAAGGCCACTGTGCATGCCCTTTAAAACGGGCGCACGGGAAGGCGCAGCAATTGCCAGTCGAAAGATTGGCCCGCCGTCAGCCAGGAGACCTGCCTCGAGACAGATTCTCACTACAACCGGGCGGGGTGATCCGGTGGCGAAATCTTCCGCGCACGCCTGTGCCAGCGGTTGTCGTCCCGTTTGCCCGCCACCTTGCCAAAGGGCATCCGATGAAAACACTGGCCAAACTCCCCGTCACCATCGTCACCGGTTTCCTCGGCTCGGGTAAAACCACCTTGCTGCGGCACATGCTCGACAACGCCCAGGGCCGGCGCATCGCCGTGATCGTCAACGAATTCGGCGAGCTGGGCATCGACGGCGAAATCCTCAAGCAGTGCTCCATCGGTTGCACCGAAGAAGAAGCCAACGGCCGCGTCTATGAACTGGCCAACGGCTGCCTGTGCTGCACGGTGCAGGAAGAGTTCTTCCCGGTGATGCGCGAACTGGTGGCCCGGCGTGGCGACCTCGATCACATCCTCATCGAAACCTCCGGCCTGGCCCTGCCCAAGCCGCTGGTCCAGGCCTTCCAATGGCCGGAAATCCGCAGCGCCTGCACCGTCGATGCGGTAATCACCGTGGTCGACAGCCCGGCCGTGGCCGCGGGTACCTTTGCCGCGTTCCCCGACCAGGTCGATGCCCAGCGCAAACTCGACCCGAACCTGGACCACGAATCGCCGCTGCACGAACTGTTCGCCGACCAACTGGCGAGCGCCGACCTGGTGATCCTCAACAAGGCTGACCTGATCAGCCCTGAGGACCTGGCCAAAGTTCGCCTGGAAGTCGCCGAAGAGCTGCCACCGGCGGTCAAGGTCATCGAAGCCAGCAGCGGTCGCCTGCCGCTGGACGTATTGATCGGCCTGGGCGCTGGTTCCGAAGAACACATCGACGGCCGCCACAGCCATCACGACCATCACCACGATGGCGACGATGATGACCACGATCATGACGCCTTCGATTCCATTTCCATCGAACTGCCCCAGGCTGACGAAAGCCTGTTGCTCGACGCGCTGACGCAACTGGTGGTCCAGCACGGAGTATTGCGAGTCAAGGGTTTCGCGGCGATTCCGAACAAGCCGATGCGCCTGTTGATCCAGGGCGTCGGGACGCGTTTCGACAAGCATTTCGACCGCCAGTGGGGCGCTGAGGAAGCGCGGGTCACCCGCCTGGTGCTGATCGGCCAGGCGCTTGACGCCGCGCTGCTCGAAGCGCAGTTGCGCGCCGCCCTCGGGGCCTAAGCCATGCACCTGCTCAGGACCCAGCCCGGCGGTTTCGTGTCGGATGACAACATTGCCGACCTGGGGCAAACCCCCGCCGAACTGGTGATCCTGTGCAGCGGCGACTCCAGCCTGGCGCTGCTGGCCGAAGCGGCGAAGCAGTTGCCGGGTGACTACCCGCAGTTTCGCCTCGCCAACCCGATGCAGGTGCAGAACCACGCCTCGGTGGATCTGTATGTCGAAGACGTGCTGCAACACGCCAAGGTCATCCTGTTGTCGCTGCATGGCGGCATCGGCTATTGGCGCTACGGCATCGAGCGCCTGATGGAACTGGCGGGGCGCGGGGTGAAGCTGATCCTGGTGCCGGGGGATGATCGTCCAGACCCGGAACTCAGTGACCTGAGCAACGTGGCCGTTGAGGACCGCGACCGGCTCTGGCAGTTCTTGCGCCAGGGCGGGCTGGGCAATGCCCTCGACCTGTTTTACAACCTAGGCAGCCAATGGTTCGGCCGCGATTATCCGTGGGCCGAGCCGCAGGCCTTGCCACGCACGGCCATCTATCACCCGGCGAAAACCAGCGCCAACCTCGACGACTGGCAAGCCGACTGGAGCGCCGGGCAACCGGTGGCGGCGGTGCTGTTTTATCGCTCCCACCTGCAAGCGGCGAACACCGCGTTCATCGACGTGTTCTGCCAGCGCCTGCAAGCGGCGGGGCTCAATCCGCTGCCGATTGCCGTGGCAAGCCTCAAGGAGCCTGGTTGCCTCGCACTTGTAGAGGACTGGCTGGACGAGGTGCAGGCGGGGGTGATCCTCAACACCACCGGCTTCGCTCAATCCAGCCCCGAAGCTCCGCATTTGCGACCGTTTCGCCGCAACATCCCGGTGATCCAGGCGATCTGCGCCCAGGACAACGAACCCGGCTGGCGGGCCAGCGAGCAGGGCTTGGGACCGCGAGACCTGGCGATGCACATTGCCTTGCCGGAACTGGACGGACGGATCATCAGCCGCCCCATCAGTTTCAAGGACCTGGCCTGGCGCAGCGAGCGCAGCCAGAGCGATGTGGTCTGCTACCGGGCCGCGCCCGAGCGCATGGATTTTGTCGCCGAACTGGCCCGACGCTGGACCACCCTGGCGCGTTTGCCCAATGCCCAGAAGCGTGTGGCGCTGATCCTCGCCAACTACCCGACCCGCGACGGTCGCATCGGCAATGGCGTCGGCCTGGACACCCCGGCGTCGGCCTTGAATATCCTGCGGGCCCTGCAGGCCGAGGGCTATCCGTTGCCGTCCGAACTGCCGGCGAGCGGCACCGCGTTGATCCAGCAATTGCTCGGCGGGGTCAGTAATGACCTGGACAGCCTCGACCTGCGTCCCTGTCACCAGAGCCTGGCCCTCGCCGAGTACCAGGCCTTGTTCGACGCATTGCCCGAAGGCAATCGCCAAGCGGTGCTGGCGCGCTGGGGCTCGCCCGAGCAGGACCCGATGTTCCGCGACGGCCGTCTGATGGTCGCCGGTCTTCGGCTGGGCCTGACCTTCGTCGGTATCCAGCCGGCGCGGGGTTATCAGGTCGATCCGAGCGCGGTGTACCATGACCCGGACCTGGTACCGCCCCACGGTTACCTGGCGTTTTATTTCTGGTTGCGCCACACCTACGGCGTCCACGGGGTGATTCACGTCGGCAAGCACGGCAACCTCGAATGGCTGCCGGGCAAGGGCGTCGGGCTGTCGGAAAACTGCTGGCCGGACGTGCTGCTGGGGCCGCTGCCGAATATCTATCCGTTCATCGTCAACGACCCGGGTGAGGGCGCCCAGGCCAAGCGTCGTACCCAGGCGGTAATCATCGACCACTTGATGCCGCCGCTGACCCGGGCCGAAACCTATGGGCCACTGCGTAACCTCGAGCTGCTGGCTGACGAGTACTACGAGGCGCAATTGCTCGATCCGCGCCGTGCCCGGGAGCTGCAACGGGACATCCTCAATCTGGTGCGCGAGACCCACATCGACCGCGAACTGCAACTCGATGCCGGGCTCGACAGCGATGCCGACGCGGCGATCTGGCTGCCACGCCTGGACACTTACCTGTGCGACTTGAAGGAGTCGCAGATCCGCGATGGCTTGCACATTTTTGGTGAGTCGCCCAGCGGACGGCTGCGCATCGACACCTTGCTGGCGTTGCTGCGCATTCCCCGGGGCGACGGCAAAGGCGCGCAGTCGAGCCTGTTGCGGGCGCTGGCCAAGGCGTTCGGGCTGGGTTTCGATCCACTGGATTGTGCCTTGGCCGAGCCCTGGACTGGCGAGTGTCCCGAGGCGTTGCGTCAGGTCAGCGCCGAGCCCTGGCGCACCACCGGCGATACCCGCGAGCGCCTGGAGCTGTTCGCTGTGCAGTTGATCGAGCAGGCGCTGGACGGTGCGGTGGAGCAGCTCGACGCGCCGGGTTGGGAGGTGGCGGGCAGCATCATTGAAAACCTGCGATCCGTCGTGGCCCCGCGCCTGGACGCTTGCGGCCCGGCGGAAATGCGCGGCCTGCTCGATGCCTTGAACGGGCGCTTCGTGCCGGCCGGCCCCAGCGGCGCGCCGAGCCGCGGGCGCCTCGATGTGTTGCCCACCGGGCGCAACTTCTTCTCGGTGGACGTGCGCAACCTGCCCACCACCACGGCGTGGCGCATCGGTTTCCAATCGGCGAACCTGATCCTTGAACGGCACTTGCAGGACCACGGCGATCACCTGCGTCAGCTCGGCCTGTCGGTGTGGGGCACCGCCACCATGCGTACCGGCGGCGATGACATCGCCCAGGCGATGGCGCTGATGGGCGTGCGTCCGGTGTGGGCCACGGGCAGCCAGCGGGTCGATGACTTCGAGATCCTGCCGCTGAGCCTGCTGGACCGGCCTCGGGTCGATGTCACGCTGCGCGTGTCCGGCTTCTTCCGTGACGCCTTTGCCAACCTGATCCGCTTGTTCGATGCCGCCGTGCAGGCCGTCGCCGCCCTCGATGAGCCGGACGACATGAACCCCTTGGCGGCCAAGGTGCGTGGCGAACGCGAAGCCCTGCTGGCATCGGGTCTTGAGCCGGAAGCCGCGGCGCGCCAGGCCGGCTGGCGGATCTTCGGCGCCAAGCCCGGTGCCTATGGCGCGGGCGTGCAGGGGGCGATTGACGGTCGCTTGTGGCAGAGCCGCGAGGATCTGGCCGAGGTGTACCTGAACTGGGGCGGTTATGCCTACGGTGCCAGCGATGAAGGCACTGCCGCCCGGGAGCAGTTTTCCCGGCGCTTGAGTCAGGTGCAGGCGGTGTTGCAGAACCAGGACAACCGCGAGCACGACCTGCTCGATTCCAACGATTACTACCAGTTCCAGGGCGGCATGCTGGCGGCGGTCGAGACCCTCAGTGGTGATGCGGCGGCCAGTTACCATGGCGATCACAGCCAGCCAGACTTGCCCAGGATCCGCACCCTGAAAGAAGAGCTCAACCGCGTCATCCGTTCCCGCGCAGCGAATCCGAAGTGGATCGACGGCGTGAAGCGTCACGGCTATAAAGGCGCGTTCGAACTGGCGGCGACGGTGGACAACCTGTTTGCCTTCGACGCCACCACTCGGTTGATCGACGATCACCAGTACGCCTTGCTGGCCGATGCCTACCTGCTCGACCCGGACACCCGGGATTTCGTCCGCCAGCACAACCCCGACGCTCTGCGGGACATGACCGAGCGCATGCTCGAAGCGCAGCAGCGGGGGATGTGGCAGGCGCCGGGCGAGTACCGCGAGGCGCTGGAGAATTTGTTGTTGGATATAGAAGAAGATGGCTGACGTGCCTACTCAGCAGGCGAGACACAACCCCTGTGATGGGTTGACCTGTGGCAAAGGGATTTATCTCCACCCTGTGGGAGCAAGGCTTGCCCGCGATGGTCGCGCCGCGGTTTAGCAGCTAAACCGCGTTTTCGTTCATCGCGGGCAAGCCTTGCTCCCACAAGTCCCCTTTTGACATTGACGTTACCGACCACCCTTGAGAATTAGATATGACCCACACCCCCCATTTCCCGCTCTGCGCCGTGGTCGGCGCCGATGATCTGAAACTGGCCCTGTGCCTGGCCGCGATCGATCCGAAAATCGGCGGTGTGCTGATCGAAGGGCCGCGGGGCATGGCCAAGTCCACACTGGCCCGGGGCCTGGCGGACCTGCTGGCCAGCGGTCAGTTCGTCACCTTGCCCCTCGGTGCTACCGAAGAGCGACTGGTGGGCACCCTGGACCTGGACGCGGCGCTGGGGGAAGGGCGCGCGCAGTTTTCTCCCGGCGTGTTGGCCAAGGCCGATGGTGGCGTGCTGTACGTCGATGAAGTGAACCTGCTGCCCGATCACCTGGTGGACTTGCTGCTCGATGTGGCCGCCAGCGGCACCAACCTCATCGAGCGCGACGGCATTTCCCATCGGCATCCGGCGCGCTTTGTGCTGATCGGCACCATGAATCCGGAAGAGGGCGAACTGCGCCCGCAGTTGCTCGACCGTTTTGGCCTGAACGTCGCCCTCGACGGTCACACCGCACCGACTGAGCGCGGCCAGATCATCCGACGGCGGCTGGATTTCGACAGCGATCCGCAGGCGTTCTGCGCGGCGTGGGAGACGACCCAGGCGCAGTTGCGCGAACGTTGCCAACAGGCACGCGACCGCTTGGCCGGGATCGCCCTGGATGACGCGGCGCTGGCGCAGATCACCGAGCGCTGCTTTGCCGCCGGGGTCGATGGCTTGCGCGCCGACCTGGTCTGGCTGCGGGCGGCCCGGGCCCATGCGGCTTGGCGCGGGGCTGCTGCAATTGCCGATGAAGACATCGATGCGGTCGCCGAGTTTGCCTTGCGGCACCGGCGGCGCGGGCATTCGGCACCGACACCGTCCCAGGCGCCGACCGGCGCGGAAAAAACCACTGAACCCAGCGAGGGCCAGGGCCAGTGGGGTGACCTGCCGGCCCGGGCATTGCCGACCGGTGCTCGGCGTGACGTGCCGAGCTGGCCAAAAAAGCCCTAGGCATTCGCCCCCGTTCGCCAGCGGGGGCGAATGCCAGACCCCGTGCCGGACGACTCGACCAGGGCCGCCAGGGCCGCAGCAAAGCGGCGGCCAGCGGTGCGGTGAACTGGCCGGGGACGTTGCTCAATGGCCGGCCACGTCTGCGTGAGGACCTGTGCTGGCACGCTCGCCAGCGCTCGCCCCATGAGCTGTGGCTGGTCATTGTCGATGCGTCGGCCTCGACCCGGCGTCATCGCGCCTTGAGTGACGGCAAAGGCCTGCTGGCGCAGTTGTTCGACGACGCCTATCGCCAACGGGCCCGCCTGGGGCTGTTGACGGCCAGCGGTACGCAGCCGAACTGGCAGGTGCAAGGGCTCAAGGCCTCGGCCGGTCTGCGCGACTGGCTCGATGGGCTGGGCGCCGGTGGCGGAACGCCGTTGCTGGCGGCGCTGAACGAGGCCGGGCGCTGGCTGGAGGCCCGACGCAAGCGCTACCCGGCGGAGCAGCAACGGGTCTTGGTGATGACCGATGGGCGAGTCAAGGAGGGGCTTTCACTGCCGTTGCTCGATTGCCCGTGCCTGTTGATCGACATCGAAAGAGGCCCGATTCGCCTGGGCCGGGCCCGGCAGTTGGCGGGGCGGTTGGGGGCGGAGTATCGGCATATCGATGAAACCACTTGAAATGTTCTTTGACTGTGAAGGCCTCATCGCGAGCAAGCTCGCTCCCACATTTGGTTTCGCTGTGCACACATAACTGATGAACACCACAGCCCCTGTGTGTGCGAGCTTGCTCGCGATCAGCATCGCCTCGGTCCCTGATCTGACCACCTAACCCGCATCACTACACTATGCTCAGGCAGCCCCCTCACAGGAGTGAACCATGCGCGTACTCGTCACCAACGCCCAGGACGATTTTCGGGTCAAGGCCTATGCCGGCACCAACGGCGTGCTGCTCGCCATGGACCTGGCGGAATCCCGACGCCAGGGGCTGCTGGGTTTTGCCATCGAGAAGCAGCAGGGGGACAAACCCTGGCTGTTCCTGTTCAACAGCCTGACCTTCCCCGACAAGGCCCACACCTTTCCTCAGTTCCACGCCACCCCCAGCGACAAGGCACCCTTGCAGAAATTTCGCTGGGCCGACTACGCGGTCAACCCCGGCGTGACCATGCACTACCGCGTGCACCTGGCCTACGGCAGCCCCGATGCACCGCAGTTGGGCGAATCCCTGGAGGTCACGGTCACCAGCGACGACGGGCAGCCGGCCAACCAGCGGGTCATCTTCAACCGTGCCGTGGCCGCCAGCCAGGCGTTCCAGCGCAAGTTTCCTGAAGTGGACGCGCTGATCGGCGCCAACAAGCACCTGTCCATCGATGACTGGCCCGACGCCCCGCGTCGCTGGCTGGAGAATGGCCTGTTGGGACGCCTGATCGGTTTTATCGACCGGGCGCTGGATGCCAACTGGGCCCTGGATGTCGCCATTTATGAATACGAACTGCCGGTGATCGTCGACGCGGTGAATGCCGCCCATGCTCGCGGTGCGAAGGTGCGGGTGCTGTATCACGCCGAGCCGGGGGACGACACCACGGCGCGCAACGAAGCCAGCCTCGAGAAAATGCCAGCAGCCAACAAGCGCGGACGAGTTACCCATAACATTTTCCACGACAAGTTCATTGTGCTGAGCAAGGTGGACGGCAACGGCTCATTGCAACCGGAGGCGGTGCTGTGCGGCAGCACCAACTTCACCGCCAACGGTGTCTACCGCCAGGCCAACGTCGTTCATGTGCTGGACGACCCTCGGGTGAGCGGCAGCTACTTCCAGGTGTTCGAGCAAATCTGGGCCGAACCCCAGGACGTCGGTGCCACTCGCCAGTGGCTGACCGACAACAATGCCATGGCTCCACAAGAGGCGTTGTTCGCCGGGTTCTCGCCGCGCACCGGGGAGGGCGACCTGGATCGCTTCGTCGACATCATCAAGGGCGCGCGAAAGGACCTGTTGTTCGTCACCGCCTTTGTGTTGCCCGAGCGCATCCTCGACGCCGTGCTCGGCGCACCCAATGACGACGTGCTGCGCTACGGTCTGCAAAACTCCAAGAGCCGCATCACCGGCTTTCACGCCGACCGCACCGCCGAATTCGCCGCCACCGCGCTGCTCAACACCGGCCTGGAAGGCTGGCTGCGGGAAAACATGAAAGGCCAGAAGGGCAACCTGCTGGTGCACACCAAAGCCATCGTCACCGACTTCACCAGCGACACCCCGACCATCCTCAGCGGCAGCCATAACCTGAGCGCCGCAGCCAGCAGCGGCAACGACGAGAATTATCTGATCATCCAGGGCGACACCGACCTGGCCGACCGCTACGGGCTGGAGTTGCTGCGTTTCTATGAACATTACCGCTTTCGCTACTTCGCGAAAAAACTCGCCCTCAAGCAGGTCAAGCCACTGGCGGTGGATGACAGCTGGAGTGATGACTATTACCGCGAGGGGGATTTGCGGATGTTGTCCAGGGTGAGGTTTTGCGGGCGCTGACAGTTTTAAGAGTTGTATTAGAACGCTATTGTTTAGCGCCATTCAGTACTCAAGGTCTCATTCCATGACTCGTATCGTGCTTTCTCGAGTTGTAGCCAGCATTTCTGAACTCAAGAAAAATCCGATGGGTACCGTTGCAGCGGGTGAGGGATTATCCGTAGCGATCCTGAATCGTAACGAGCCGGCTTTTTACTGCGTCCCAGCCAGAGAATACGAAGCCATGATGAATCGGCTTGAGGACATGGAGCTTGTCGCTCTGTGTCACGAGCGGGAGAACGATCCATCAATCAAGGTTGCGCTTGATGATTTATGAGCAGAAGTTCCTGTAGAAAACAGGGTTGTTCGAGTTGAGATCTTGCGGGCGTTAGNCGCAGTAGATGATCCAGTGCTAGCATAGGGCCATATATCAGCCTGNAAGCTGCCATGAATCTCTGTCACGGAACGTCCGCTTTACTTCGCGCCTGTGTCGCGATTCTGTTGTTGACCCTGGGCACTTCGGCCCTTGCCGCCAATCAACCGTGTTCCGGGCGCAAGGGCGGTATTGCCGGGTGTGACGGCGATACCTTCCTGTGCAACGACGGCTCCATCAGTGCTTCGAAGAAGTCCTGTTCCGCTGTGCTGGGGCTTCGGAACGAGGCCCGGCCGCAGTCGTTGCTCAAGTCCGCCGACGGTTGCCAATGCGGCAGTGGCAATTACTGCGTCGGCCCCCGGGGCGGGGTCTATTGCCTTACGCCTGGCGGCAGCAAGAGCTACAAGCGCAAATAGCCCAGGCACACCGCCGAACCATTGTGGGAGCGAGCTTGCTCGCGATAGCGTCAGGTCAGTCGCCATCAATATTGACTGATACACCGCCATCGCGAGCAAGCTCGCTCCCACAGGGTATCCATTTACAAATTCCAGAGTGGCTCCGTTTCGGTGCACCGGGGGCGCCGAATACCCGGCTTGGGGCCTTGTTACCCGTGCGTCGTGGCCCACGGTAGCAACAGTGTTCGCACGCAGATGCCACTGTGCGGGCGCCTGTTTTTCCCATCCCCCTGATTTCCTTAACTTTCCATTTTCCTCACCCACGCGCTGCAAGCCTGTGGCACACTTTCTGCTGTCTATTCCGTTGTTACATACCACGTTCCGGTATAGCGGAATAAACCCATTCTGGAGTGCTTGCCATGCAACGCCGACCTTCCTTGTTCAAAGCGTGTGTTTTTCTCTTCGCGGCCACGACGGCTGCCATGGGGGTCGCTCAGGCGGCCGACAGCAAGCTGGACAGCGTGCTGCAGCGGGGGAAATTGATCGTGGGCACGGGCAGTACCAATGCGCCGTGGCACTTCCAGGGAGCGGATGGCAAGTTGCAGGGCTTTGATATCGATATTGCGCGGATGGTCGCCAAGGGGTTGTTCAACGACCCGGAGAAAGTCGAGTTCGTGGTGCAGTCTTCCGATGCGCGCATACCCAACCTGTTGACCGACAAGGTCGACATGAGCTGCCAGTTCATCACCGTCACCGCCAGCCGCGCCCAGCAAGTGGCGTTCACCCTGCCGTACTACCGCGAAGGCGTGGGCCTGCTGCTGCCGGCCAACAGCAAGTACAAGGAAATCGAAGACCTCAAGGCCGCCGGCGACGGCGTCACCGTGGCGGTGCTGCAGAACGTCTACGCCGAGGAGCTGGTGCACCAGGCGCTGCCCAAGGCCAAGGTCGACCAGTACGACAGCGTCGACCTGATGTACCAGGCAGTGAACTCCGGTCGCGCCGATGCCGCCGCCACCGACCAGTCCTCGGTCAAGTACCTGATGGTGCAGAACCCTGGCCGCTACCGCAGCCCGGCCTATGCCTGGAGCCCGCAAACCTACGCCTGTGCGGTCAAGCGCGGCGACCAGGACTGGCTGAACTTCGTCAACACCACCTTGCATGAAGCCATGACCGGCGTGGAATTCCCCACCTATGCGGCGTCCTTCAAGCAGTGGTTCGGTGTCGAGCTGCCGTCGCCAGCGATCGGTTTCCCCGTCGAATTCAAATGACCCTGTGAGCCCGGGGCGCCACTTGCGGGCGCTCCGTCGAAGGTACTGCCGACCATGAATTATCAGTTGAACTTTGCCGCCGTCTGGCGCGATTTCGACACCCTGCTGGCGGGGCTTGGCCTGGGGCTTTCCCTGGCACTGGTGTCGATCGCCATCGGTTGCGTGATCGGCCTGGCGATGGCGTTCGCGCTGCTGAGCAAACATCGGNTCTTGCGAGTGCTGGCGTCGGTGTATGTGACGGTGATCCGCAATACGCCGATCCTGGTGNTGATCCTGCTGATCTACTTCGCCTTGCCGAGCCTGGGCATCCGCCTGGACAAGCTGCCGTCGTTCGTCATCACCCTCTCGCTGTACGCCGGGGCCTACCTGACCGAAGTGTTTCGCGGCGGACTGTTGAGCATTCACAAGGGACAGCGTGAAGCCGGGCTGGCCATCGGCCTGGGCGAGTGGCAGGTGAAGGCCTACATCACCGTACCGGTGATGCTGCGCAACGTGTTGCCGGCGTTGTCGAACAACTTCATTTCGCTGTTCAAGGACACCTCCCTGGCGGCGGCGATTGCCGTGCCGGAGCTGACCTATTACGCCCGCAAGATCAACGTGGAGAGCTACCGGGTGATCGAAACCTGGCTGGTGACCACGGCCCTGTATGTCGCGGCCTGTTACCTCATTGCCATGGTGCTGCGTTATTTCGAGCAGCGCCTGGCGATCCGCCGTTAGGAGTGTCCCATGTACGAATCACCCAGTTGGTTGCATGAGTTATGGGTTGCCCGGGACACCCTGTGGGCCGGCTTCCTGACCAGTGTGCAGTGTTCGCTGCTGGCGATTGTGTTGGGCACGTTGATCGGCCTGGTCGCCGGGCTGGTGCTGACCTATGGCCGGACCTGGATGCGCGCGCCGTTTCGCTTCTATGTCGACCTGATTCGCGGCACGCCGGTGTTCGTGCTGGTGCTGGCCTGCTTCTACATGGCTCCGGCCCTGGGCTGGCAGATCGGTGCGTTCCAGGCCGGCGTGCTGGGCTTGACGCTGTTCTGCGGCTCCCACGTGGCCGAGATCGTGCGTGGGGCCTTGCAGGCGTTGCCCCGTGGGCAGATGGAGGCGAGCCAGGCCATCGGCCTGACGTTCTACCAGTCGCTGGGCTATGTGCTGTTGCCCCAGGCGTTGCGGCAGATCTTGCCGACCTGGGTCAATTCCTCCACCGAGATCGTCAAGGCCTCGACCCTGCTGTCGGTGATCGGCGTCGCCGAACTGCTGCTCAGCACCCAGCAGATCATCGCCCGGACGTTCATGACCCTGGAGTTTTACCTGTTCGCCGGGTTTCTCTTTTTCATCATCAATTACGCCATTGAATTGCTCGGGCGGCACATTGAAAAGCGGGTGGCCTTGCCATGACTGACGTTTCGAATCTCTCCAACACGGAGCTTTCCAACACAGAGCTCTCCAACACCCAGCCGCTGCTGGACATTCGCGGCTTGCGCAAACAATACGGCCCGTTGGAAGTGCTCAAGGGCGTGGACCTGAGCATGCAGCGCGGCAACGTGGTCACGCTGATCGGTTCCAGCGGTTCGGGCAAGACCACGCTGCTGCGCTGCGTCAACATGCTGGAAGAGTTCCAGGGCGGGCAGATCATGCTCGACGGCGAATCCATCGGTTACGACGACATCGACGGCAAGCGTGTACGCCACGCCGAAAAAATCATCGCCCGGCACCGGGCCATGACCGGCATGGCTTTCCAGCAATTCAACCTGTTCCCGCATTTGACCGCGTTGCAGAACGTCACCCTGGGCCTGCTCAAAGTGAAAAAGCTGCCCAAGGACGAGGCCGTGGCCCTGGCCGAGAAATGGCTGGAGCGAGTGGGCCTGTTGGAGCGGCGCGATCACTTTCCCGGCCAGTTGTCCGGCGGCCAGCAGCAGCGCGTGGCAATCGCCCGGGCAATTGCCATGAACCCCAGCCTGATGCTGTTCGACGAAGTGACCTCGGCCCTGGACCCGGAACTGGTCGGCGAGGTGCTGAACGTGATCAAGGGCCTGGCCGAAGACGGCATGACCATGCTGCTGGTGACCCACGAAATGCGCTTTGCCTTCGAGGTCTCCGACAAGATCGTGTTCATGAACCAGGGCCGCATCGAAGAGCAGGGGCCGCCGAAGGAATTGTTCGAACGGCCACAGTCGCCACGGCTGGCAGAATTTCTCAAGAACACGCGTTTTTAATTTTCCATTCAATAAGGAGATAACCCATGAGCATTACGCGCTACGGCACCGGCAGCACCGCAGGTGGCGGTCAGCCTCGGCCATTCGCCCGCGCCGTGGAAGCCGATGGCTGGCTGCACGTGTCCGGCCAGGTGCCGGCGGTGAACGGCGAGATCATTGTCGGCGGGATCGTCGAACAGACCCACCAGACCATGAAGAACCTGGTCGCTATTCTCGAGGAGGCCGGATACGGCCTGGAAGATGTGGTGCGCTGCGGTGTGTGGCTGGAAGACCCGCGGGATTTCTGGAGTTTCAACAAGGTCTTCGGCGAGTACTTCAGCCCGGAACACGCCCCGGCCAGGGCCTGCGTGCAGGCGAGCATGATGGTCGATTGCAAGGTCGAGATCGATTGTGTGGCCTACAAGAAGAAGGCCTGAACCACGGGGGCCTTATCGCGGGCAAGCCTTGCTCCCACAAGGAAACGCATTCTTCCGTGGGAGCATGGCTTGCCCGCGATAGCGATCTATCAGGCGGCGCAGCAGTCTGGTTAAACTCCCGGCCAATTGAATGGGAACCAAAGACATGACCGAAGACACCATCAAACGCCGGGCCCGGGGATTGGATCGGGCGTTCGATATCCTCGATTTCCTCAAGGAAATCGGCCAGCCGCTGCGCCCGAACGATATTGCCAGCGGCATCGGCAGCCCCAAGTCCACGGTCTATGAACTGGTGGCGTCGCTGCTGGAGCGGCGCATCCTCGAGCCGGTGGGCAAGGACGGCCATGTCTACCTGGGCCGCCAGTTGTATTTCCTCGGGCAGGCACACCTGCGGCATTTCGACCTGAGCCGCGAGGCTGACCAGGCCTTGCAGGAGATCGTGCGCCAGACCCGGGAAACGGCGCAGATGTGCCTGCTCAACGGGCGCAAATACACCGTCGCGCTGATGAAGGAAGGCGAGCGGCATTTTCGCATTTCATCGGACATCGGGGAAAACGCGCCGATCCCGTGGACGGCGTCCGGGCGCCTGCTGCTGGCGCATTTGAGTGACCAGCAGATCGTCGACCTGATCGATCCCGACGACTTCATTTTGCCGGACGGCGAGCGCCTGCCCCTGGAGCAATTCCTCAAGGAAATCCGTCAGGCCGGCCTCGATGGGTTTTTCTCCTTCGACAGTGTCGCCGACACCTTCACCCACTGCTTCGCCGCACCGGTCAAAGACCCGAATGGCGTGGCCATCGCCACCCTGTGCATCGTCGCCCCTCGGGCCGACGCCAAGAACAATTACGCCGACTACCGCCGGGTGCTGATCGAAAGCGCCAACCACCTGGCCCGTCGTATCAATGAATAGACAGCAACGGCACTAGCGGCCGTGTGCGAGGAGTTCGAACATGCCTTCCGCCATCCTTAATGCCGGCGTCGAGAAGGGCGCCGCCACCGTCGGCGCCCACCTGCTACGGGACGTCAGCCTGCCGGCGCTGGTGCTGCATCGCGCGGCGCTGGAGCACAACATCCGCTGGATGCAGGATTTCGTCAGCAGCAGCGGTGCCGAACTGGCGCCCCACGGCAAGACCAGCATGACCCCGGCATTGTTTCGCCGGCAACTGGACGCAGGCGCCTGGGGCCTGACCCTCGCCAGCGCCGTGCAGACCCGTGCCGCTTACGCCCATGGCGTGCGCCGGGTGTTGATGGCCAACCAATTGGTGGGCACGCCGAACATGGCGCTGATTGCCGATTTGCTCGCCGACCCGGCGTTCGAATTCCACTGCCTGGTCGATCATCCGGACAACGTCGCTGCCTTGGGCGCTTACTTCGCCTCGCGCGGAGTACGGCTCAATGTGATGATCGAGTACGGCGTGGTCGGCGGTCGTTGTGGCTGCCGGACCGAAGCCGAGGTATTGGCCCTGGCCGAGGCGATCCAGGCGCAACCGGCGTTGGCGTTGACCGGCATCGAAGGCTACGAAGGGGTGATCCATGGTGACCACGCCATCAGCGGCATTCGTGCGTTCGCGGCGTCCCTGGTGCGGTTGGCGGTGCAGTTGCAGGACAACGGCGCGTTCGCCATCGACAAACCGATCATCACCGCCTCGGGGTCGGCCTGGTACGACCTGATCGCCGAATCCTTCGAAGCCCAGAATGCCCACGGGCGTTTCCTCAGCGTGCTGCGTCCCGGCAGCTACGTGGCCCATGACCATGGCATCTACAAGGAAGCGCAGTGCTGCGTGCTGGAGCGTCGCAGCGATTTGCACGAAGGCCTGCGCCCGGCGCTGGAAGTCTGGGCCCATGTGCAATCGCTGCCGGAGCCGGGTTTCGCGGTGATCGCCCTGGGCAAGCGCGACGTGGCCTACGACGCTGGCTTGCC
>Ga0065714_10064668_pt1 | contig 24860 bp, 11 predicted proteins | sample MisRhiReplicate2_FD_59101 | JGI IMG/M metagenome (GOLD analysis project Ga0065714, IMG submission 59101) | Miscanthus rhizosphere microbial communities from Kellogg Biological Station, MSU, sample Rhizosphere Soil Replicate 2: eDNA_1 v2... | ecosystem: Host-associated > Plants > Roots >... | reverse complement strand
CCGCGCTCGCCGCCGACAGTCGCGGCGTGCCGTTTGTGATCATGCAAGGCCGGCTCGGCGGTAGCGCCATGGCTGCCGCCGCTATAAATGCCCTCGCCACGGAGATCGAATGATGCAGCAACCTGGACGCTTGATTGGCTTGGGCGTCGGCCCCGGTGATCCGGAACTGATTACCGTCAAAGCCCTGCGCCTGCTGCGCGAATCGCCGGTGGTGGCGTACTTCGTCGCCAAGGGCAAAAAGGGTAATGCGTTCGGCATCATCGAAGCGCATTTGCAGGATGCGCAAACGCTGCTGCCGCTGGTGTATCCGGTGACCACCGAAGCATTGCCGGCACCACTGTCCTATGAACAGGTGATCAGCGACTTCTACGATGCGGCCGGCGAAGAACTCGCCGCGCATCTGGACGCGGGCCGTGACGTGGCGGTGATCTGCGAAGGCGATCCGTTCTTCTACGGCTCCTACATGTACCTGCATGATCGTCTGGCCGAACGCTATGAAGCCGAAGTCGTGCCAGGTGTTTGCTCGATGCTCGGCGGCGCTTCGGTGCTGGGTGCGCCGCTGGTGTATCGCAATCAGAGTTTGTCGGTGCTGTCCGGCGTGCTGCCTCACGACGACCTCAAGCGTCGGCTGGCCGATGCCGATGCGGCGGTGATCATGAAGCTGGGGCGCAATTTCCCCAAGGTCCGTCAGGTACTCGAAGAACTCGGTCTGGCGGAACGTGCGCTGTACGTCGAGCGCGCGACCATGGCCAATCAGAAAATCGTACCGCTCAATGAGGTCGAGCCGATGTCCTCGCCGTACTTCTCGTTGATCATTGTTCCCGGCGAAAGGTGGCAAGGCTGATGGCCCGTCCAGTTCCGGCGATTGTCATTCTGGGCAACGGAAGTCTCGCGACCGCGCGCAAGATTCAACAGGTCTACCCCGGCGCGTTGATCCATGGCCTGGCTGAGCGGGTTGAAGGCGCGGACCGTGTCTATCACGAGTTCGGCGCGACCTTGCGTGAGTTCTATCAACAAGACACGCCGATCATTGCGCTGTGTGCGGCTGGCATTGTCATTCGCACACTGGCGCCGTTGTTGCTGGAGAAAGGTGCCGAACCGCCGGTGCTGGCCGTGGCCGAAGACGGTAGCGCCGTGGTGCCGCTGCTCGGTGGGCTGGGTGGCGTGAACGTCATGGCTCGGGAGATTGCTGCTGGTCTTGAGGTCGCTGCGGCGATCACCACCAGCGGTGAATTGCGTTTTGGCACCTGCCTGCTCAATCCGCCGATTGGTTATGCGCTCGGTGATCTGGAGTTGGGTAAGCGCTTTGTCTCGGATCTGCTTACCGGCCAAAGCGTGCGGATCGAAGGGGCTGCACCGTGGCTCGCGCAAGCGCAGTTGCCGGAAGATCCTCAGGCGCAGTTGTCGATTCACATCGGCAGTGCCGAGCGCACTCCAGCAGCCAATGAATTGTTGATCTACCCGCGCAGTGTGTTGGTGGCGGTGAGCGCCGAGGTCGCCGATTTGCCGCAGTCGATTCGGGCGGCATTGCATCAGGCGAACATCGCCGTGCAATCGGTGGCGTGCTTGTTGGCCAGCGATCAGCACATGGCCAAGTCACCGTTGCGTGAAGCGGCGCTTGAGCTGGGCGTGCCGCTGCGCTTTGCGTCCCATGGCGCAGTCAGCGAACTGGTGAGGCAGGAGGCTCCCGACGCTGCACTCGTCTGGACGGACACGAACATCGCTGTCGCCGTGGCCAGTCAGCCGCTGGATGTGGCGCGGATCGGTCGCCCGCGCGGTCGTCTGGCGGTGATCGGCCTGGGCCCTGGTGCCGCCGAATTGATGGTGCCCGCCGTCAAGGCAGAGCTTGCGAAGGCCACCGATGTGCTCGGCTATGAAACCTACGTGCGCATGGCCGGTCCTTTTCGCGAAGACCAGGTGCTGCATTGCACCGACAATCGCGAAGAGATGCAGCGTGCCCGCCACGCCTTTGAACTGGCGGCGCAAGGCCGCTCGGTGATTGTAGTGTCGTCGGGTGACCCCGGCGTGTTCGCGATGGCGGCGGCGGTGCTTGAAGCGTTGCACGAATCGACAGAGACGAGTTGGCACAGCGTTGATCTGGAGATTCTTCCGGGTGTTTCCGCGTCCCTGGCCACCGCGGCTCAGGCCGGCGCGCCGCTGGGTCACGACTTCTGCGTGATGTCGCTTTCGGACAACCTCAAGCCTTGGGCGATCATCGAGAAACGGCTGGACCTGGCCGCCGAAGCCGATCTGGCGCTGGCGTTCTATAACCCGATCTCACGTGCGCGTCCCTGGCAGCTTGGCCGGGCGCTGGAGATTGTGGCGCGGCATCGCACCAGCGAAACGCCTGTGGTGCTGGGGCGTGACATTGGTCGCCCGGGGCAGACCTTGCGTGTGACCACCCTCGGGCAATTGACCCCGGACCAAGTGGACATGCGCACCATGGTGCTGATTGGTTCGTCGACAACCTGCGTGTTCCCCCGTGCCGAGGGTGGCGAGTGGGTGTATACGCCTCGTTGGTATGGTGACAAGCCCGCGTCATGAGAAGTGGCGGCCTCGTTATGAGGTCGCTTACTACTTGTTAGTTCTATTAAGTGTCCTGATGTAAATAAAGTGAAGGTCTGATTATGCGCGACGATCATGTTTATTGATTGTTGTGATTCAACTTGTGTTTTTTTACTGCTTGGCGGGGCGTTTAAGTGTCCAGATGTTCTGGGGGTAATAAATTGTTCGTGTTCCATTGCGAGATAGAAATTTAGTTGGGTTAGGGTTATTCCCGAGTCTGATGGGCTCTTCGGTCTTTACCGGTTTCTTTTTCTGCAGGGAAGTCTATTTATGGGTGAGCAGGAAGCTCGTCGTGCGAACGGCTATGTCAGTTTTATCGACTTATTCAAATTGTCAGATCTTGAACATGCCGTGCAGGCCTATAAAGGTACTGACGAATATGAAGCTGTTTTCAGATACTACTTCGGGTGCATCGGGTTGCTCGATTATCCGAGGATGCGGGTGCCGCTGGGGCTGTTGCGTCAAACGCTCAAGAACTTGGTTGAACCGAAGGGCAGGCAGCGAAGGGCCGCTGAGCAGGGACCGCCATCCGCGCCAGACGAGGGGCAAGCGCCGGGGCTGGTGGAAATACAGGACAGGCTCGACAGTTTCGAAGCGCGCTTGGTCAACAGCGTCGAACAGTTGAGCACCGTCGCTACTGAAGTGCCGAAAAACATGCACTTTGTCTGGCTCGGTGGCGGTCTCGGGGATATTCAGCGCGACTACATCAATGTCTGGAATAAAGCAGTCGCCGGGGAAGGCTATAGCGTCAAAATCTGGTACGACAGCGACGCGTTACTGGCCTACGAAACCAATCGGATCATTGTTGAGGCTGCCAAGGCTGATGCGATGCTTAATGGTGGGCAGACCAGTAAGACTGCTATTGAACTGGGCGACAAGTATGAGGAACGTGCCATTGTCCTCAAGCAACAAATGTATGCGCATATCACTCAGGCAGTAGCGCGGGGCATTAGCGCCGATGACGCAAGAGTAGATCTTCTGGTTCGGGGGTATGGCCAGAATGAAGCGCACCTTAACGCCTTGAGGGATAAAAACAGCCGAAGCATTGCGGCAATGGGCGAGGGCGGTATTGAACTTCGCGATCTGGCGAGCAACAACGCTCCGCTTGGTTTGCAGGCGATTTACGAACGGGAAACAAGATTGCGTGGCAACTTCGCCGCCGCATCCGATGTGGTGCGCGTCGAGGCATTGATTGCGCAAGGCGGAAGTTATGCCGATGTCGATAACCTGCCACCGTTTCAGGAAACGCTTGGGGGTGTGGATATCAGCCAATTCGGCACCGATGCGCGCTTGGGCGTGTTGCAATTGTTGCTGGACCATAACCCTGAGTGGATGCCGGGCCGTCAGGCGATGCGCGGTCAATACACGAACTATTTCGAAGCAATTCCCCTGGAGCATCGCCCGGGGCTGGAGCGCTTTGCCAAAAGTCGTCCCGCCTTGAGCAGCGTTTTTCGCCCGCCGGCAGAGCGCCCGGTTCGTCCTGACGGCTTGCGCGCGGTCGCGGAGCAAAGCAGCTTAAGCAATGCATTCCTGATGGCCCATCCCGGCTCGGCCATGCTGAAGGCGGTGATCGAACGTTTCAAGCTCAATTATGAAATGGTCGATGCCACGGCGTGCCTGGCCCGGGAGCGAAATATTGCGCTGATCGACGTCGAGGCCATGAGCGGTTTGGCGACGGAGGTGGTCGAGAAAAAACTCGGTCCCTTGTCCCAACTGTCGCCGGGTGAAGAACTGTCCTTCAGCTTTCTGATTGAGGCCGCGGCGACCTACTACAGCGATGGAATCCGCCCCCAGAGCGAAGTAACGATCTATCTGACCGGGCCTGCGGCGATGCGTGACGCAATCGAGGCCTATGCTCGCGCGAACTTCACCGTTCGGGCAGCCGAGGCCTGGCGCGAGGACGTGGCTATTGCCGCCAACGGGATGGTCAATCGGGCAACCGAAGAGGAGTTGGATCACTCCTGGAAAGAAAACGCGAGTGATACGGCGCAATGGTTGATCAATGAGCAAAGACGCTGGCGAGAAGGGTTGTTCAAGTCGCGTTTCGCTGGCGATGTCGCCCACTTGCTGCAAAACCAGACCATCAAGTTTGACGAAGGCTGGCCCGTTATCGAGGGACGTCCTGTGTTATCGACGGTGCTGTTACAACAACTGGCCGATGAGCTGGGTGAGCCGTTTCTGCAAGCGATGAATGAGCAGCACAGCGGCTCAGTGATCTTCAAAAAAAACCTGCCATTGAGTTTTGACGATCGTCAATCAATCCTGGCTCAGGATGTCAGGGCACTGCTTCCGGCGTCGCTGAGTGACTCGAACACCCAACAATTGTCAGTCGATGAAATACTGAGCCGGATCGCCAACGGCTCCTTTGTGACTGCACAACTGAGCCCACGACAGCGGCTGTTGCTGGGGGCATTGCTGGGGGCTTCGGCACTGGATAACCGCAGCTTTGATGCGGTGGCTATCGAGCTGGAAAATCTGGCCAACACGGTTTCCGAGCTGGGCATATCGGGCCGTTATGCCGCCATTGAGCGCCAACTCTACAAACACAGTGCGCCGGCCTTCCTGGCTGGAATGAACGACGCTGACGGCGAGCCACCGGCGTTGGCCGAACGAGCCCTGGACCTCAAGAAAAATGCCCTCAAGCAGCCACTGACCTTGCGTGAGTGGGGCCAGCGGGTTGCCCGGATTCAGCAGCTGGCGAAGCTTGAATTCCGAGACCGGATTGTCGAACGGGTCGGCGTTGTTCTGGATGGCTTCCAAGCCGGCATGATCAAGCTGGTGCCACAGGATTTGTTGTTGCAGGGCATTGGCGAGCGAGTGGGTGGCCGCTGTTACCCGCTGACGCTAGCGATGTCCGCTGCATTGACCCAAGGTCCCGCCGCCGCCAATACCCTGCGGGAACGCTTCTACCTCGGCGTCATTGAACCTGAGGAAAACGACTCGGCCGTCTTTTTGCGGATCGTGGAAGAGATGCGGGGTTTGCAGCTGAACGATATGGGCTCCGTCCTGCCCCGCTCTGATCTGGCACAGGTAGTCGCGCTGCTGGACAGCAAAAAATCCACCACGACCTTGATGCTCAACTCCAACAACCACTCGATGCTGGTGGCGAAAACCTTTGATGGCGAGCACAGCCTCTATCATTTCTACGATCCTAACTTTGCAGTGTTCGAGTTTGAACAACCGCTGGAGTTTCGTGAGGCGCTGGAGCAGTTCTTCCTGCGGCATGAAATGGCCAGGCAGTACGACGCTTACGGTGACACTTCACGTCCAATGTTTGACCTGATCGAACTGGACGGTACGCGCCTGTCCAACACGTTGCTGTCTTCCGGTATTCGAGTGTCGGCGTTGCTGCAACCCGGCCCGCTCAAGGAGCAGTCATTGCCTGCGGTCAGGCAGCGCCTGGCCAGTGCTCGCGGCGAGTCGTTGATGAACAATCCGCGTCTGGGCAGCAGCCTCCTGGAGCTGGACGCTCATTGGTGGGGCCAACAGATCCATCAGGCGACCACAGCGCTCCAGGAAAAAAATCCAGAGGTCGCAGGGTTTGTGCCGTTGTTCGAGACACTGGAAGTGACCCCGGTCGGCGAGTATCGCTTGAGCCTGATCAACCCCCGGAAGCCTGAGGATCTGGTGCAGGTTATTACCAGCGATCAACGTTTCCTGCGCATCAAAAACTACCTGTCGGAGCACTTCTCGACGCTGGCCACAAAACCCCGGGCACCGGTCAATGAGCCGGATCCAACCGGGGCCGGCAGCGTTCATACGCTGAACGCAGGCTTCACTGTGCAGGCGCTGATGAACGCACTGCGTTCTCAGGAAGGCGCCGGGAAGTCGTTGACCACCGCTGTCCGGTTGCACGCCTATGTCAATTACGCACAGCTGGTGCACGGCAACGTGATTGATGTACTTGGCCTGGTCAAACTGGTTCGACAGGCCCTGGCCCAAGAGAAGGTGATCGCACAGACTTGCGCGCCGGTCGTCAGTGAAGCATTGGGGCACTTGGCCAACGAAGGTGTGGGCGCGGTGTTAGGTTTGGCCAACGCCGGTTTTGATGTTTACCAGTTGGCGACGGCCGAAAACGACGTGGAGCGCGCGCAGTATGGCACTCAGCTGGCATTTGATTCGGCGAGCGTCGTGCTGGCCGGCGCAGGCATCGGTGCCGCAGTAGTCGGTGCGAGTACCGCCGCAGCGGTGCTGGGGGGCGCTGGGGTGATTCTGGGCGGCCTCGCCATTGGAGCAGCAGCGTTGGCGCAGGGTTTTGCCGTCATTGCCGAAGAAGTCAAGCAGGTCGGGTTGTTTTTTGATGAGCTGGAACGTGCCGACCGTGACGATGGCTATCGGTTTGATGAAAAGGCTAAAGCGTGGATGCCTCGACCATCGTTGGTCTTCCAGATGCTGGATTTGAATGCACAAACCTTAATGTTCGACAGCCCCAGGTTGTTCCCCCTGCGCGACCATTTTGGCGTGCCGGATTTTGAAGTGGACTACGAGCACGCCATTAATATTCGTCGTGAACTCAACTTGCCGGGACAAGCCGCATTCCGTCCCTCTGCCGGCCAGGTCATCGTGCTGCCCTGCACACCCAAAACGTTCTACGGCTATGAGTACAAGTGGCTGCCTTTTTCCACGCTGCGTCACGATGTCGGGTTTGATACGGCTCGTCGCTTGGAAAAAAAGAAGCCGGATGGCCAGCGCCTGTTTCTGTTTTCGTTTTATTCGTTTCCGGGTGACTACATTGTCTATCGTCTGAACCCGGTCTATCGGCCAACCCGGATCACCGTGCGCATGGACGCGGTTGATCGCACGCTGGTCGTCCCCGTTCTGCCGAAATCGTGGCACCACCTGCTCTCCTACACGATCGAAGGTGGCAATTCGCAATGTTCAATCGTGCTCAACCCCGGGATCAGCCTGGAACTGGAGGCGCCGGCTCTGAAAACTTCGCGCTGGATACTTCATGCGCCCTGGGCGAGCGTCAGCGATGTCATCGTGGAAACAACGGGAGGCGTTTCCATTGGCGCCATCAAGGTGGCGATCACTGGCAAGGGCCATCATGAGATCTTGATCAAACTCGCCAATAACCAGGTATTCAAGATTGAACGCGTGAGCCAGCAACTGTTACTTCTGGAGCAAAGCGTACCCCCCGGCGTAGATCCGCAGATGTTGCAGGATCACCTCAAGGCTCTGGCCAAAGATCATCGTCTGGCCATGCCTTACACACCGATTCATCAGTTTCCAGTTCCCTTTGAAAAACCTGATGAACCCCGATTTGCGAACGCCTGGTACGACACGGCGCAAGACCGGTTTCTCTACATCCGCGATGACGAGTTGGAAGAGTCCGCCGGCGCATTGCTGGGGGCGGTGGCGCAAGGCTATGCGTACTTCTATGACCCGCAAAGTTTGTTTATCTGGCGAGTCGACGCAGTGACCGGTTTGCTCAGTCATCGTTACAGGCTGTTGGCCGTCCCGCTTGCCGATAGCCTTATCACTCACTGCAAGGTGGGCGCGAATGGAGTGATCACCGTCGTTCAGGAAATCACTCGCAAAGACCGGACGGCAGACGAGTTTGTTTATCAACTGCAGGCCGGCGTGCTGTATTTGAGTTCAATGACGCGAGATCTTGACCCGGCTCTGGAAGCCGTCATCAGCAAGGCTGACACGCTTGCCGACTGGTCGATGGTATTTGGCGAGTACGTTTTACCTCGGTCTTCCCCGGTTCAAGCTGGCGTCACCACCACCAACTGGCAACCTGCGGCGTACGTGTCGATTTGCTGGAAGGTGGAAGCGACACTGCGTGACCTGGCTTGGGTTCGCAACCGCGATCAGCTGATTATTCGTCCCGCCGCGACGCGACACCGGGAACGAGGCTGGCCGGACTCTATCAAGAAAATGCATGAACTCACGCTGATTCCGCCTGCAAGCGATGAGGCTGATGTCTTCGTCATTTACGACAAGACATCCAAGCGCCTATCCCGCCAACAATGGGCTAACGGAGCTTGGGCCAGTCGACGGATTGAACCCGAAGGGCTGGTCAATGTGGTGGCTGTTGAAGCGGGTTTCCTGGCACTGACCCATCAAGGTCTGTTCTTCAATGTGACCGCCGAGGGCCACCTGCGGCTGGGAGGCCTGTCAGATGACTGGCTCAAGGATCGAGCGCAATGGTGGTTGGCGCTGGACGAGTTGGCCACTCGATACCCGGTCACGAGTTTCGCTATTGTGGGGTTGACCCGCTTCAGTGGCGATGCCCGGTTGAGCGCCTGGTATGTGGATAATCGGCTGTTGCTGTCCGACCTGGGACAGGGGGAAGAAGTGCGTTTGCTGGGCGTGACGCCGGACAACCAAGCGGTCTGGATACTTGAGCGCTCAACGGGTGAGATCTACCGTCAGGCCTTCATGGATCCCGACTTGCTTGACGGTGCGTTTAGCTCGGGCCTGCAATTATTGCAGGCCGACGTCCTGCCGGCCCCGCAGCGCGAGTGGGCGTCCTGGCGGTTTTCTGAAGTAAAAGCGTCAGTGGCAGGACTTCAAGCAACAACGCTTGATGGGGTCAGGGTTGCGCTGCGATATCAGGAGCCGGTGCTGATCACCGGCGTCGATAGCGATTGGGTTGCCGCACACGCTGACACATTGCAAGAGGCCCTCAAAGTGCTGGTTGAAAACCACAGGCACGCGGCATTTCTCGTGGTGGAAGAATCTGGTAGTTGGCAATGGTATGTGACAGAAACCGGGCGATTGATTCGGGTGCCGCAGGTATCGATTCCTGACGACTTCGAACTCTTGGGTACGCAGCAACAAACCAATGTATTGCTTCATGAAAGTAAAGACGGGCGGTTGCACACGTACCCGGTGATGGCACAGGCCGGTCCGCTCACTTACGTACAGCGTAATGCAGAGGTCATCGCAATCGAGGGGCAGATGACGGTAAAGGACCTCTTGCCGCTGATTCCCGACGATGTGAACACCTTGATCCTTCGATTGGGGCAAGGCGCAGTGACTTGCCATTTATCGAAGGCAGCCTGGTTGAGACTGGAGTCAGTCATCGTCGACAGCCGACAGTCTCTGGGCAGTGCCACTTTTATTCCGGGCAAGTTGATCTGGGAGCTGGACCGTCCCGAAAAACTGGTGTTGAACAGGGTTGGGGAACACTTGGTGATGATGGATTCGGACAGTGGGCACAGTCTGATCTTTCGTCAGGTATTTGTGGCGGATCCAGCCTTGCGTGGGGAGGTGTTCCTGGCAATTGGCGGCTATCAGTCCGTTGCAGTGTCAAGGCTGGCGAGTGCCCTGCTTGCTAGAAAGGACACCGCGAGCGGTGCGTTGCTCAGCGAATTATTGCTGATTGGAAAAGTTGAAGTGGTAGAGAGTTGAATTTTATACCTCATCACCCCTTACGACTGTTCAAAGTGTGTCGGCATCATTGCGTGAAGTGATGTTTTAGGGTTTTACGTTTTTATGGGTTTCTTATTGGCTAGGTGTCGTTCCAGTGCCTGCATTGTTGTGCGGGTGTCTTGACGAGTCTGATTATCTTTTTGTTGTTGCTGTTTCAAGGATGAATGAGCTGGTCTAATGGCCCCGGACACCCCAATAGGTGAAAATACACCTATAGAGGGAAAACCAAATGTCCAAGAAATACCGGAAATTCGACGCCAGCTTCAAGCTTGAAGTCGTCAAGATGATCAAAGACCAAGGGATGACCATTGCTCAGGTCAGCCGCGACCTGGATCTGGGGGAGACGGCAGTCCGCCGCTGGCTTCAGCAGTACGAGGCTGAGCAGTTGGGTGGCGCGGGGATCGGCAAACCGCTGACCGCTGAGCAGCAACGTATCCGCCAGCTTGAGCAGCAGGTGCGCGAGCTGAAAATGGACAACGATATCTTAAAAAAAGCTACGGCCTTCTTTGCCCGCGAATTGAAGTGATCCACAAACTGGTTCACCAATTACAACGCAAGGCCTACCCGGTCGCACGGTTGTGCCGGGTGCTGCGGATCAGTCGATCAGGATTTTATGAAGCTCGCCAACAGCGCGAAAAGCCGGCAGTTATCTGCCCGATCAGGGTGAAGCTCAAGGCTGCTTTCCTGGCAGCTGATGAGTGCTACGGCAGCAGGCGGCTGGTCAATGTACTGCGCAACGACGGTGTTCTTGTGGGGCGATTTAAAGTGCGGCGTATGATGAAGGAAAACGGGTTACGACCATCCTGGAAGCGCAAGTTCATCCATACAACTGATAGTAATCATGATTTGCCGGTGGCCGAGAATTTACTCAATCGCCAGTTCAACCCAAGTGCGATCAATCAATCCTGGGTGGCGGACATCACGTACATCCGCACGCGCAGTGGCTGGCTCTATCTGGCGGCGGTGATGGACCTGTTTTCACGCAAGATTGTTGGCTGGGCGATGGCCCCGCACATGCGCTCGGAGCTGGTGTGTGGGGCGATGCAATTGGCGATCGCGCAGAGGCAACCTGGGCCAGGCCTGATCGCCCATTCGGACAGGGGCGGCCAGTACGCGGGGGCAGCGTATCAAAGCCTGCTGGGGCGCCACGGAATGCGCTGCAGCATGAGCCGGAAGGGCAACTGCTGGGATAACGCAGTCATGGAACGCTTCTTCCTGAACCTGAAAATGGAGCGGGTCTGGCGACGTGACTACGCGAACCATGGCGAGGCGATGAAGGATATTACGGACTACATCGTAAGGTTTTACAACGACGGAAGACTGCACTCACGACTGGGTTACGTTCCGCCCAACCAGTATGAGAAGCAAGCTGCATGAAACCACCTATTGAGGTGTCCGGAATCAGTTGACCACTACAGAATGCGTAATGAAAAACACTGAAAATATGCCGGACAAGCGGCAAGATTTTTTCTCCGCAGAAGAGTTCTCAACTATCAAGGCTTCATTTTCCGAACTCTCCGGAACTAGCGAGTATTTAGCGCTTGAGCGATATTATTCCCTTGCGAATGAAAGTGTTTTTTCACCTGAAAAACTGCCCCCTGTGAAACTCTTTCAGGAAGTATTCGAGTCGCTGCTTCGTCAAAAATCTACGCGGCCGTCGCCAGCCCTCAGGCAGGCCCATACCGGTCTCAAGCAATATGCTTCCAGATTGTCAAATACTGTCGGCATGCTTTCCAAGGCAGCGGCACCCGTGCCAAAAATCATGCACTTCGTGTGGGTCGGTGGCAGTGAAGTAGGGGCGATTCAGCGTGATTACATGAATATCTGGCGTAAGGTCCTCGCCCCAGAGGGGTACACCTTCAATCTCTGGTACGACAGCGATGCGTTGCTGGCCTTCGAAATGAACCGGGTGATTCTCGACAGCGCCAGAGTGCATGCGATGGAGTCCGGGGGCGATCAGGTGAAGGACTCCTTGAAACTCTCAATGATGATCGAGGACCGCGCCCGTGTGCTGAAACTTCAAATGGCGGAATTTCTCGCTCAACCCCAGTGGGCCGGCAAGGCGGACAAAGCGCGAATGGACTTGATGGTTCGGGCTTATGGCAAGGATCGATCAGTCCTGGAAGCGTTTCGCCAGAAATGTCTGGACACGCATCTGGAGGTGGTAGGGCAGGATCTACGGTTGCGGGATGTTCGCCATGAATTCGCCGACCATTATTTAAAGGATGTCTATCAGCGAGAAGTCGCCATGCGCGGAAATTTTGCCGCTGCCAGTGATGTCGTGCGATTGCAAGCCGAGTATTTGGAGGGTGGTCGTTACAGTGATATGGATTATTTGCCACCGCTTGCCGAAACGTTGGGTGGCGTTGATATTCGTAGGTTTAGCGGGCCTGCCCGGCTCGGCGTCTTGCAGTTGTTGCTGAACCATAATGACGTCCTTATGCCCGGTCGAGACCTGCAACGTTATCCCGATAGAACCAATGAAATTCCTGTCGGGGATAAAGAAGCGCTACTCAAGTTCGCCCGTAGTAATCCCGATTTACTAGAGGTATTTGTTTCGCCTCGGGATGGTCTGGCCCCGCAAGAGGGTTTTCGGATGGCCATTCAGGGTGACAGGGAAATGAACTCGCACTTTCTCGCCCATCCACATAGTGGTATGACCGAATCGGTTATGCAGATGATCCGGTTCAACTACGACTGCCTTTATGAGGTTGAAGGTCGACTGTTCCACGATAGAAAACAATGGGGAGATAGCAATGCGTTGCTGGAGGCCATAAAAACAATTTTGACTGAAAAGAAAGATTCAGGAGCGGCGCTCACACAGTCATACCGGGACATTTTATCCAACTTGGGCCAATCCATTTTTGAGTATTACCAAGATGGAATTCGCATCGGCGCGCGCGGCACTATCACGTTGACCGGACCAGGCGCTGCAATCAGCGGACTGAATGAATACATCGAAACGCACCTTGCAGAGGACGATAAGAATTATGTCCACGGTCAGTTAAAGTTGGCCGAGGGCTATAACGTCGACACTGAAGAAGAACGAATTTCCGGTTGGACCGTTAATGCCCAGCCAGAGGCATGGCTGAAAAACGAGCAGGAGAAGTGGAAGGCGGGGAAGCTGAAGTCGCGTTACGTCGGTGATATGACAGAGTTGCTGAAAGAGCAATCGCTCACCTTCAAACAGGGCTGGCCGATCATTGAAGGCAAACCTGTGCTGCAGGCCTCGATCCTGCAGCAATTACTCAATGAGTTGGGCGAGCCCTTCATCCGTGCAATGAACGATAAGTTGAGTGGCGATATCTCACTTGGGAAAAACATTGCCATCAGCTTCGAACAGCGCCAAGGTCTCCAGACACAACCTGCTCGTGAGATACCATCTTCAATAGGGGCCGAACCTTTCGGCAATCTAAATGAAATGCTGACCCGGATCGCCGGCAACAAGTTGTCTGTGGAGCAATTGAGCCCCCTGCACCGTGTGTTGCTAGGCGGGCTCTTCGGTGCCACGACGCTGGACAATGAGGGCTTCGCCAGCGCCTGGGAGGCAACCCGAACGCTCGCCGTCAACTCTCAGGATCGTGGACTTGCGGCGCGTTACGATCTGATCGAGCAGGTCCTGCGCAAGCATAATCCCCAGGCATTCGAACGCTCTCTGAACACACAGACGCCGCCAACCGAGGGTGCACAAAGTTCCCGGGTCTTAAAGGCAAAAGCCTTCGCTGAACCTTTGAGCGTGCTCCAGTGGGGCGAGTCTATCGGGCGAATCCAGATAGTTGCCAAGGAAGAATATCTGGCTTCGATTCTCCAGAAAGGCCATCGCGTCCGCGAACAGCTCTATCAGGCAGGCGCTATTGCCGCCAAACAACTGCCGCAGGGACTGCTGGTTCGTGGTAACGGTGATCCGGGGCGACGTTGCTATCCGCTGGCACTGGTCATGGGGGCGGCGCTGGAAAAAGGACATGCGGCAGAGCGGGCACTGATCGGCAAACTCGCTAACGCCAACGTCCCCGTTGCGGACGCTGAAACCCACGCATTCCTGCGCGCGCTCGATGAGTTGCGCAGCATTCCCATGGCGCAGTTTGGCGACAAGCTGGGGTCGGCGAAACTGGCTACGGTAATGCAGACCCTGGAGGCGAAAACGACGTCTTCCATTCTGATGCTAAACACCGACAATCATTCAATGCTGGCAGCCAAAGTCGTCGAGCAGGGCGAAACGTCATGGCGTTTTTACGATCCCAACTTCGGCCTGTATACGTTTGAACGCGGGCAGGATCTGCAAAAAGGAATAGAAGATTTTCTCGCGGACCGCACGATAGCCGGGCTCTATGGCCTTGCGAAGGGATCGGATCCCACATTCAACCTGGTCGAACTCGACGGTTCGAAAATTGCCGGCGAGGTGCTGCCTTCGCAGCTGATGGTCGGCGCTTTGTTGCGCAGCGAGGCGATCGCCGGAGGACGGACGATTGAGGCGTGGCAGCATCATGCGGCATTGCGCGCCCGTTCGTTGTCGGAAAATGCCCGACTGGGCCAGGGTTTGGCAATCCTCGACACGAATGCCTGGGCAGGGCAAATCGAACGCGCCACGCGCCGATTGCAATCCCGACATCAGCTGAGTCGCGACTTTGTGCCGGTGTTCGAATCATTGCGTCCCGTTTCGGTCGGGCTCAGTGAAATTACCCTGATCAACGCCGGCGATCCCAGGCTGACGCGCCAAGTTGTGACCGATGATGAGCAACTGCCCAGGATCAAATCCTATCTGACGGAGCTATACGAGACGATTTCGGTAAAAGCACCGGTGGTGGTAGATCCAACTGACGTCAGCTCGGTTCATACACTCAATGTCGGCTTTGCCCTTCAGGCACTGTTGATGGAGCTGAAGAACAGGGAATCAACCGATAACAGCGATGGATCGACACCATTGACGGACGCGGTTCGCGTGCATGGTTATCTGGCTTACGCACAACTGACCCATGGCGTCGTGGTCGATGTGGTGGAAATAATCAACCTGGTTCGCCATGCCTTTACCGACAGTCTGCTGGTTGCCAGAACCACCTCTTCAGTGGTCGTCAACGCCCTGGGGCATGTCGCTAATGAAGGCGTGGGCACAGTGCTTCAACTGGCCGCAGTCGGGTTTGATATTTACCTGTTGGCCAATGCCGAAAATGAAGCTCAACGCGCGCAGTTCGCAACGCAACTGGCCTTTGACTCGGCCGGTCTGGCACTGGCTGTCGGCGGGGTCGGAGCGGGGTTGGTAGGTGCAGGCACAGCGGCAGCATTTCTGGGCGGTGGCAGTGTCATTTTTGGTGGGCTGGCAATCGGTATCGGCGCGCTGGTCGAAGGCTTCGGCGGAATCCTGGAGCAGGCCCGTCAAGTCGGGAAATACATTAATCGGGTAGAGGAGGCATACCGAACAGGGGGTTACTCGGTTGTTGATGATGCCTTTTGCGCGAACCCCTATGCGGTGATCACGCGTCTTGATCTACTTGATCGTTCCATCGATTTTGGTAGCCAGGTAATCTTCTCCGCCAGCACCTCTACGCTCCACCCCCCGCAAGTAAATCCGGACCGGTCGCAGGGATTCAGTGTGCGGGAGGCACTCAAGTACCCCGATCGACGGAGCATCACGCAGGTTACGGAGTTTGAAACCGTTGTACTGCCTTGCTCCCCGCACTGCTACCTGGGATTCGAATACAAGGCACTGCCGTTCGCGACCACCCGCTACGAGCATTTTGAAACGGCGTTGAAACTCGAAAACGACGACGAGGGGAATCGTCGGTTCTGGTTCAGCTTCTACAAGTTCCCGAGCGAGTACATCCTCAATGTGTTGTACCCGAACTATGAGGCGACGACGATCACCGTCGTGCTCAGTCGCAGCAACAAGTTTCTTCAGGTGCCGTCACTGCCTGGGGAGATGCACGGTTATCTCTCCTATGAGATCACCGGCGTGGGAGGGCAGTGCACCGTAGGCTTGGCCAAGGGTGTGAAATCGCTAAAGCTCATGCAATCCTTGGACGGGGCGTCAATGTCGTGGGCGCTGGGAGCATCCTGGTTGGCGGTCAAAGACGTGACGTTTGCGCACGACGGTCTGCAGCTTGGCACCCTGCAAGTGCATGCACCCGGCAAGCCTGATGTGTACCTGCAGTTCGATAAACAGTCTTATCAGGTCGACTGGGAGCAGAAGACGCTGCTGCTCAGCGAACTGCAGATCGATACCGGTGCGACTGAGTCCGCGATAAAGGCGACTGTTCAATCCAGTCATCTTGCCGGGCGTTTTACCGCCGTGCGCAACTTTCCTGTTCCCTACGAAGATCCTCTCAAGCCTGTTTACACCACGGCCCATTACGACCGGATCGAAGACCGTTTCATGTTTGTGCGGGGGCTGGATCCGGCCTATGAGAAAGAGGCTCGCCTGGGAGCCATCATCGGCAACGATGCGTATTACTACGTCCCTGACGAAGTGCTGGTCTGGCGCGCGGATATTGTCACCGGCCAGGTCAACCGAATTTACCGTTTAATGGATCCGCTACCGGGATCAAGGATCACGGCGTTCCAGGATCTTGGGGCCGGGTTGATGCGCATCGTTCAGAAAATCAGTGACCGCAACGGTCATTCCATGAAGCTGATTTATCTGCTGGGTGCGGATGAGCTTTCGTTGATGACGGTCATTGGCGAGCTGACCGACACTCAAAAGCTGCTACTGCAAGGCAAAACCACCCTGTCCATGGCGAACGTGTTCTGGGGTTATGAAGTGGTTGTCAGACCTTCGAAACTGGCGGCCTTTGATGCGGTGAATCTGGTGGACTACACGTTTGCACCGTTGACTGCGATCAACGTGTTGCAGGAGGGCGCGCGGACTTCCGACAATGTCTGGGTGCGTCGTGATGACGGGCTTGTCATCCGACCCAGGCTGCCTTTGATGGAAGGGCAGACTGAAGAACCCAACGTCATCTTGCTCAAGACCCATGAGGCTGATGGCGATATGTTCCTGTTTTACGATCAGCAACATCACAGCCTGTATCGTCAAAGGGTGACGGTCCAGGGCGAGGAGCCAGCGACTGACGCAGTGAAAATTCTGCCCCACAACGTCACCGAGGTTGTTTTCCAGGCCAGGCAACTCATCGCACAGACTCGCGATGGCCTGTTGTTTCGGCTGGATCGTATTGCTGACTCAACGCTGGTCGGCTTAAACGAAGCGTGGCTTTCGCAAGCGGTTAAAGCCGAGGGCGCAGGGTTGCAGTGGTGGAAAAGCGCATTGGCGGTTGCCGATCGACTGGCTACTGACAAATTCGAAGTGTCGGGCGTGCAGAACTTCCCCGTCAACGCGCGCTTGAACGTCTGGTGTGTGGACAAGCGCGTGCTGATTGCTGATCCGATCGTCGGTCAGCACCTGCGTCTTTTGGCGCTTACCCCGGACAAGAAAGCTGCGTGGTTGTGGGATGAGTCCTCGGGACGAATTTATCGTCAGCGCTTTATGGCTGTTGAGGATCTGCCCGCTGCGTTCGGAAATGGCACGCGGCTGTTACGTCGAGACCTGATCCCGGCATTGCAGAGAGAGTCGCCAGAATGGTCGTTCAGCCAAGTCTCCCCCCACGAGGCGGGACTGCGCGGTCTGACTTATGAGCGTGTCTGGATAAAGCTGTCCGACAATGTGCCTGCGCGCATCATCGGCGTGGAGAGCGATTTTTTTCATGGGGTGGGCAATCGAAGTGGTCGGGAAGAGAAACTTCGGCAGCTGGTGGCAGGCCGGCACAGCACGGACGTTTTGACGGCGGGCCGGTTTGATGATGTCTTCAACTGGTATGACGTTACCGCCCGGAGACTCTTCAGCACGACCGTGCCGAGCAACGGTCGCTGGCCGGTTTATCTGGGGGCGCGCGATGGCGAAACGGCCTTGTTGTATAACCCGCTCAATCGCCAGCTGTTCAGTAATCGAGGTTCGTGGGTGGTTGCGGATCATGACGTCTGGGCGCAAGCAGACACGACTCGCCGCAATGGGGAAGTGTTGACCGTGCACTGCCGGAACAACATTGACTCTTTGTCTGCGCTGATCCCGGAGGGCGTCACCACACTTGTGTTGGGACTTAACGAAAAATCAAACTCGTGTTCTGTCTCTCAAGAGGCCTGGTCACGACTGGATTGCCTCATCGTCGACTTCGCGGGTCTGAAACCCACTTGGCGCTTGCTAAAAATGACCTTGCAGGAAATGGATCAATGGCTGGTCACTATGATCGATGGTCATTTGATGCTGACCGATCCTGAGGATGGGCGGAGCCTGGTTTTGCGCAATGCCAAATCGGCCAGTACGGAATCAAGGACTAAGTTGGAGCTGGTTGTCGGGGTTTCGGGGACGGTTCTGGTTGTTTCCGCCGAGGACTTGGTGGAAGGTCTGGGAGATCGAACCAGTATTCAGTTGCTGGATTTGCTGGTCCTGGCCGCAGCTGAGTAATGGCCGCAGAGACGTTCAACACAATTTGAATCGTTAAGCAGGCTGTGGGGGGAACCTCCACAGCCTTTTTACGTTTTAACTAGCCGTTCTTTTCAGCGGCTTCCGTGGGGCACCCCTGATTGCTATGCCAGCAACGCCCGTCTTCAGGGCACCAGGTAGCCCCTCACGCCTGTAAAGATGATCTGCGCCGCCAAGGCGCAGACGAACAACCCCATCAACCGGCTGACAATCTGCAAGCCCTGGTCGCCGAGAATACGCTCGATGTGGTTGGCCAGATAAAGCACGACGCCCACGGTGAAACTCGCCAGGGCAATACTGAGAATCGCCGTGAGTTTGTCGTCCCAATGGGGCTGGCCTATGCCCATCACCAACAATGCTCCGATGGTGCCAGGGCCGACCGTCAAGGGAATGGTCAATGGGACGATGGTCACGTCCTGCTGCACATTGTCGGTTTGCACCGCCGACTTGCCTTGGGCCATGCCCAGCGCCGAGATGAATAGCACGCTGCCGGCACCGATGCGGAACGCATCCACGGTGATGCCGAAGACGCTGAAAATCACTCGCCCGAACAGGTACAGCAAGACACTGGAAACCAGCGTGGCGACCGCCACTTTCCAGGCCAGGCGTCGTTGTTCCTTGCGCGAGTAGCCGCGAGTCAGGCTGATGAAGCAGGACAACACGAAGAACGGGCTGTAGAGCACCAGCATCTTCAGGTAAACGCTGAATAACACTTGGAGCATGGTCGAAGCTCGCGGCGATTGAAGTTGTCGTGGAGTCTATCAGGCGCTACAAGGTCTGTCGGCTGCACACTCTCAATCAGAGGAACTTACGCAAACCGGAGGGCAGCGAGGTCATTCTGGTGTTCAAACGGGGCGGACATCAAATGTTATTTTTCATGGATGGAATGGTCTCATTTCTTCTTGTTAGGGTGTCGAGTCAAGATGTTTTCTGTGGACACGGTCGTCCTCATTAAGTCGTCAACTAATGTAAGGCAGACAGGAATTACAAAATGGAATTTGATTGGCAAGAAAAAACCCAGCCATTTACGCCGCAAAACGGTGCTTCGGTATTACATAACAGCTTGTTGGGTTTCAGTGGAAAGCTTTCCGCGCAGGATAAACAGTTCATTAAAAACAGTGTTAGATATGCCAAAGCCCAGGCGATAAAAAAATACGATAGCGTCAAACATGCTGCGAACTGGTTCGAATATTACTCAGGTGTGCTCTGGTCTATCGGCTGGGGGCTGGATCAGCCGCTGGTGGAAGTGGTCGACAAACAATTTTCCGGACGCGTCACGGAGGCATATCTGGATGTCATGTCCAGTAAAGTCGGGCGTAGTAAAGCTGCAACGCTTGCAGACGCTTTAAGCATGCTTGGGAACGACAATGTATTGCAAGGCTCTTTCGCTGCAAGAGTGAGAGAGTCTGGTGAGCTTGAGATTTTGCCCGCAGACCTTAACCCGGATGGTTCTGTGGGGATATTTATTAGCCATGTACGTCTTCTTAAACTTGACTGGGATACTGGTTTTTGGAGCGTGGGCCACTCGAAGGCACAATTGGATATCAGGATACGCGAATTCACCATTCGCCAACGAGATGTCGAGAGAAACCGTCAGGCGTTGCAGGACGCATTGGATGAGATGGAGGAAGAGGACTTTATCGATCTGCTATAACTAAGTTAATGCATGCCGTTTATTTAAAATGCGACAACTTCCCCTGAGGGGTAAATGCGGGTGATATTGTTTGATCAATAATAACTTGTTAAGTTTGTGTGTTCGGTCGCTAGTTAGATTGTTTTGGGTTGCGAGGTTTAAAGAGTCTGTTTTTGCGGTGTAATTATTTGTATGTGTTCAATGTTTGGATTTTCAAGTTTGTTTTGGTAGTGTGGTTTCCGAGCTGGATTGGCTCGTATTGATAACAATGGAGTGTTGAATAATGAATCAAGTTGTTATTTTGGATGAGTCGGAACAGTTGGCAGTAATTACTGATCTGATCAAGCTTTATCCCGCCTCTGAGGCAAAGGTGCGTTTTACGGGTTTTTCGGCGAAGTCGACGCCGAACCTGATTGACCTGGAAAATATCCAGGCTGTGGTCGATGGACCTAACGTTGTCGGTATGTTGGATGGTATGACCCGCCGCAACAAGAAAGTTATGCTCAATACTTATCGATTCGCTGAAATCATGGCCAGTAACCAGTTTCCGGGAAATCACCAGATTGAGAAGCGATTTCAGTCTTTGGTACAGACTCTTACATTGTTGAAATGGACCAAAGTCGCCCAGGTTTCCAAGGAGTATGAAAAAAAAACGCAAAGTCTGACCATGGCGAATGTAGTGGTCGATATTGTTGGTGGTCTCGTTAAAGGCGCCGTCGGGGGAGTCGGTATCCCCTCTCTGGTCTCCGATACCCTCGGTTTTCTCAAGCAGGACGAAAAAGCACTCAATCTTTTTAATCGTTCTGTAGAGAAGGCCCAGGGCCGCCGTTTTGGCATTGCCTCCGGCGTACAAGACAAGGAAGGATACGTAAACCTGGCTGTCGCGGCAGTCAATTATTCCGCGCAACCAGGTAAAGACGGTGGTGTGCTGTTCTTTGAATGGAAGAGTTCTGAAGTCAACGTCTCCCAGGACACGGCTTACATGGTTATCCATGAGGAGGATTACCCGGCTGAACGGGAGGCGAGGGTAAACGCTTACCTCGATGAACTGGATGAACGAGCTTTCCAGGCTATTTTAGCCGGTCAATAACATTGGAGCCGGAGGCGTTTGTCTCCGGTTTTTTTTGAATCCAGGAAGTAGTGCTTATGTTGAGCTATGACTCCGGAATATTTATTGTCGGCGGGAGCGTTTTGTTGTTGTCGCATGAGCTGAATCAAAGGGTGTGGAATGATGTGCTTGATTCAACTTTATATATGCAACTTGCTTCGGAAGCCAAGCAGTCTTCCTTGGCCGATTATGAGCAGTGGTGGGTGCAATACAGCTCGCAATTCAATCAGTTTGGCTGGACGCGCCTGCAGAGCTTCGGCGGTGGATATGGGCCTGATTCAGAGCAGGCGCGCCAGTCGCTACGTAAAATAGTCGCGTCGAAACTCAGTCTTTATCTTTCCAGCACCTCTATCGAAGCCGTTGATCGTGCGCTGATTGAGTTGACCAGACTACCAACACACAGTGCGGTCCGCGCTCAACTGCGCCAATATTCGCTCGTTGAGGATAGCGCCTCGAACCTGATAACCGTCCGATTGCAGCTCGGTATTGCCCTGAAGGGTTTGCGATTTATTTGTTTGAGTTTCAGTTTTACAACTCGTGAAACACTCCCGAGTTCAGTAATTGAACACCTATTTCAAACAAACGATATCGTCGGCGAAATTAAGTTTAACGGATGTGTTGCAGTACTGGATTCGACGGCATTTGAGCTGTGGCGCCAGCGGATTGGCTCGGTCGTCGCGCCTGCTCGTGAGGATCTGATAAGGGCAGTGCACTCGCTATTACCCAATCAGTACGCAGTCGACTTGAAGCGGTGATTCACGACGGTTGAGTTGTGGTGCGATTCTGATGATCCCGCTGGGCAACCCAATGCTCGATCAGATCACGCAACTGCGACAGCTCCACCGGCTTGGCCATATGCCCGTCCATGCCAGCCTGACGCGCTCGCTCTTTGTGCTCGGCGAGGATGTGCGCTGTCAATGCCACCACCGGTGTGCGGGTTCGCTGGTTGCCGACTTCCCAGGCACGTAGCTGCTGGGTGGCAGAAAAACCATCGAGGATCGGCATTTCGCAGTCCATCAATACCAGGTCGTAGCGTTGGGCTTTCATCGCCTGCAAGGCTTCTTCGCCATTGCTGGCAGTGTCCGGTTGCAGGTTGAGCTTGCCGAGCATGCCGCGAATGACCTTGGTCGAGATCGAATTGTCTTCGGCCACCAGAATGCGGAAGTCGCTTGGGACCTTGATCGGAAGCGCCGGGCCTGCAGGCAGATGATGCGAAACGGCCGGGCCTTTGTTGCGCTGATTCAGCTCGTCCGCGAGGGTGGTCTTGAGGGTGTAGCCGGCCACGGGTTTGGCGAGGATGCGTTTGATCCCGCAGTTGCGCGCAATGATCTTGCTCGGCGCATTGCTGATGCCCGTCAGCATGATCAGCAGGATGTCGTGATTGAGGCTCGGATCTTCCTTGATCTTGGCCGCCAGTTGCATACCGGTCATGCCGGGCATGTTCTGGTCCAGCAAGACCACATCGAAGTAATCGCGCAAGTGGGCCTTGGTGCGCAACAGCGCCAGGGCTTCCTTGCCGGAAGGCACGGCACTGACGTTCAGGCCCCAGGCGCTGCATTGTTGCACCAGCACTTTGCGGCAGGTGTCGTTATCGTCCACCACCAGTACGCGCGCACCTTGCAGCGGACCATCGAGGTCAGAGGTCGGGTGCTCAAGTCGGTCGGGGTCCAATGGTAACGTCAGCCACAATGTGCTGCCCTGGTTGGCGCCGGTCTTGATGCCGAACTCGCCGTGCATCAGGCGGATCAGCTGACGAGCGATCACCAGCCCCAGATTGCCGCCCAGACTCGTTGCCGAGAGGAAGTGCTTGCTGTGCAGTTCGGCGTGCATCAGGGCGTCGCGCTCTTCTGGTTCCATCGGCACACCGCTGTCCTGCACCGCGATGCGCAGCCGCGGTTTTGCACTGCGTTCGTCGAGGGCGACGACGATCAGAATTTCGCCTTCGTCGGTTTTCTTCAGCGCGTTTTCCAGCAGGCTCAGCAGGGTCTGGCGCAAGCGTGTAGGGTCACCGCTGATAACGCGCGGCACTTGCGGCTGGATGAAGCTGATCAGCTCGACATTCTGTTGCTCGGCCTTGGCGCGGAAGATACTCAGGCAGTCTTCGATCAAGGCGTTTAGGTCGAACTGTACGTCGTCCAGTTCGATCTGCCCTGATTCGAGCTTGGAGATGTCGAGAATCTCGTTGATCAGTGTCAGCAGTTCGTTGCCGGCGCTGTGGATGGTCTGCACGTAGTCACGCTGCTTGACCGACAGTGGCGTGCCCAACAGCAACTCGGTCATGCCCAGAACACCATTCATGGGCGTACGGATTTCATGGCTGATTTTCGCCAGGAACTCGGCTTTGGCGTTGATCTCGGCGTTGCTGGCGGCCAGGTCGCGACTGACACTGAAGCGATCTTCAGTGATGCTGCGCTGACGTTCGCTCAGGGCGATGCTCATCAGTAACCCACTGATGCAGATGAACACCAGAAGCGTAGTGATCAGGCCTTGTGGCGCCACCAGTGTCAGTCCCAACAGTGCGGGTAGCATGATCAGGGCACCCATGTTGAACACCACCATCGCCGCGACGAAAAACCGCGCCGGACGATAACCTTTTTGCCAGTGATAGGCGCTGACGAACAACATGCTCAGGCCTGCCAGCGCAACCAGGGCGTAGGTAATGATGTTCAGCGGCAGGGTGTTGACGAACAACAACAGCATGCCGCAGGCAACGATGAACAAAATGTCCGCCAGCAGCAGTTTGTTCAGCGGGTGAGGGCCGAGTGGGGCGAAGAAGCAGCGGGCGAGCATCAGGCCACTCGGCGCAGTCAGCAATAACGCGAGGTAGGCGCCAGGCGTCTGGATGGCATGCCAGTCCGGTAACCATGGCCCGGCCAGGTTCAGCAGCAACAGCAGACTGAGCAGCAACAACCCTTCACACCAGGCCAGCCAAAGGCTGCTGCGCGAACGTGTGTAGGCGTAGCGCACGAAGTTGTGCAGGATCAGCATGCCGAGGCAACCGAACAGCAGGCCGTAGATCAACGTCTGGTTCTGATCGGCCGCGGTCTTGATTGCTGATTGCAGGGTGATGTACGGTCGCAAACGATGGTCGGAGACCAGGCGCAGGTAGACGTCGAGGGGCTTGTCACTTTGCGGCAGCGGCAGCATGAATTCGCTGCTGGGCAGGGGGCGGTCAGCCTGGGGCTGACCGGTACCAGTTTTCAAATGTTCGATCAGCGTGTCGCCGTCGAGTACATACAGATTGAGTGCCGACAGATCGGGTGCGAACACCCGCAGCAATTGTTCATGTGTGCCGGGGGCCAGCCTGAAACGCAGCCATAACGCGCCATCGGGCTCGGCCGCCGTCAGGCGATCGAGTTCGATGGGGCTGAATTGATTGGTGTAGCGCGCGGAACGGATGTCGCTGAGCTGCAGGTCGCCCTGTTCGTCGAACAATACTGCCCAGCCACTGCCTTGCGCGGCTTGTGCCGGGAGCATGCAGAGCAGGGTCAGCAGAGTGACAGTGAGACTTATGGCAATCCTGAGCCAGCGCACGGCGAAATCCCTTCGTAGGTTGATGGCAGATTATAACCATGCGCGGTACCGGAATAGTGTGGCAAGGACCAGCGGCCCTTGCCTGGCCGAATGAATGGCCTTATTCCTGGCTTTCGCCACGTTCACGGGCAATGGCACGGTAGCCAATGTCATTGCGGTAGAAACAGCCT
>Ga0065714_10002319_pt1 | contig 24909 bp, 20 predicted proteins | sample MisRhiReplicate2_FD_59101 | JGI IMG/M metagenome (GOLD analysis project Ga0065714, IMG submission 59101) | Miscanthus rhizosphere microbial communities from Kellogg Biological Station, MSU, sample Rhizosphere Soil Replicate 2: eDNA_1 v2... | ecosystem: Host-associated > Plants > Roots >... | reverse complement strand
AGATTTATGCCCCGGTTGTGTTTTACCTTCAAAAGCCGGCACTCCGCAGATTCTTTTCGAGAAAAACAATATTTATAAACAAAGCTATATGCTGGGAACTGATATTTATGGGCGCGATTTATTAAGCCGGTTAATTTTAGGTATCAGAGTTTCGTTATCTGTAGGTTTAATGGCAGTTCTCATTTCACTTTTTATTGGGGTGAGTTTAGGTGCCATTGCGGGTTATTTTGGCGGCAGGATAGATGTCTCAATCAGCTGGTTTATGAATGTGGTTTGGTCTCTACCATCATTACTGCTCGTTATTGCAATATCTTTCGCTTTAGGCAAGGGTTTTTGGCAGATATTTATTGCGGTAGGCTTATCCACCTGGGTAGACGTTGCCAGATTGGTGCGTGGACAGGTAATGGCTTTAAAAGAAGTAGAATTTGTGGAAGCGGCAAGGGCCCTGGGTTTTAGCACAGCCAGAACCATTATCAAGCATATATTACCCAATATTGCCGGACCTATATTGGTTGTGGCCTCTTCTAACTTTGCATCGGCCATATTACTGGAAACTGGATTAAGCTTTTTGGGCTTTGGTGCACAGCCACCTATGCCAAGCTGGGGAAGCATGATTAAAGAACATTATGGCTATATTATTATGGATGCAGCTTACCTCGCCGTTTTGCCAGGTTTAGCCATTATGTTAACGGTTTATGCCTTTAATGTACTTGCCATAGGCTTACGGGATGCCTTTGATGTAAAAGGGCAAAATGTAACGGTTTAATCATTATCATAAAAAAAGCAGTACCAATTACGATACTGCTTTACCCTTAAAAACAAAAGCTTAGGCTGTTGCAGTTAGTGTATTTCCTGAAACAGTAAGCGGATAAACTTTTAGTGCACTCGTGGTGCCACCATCATTTGGTTGGGCTAAAATGCTTCCCGAAGTGCTATACCTCGAACTATGCAANCCACATTGAATGTAGTTGCTGGCNTGGATGAAACTTANTGCACCGCCCTGGTGTGGGCAAACCGCTTGTGTNGCNACAAATGAGGTAGTGGTATTCCCTGCAGCGGTACGGATAAACAATATGCTGTTTACGGTGAGCGATGCACCAATTGTTAGTAATTGTGTGCTCAGATCTACGCTAGCAGTAGTTCCGGAAGGAGCACCACCGCCATTTGGTTTACTGGGTTCTGGTGAATCGCTTTTTTTACCGCAAGCAGAAAAGCAAGCCCCTGTACAAACCATGGCAACCCCAAGTCCCAATGATTTGATAAATTCGTTACGTTCCATAATGGTTTAGTTTTATTTTTGATTGAATTTGGTCTATTTTGCTTTTTTCTTATCAAAAGAAAACCTACGTGCTATACTAAAGCCCCAACGATATTGCCCTTTAAGCCATGAAGTATTGGTGTCGGTAATAAACTGCGATTCCTGTATTGCAGTGGCGTTGGTGAAATTGAGGTGAAAAATATGTCCTCCAGTTTCAAACTCAAGTCCGGCACCAAGCGTTTTGTAATATTTTGTGTCCAATGTGCTTTCAAGGTAAGCTTCTTTATTTTTATCCCTGAATGGAATGGTATAATCGGCTACAAAAGCCATGCGTTTGGTAATTTTGATACGACCACCAACTGACAAGGCAAGCATATCATTCTGATCACCAAAAACAGTAAAATTACGGTGTACATACGATGGCATGACCAGCATCGAAAAGTTTGAGTTAAACTTACGGGCAATTACGGCTTGCACCACGTAAATTAAGCGATCCTGGAATTCTCCAAATGCATTTGCAGCGGTGGGGTCGGTTGAAGCTTTAGCTGCCGAAAGGGTAGTACTGCCGAATAAGGTTACTGCAACAGGTACTTTATCATCCGCGGTTTGCTCCAATAAACGGTATTTTAAATTCCCTTCGTAAAGCTGTGTTACTACACCAGCTCCTTTTGCCCTTGATAAACCAACGGAAAGCCTATCGCTGATCCCATACTCAAAGCCAATGCGGATATCTGTTGATTGATCCAGTCCAAAAAAGTTTTTGGTACCCCCCGCACTGCCCGCAATATCACCAAAACGGTGATCTACCCTAAAATCCAATTCATTTTTATAAATGGTTTCATTGGTTTGGATATTGATCAGTTTGGTTGCCTTAAAAGTAGCCTGTACATTCTTTTTTTCAGTGGGCATCTGCAATGCTTTTTCGAGCGAATCTTGTGCAAAAGCCAAAGTAGGCAGGAGGGTAATAGATAGATATAAAAGAGATTTTAGATGAAATTTCATAAATTTTATTTTTTTGGTTGATAAATAGCAGTCATTTTTACCTGTATGGTTTCTGCAATTTGTTTAAAAACGATCGTCGGGATTTTGATGTCGTGATCGGCGAGTTTTACATTGAATGTAGAAGTAGCTTTTGCCTCATCGCCGGTAATTACCAACAATCCTTTTGTCGTGTATTCTTTGGTTACACCATGGATCTGCAGGTTACCCTTAACCGTAACGGGATAAGTACCAGGTTTTGAAAAATCGATCTGTTCTATAATTTTTCCTTTAAAATCAGAAGTTGGGAATTTATCGCTCTCTATGTAGTTTTCGTTAAAATGCTCCTGCATTAGTTTTTTCTTAAACTGAAAAGAAGTGTTGTTGATTTTGAAAATGATATCATTTGTTTTGGTATTAAGCGCCGAAGCACCTGTTTTACTCTGTGCATCGATATCTTCTACAGGTGTTGAAGAGAAAAAGGAAGAATTAACGCTTTTACTTACCCAAATCTGTGCTTTTATGCCTGTACATAAAAATAGGGCTGTTAATGTGAGAAATAATTTTTGCATCTGTAATTTATTAAGTGATTAATAAAACCATCATTAATTTTGAAGGGCTATTCTGGCATACCTTTATCAACCCAGGCTTGTAATAATTCTCTTTCGTTCGCGGTCAAAGAACCGCCTTTTGGCATTGTTTTGGTGACAAGAACAGCATTCGCTACGCGTGCATCATTTTTTATAGAGGCCAAGCCATTAAATAACCAGATGGATTTAATTGCGCCGCTTGGACCATGGCAGTTGTTACATTTGGTTTGGAAAAGTGCGCCTGCAAAATTGGTATAGGTTACATTGGCAGTGGTTACAGCTGTTGGGCCCGCAGGGGTTGCTGGTTTTAATTCTTCAGCCTGTCTCTTAGAACAGGCAAAAAGTAAGGCCGTAATTGCGGCTAATAAAAAGATTGAATTTTGTTTTTTCATAGATAATTAATTAAGGTTAAAATTGGTGGTAGATTCATTTCTATATCCTCATGTTCAATTGCGATGCAATTGAACTTTTTATGGCGAAAGCCTATTTTTTAAAATTTATGTTCTGTTTGTTGAAAAGCATAACTGTTTTTGTAATAAGCATGGTTTTTTACGTGATTTTTGCTGAGATCTTAATCATTACGTAGCTTTTTTGGAAATGGTTGCCCGGAATAAAAAAAAGCCGTTCCGATTTTACATCGGAACGGCTTTCGGGATAAATTAGATCTAAAACCTAGTTAAAATCTTCGGCCTTTAAAGGCGGATTAACTTTAATGTCTTTAATTACAACTGAAAACTCCTGAGCACCTTGCGGGCTTGCCACCGATTGGGTTAAGGTAAACGGAAATAGTACATCGCCTACTTTTTTGTAGTTTGAATATTCCGTAGACTGACTAATTTCAGCTCCACCTTTAGTTGTGGTGCTTTCGTCTTTTAAAAGCAAACCCGATTTGGTGTCGTAGTATTCAGTTTTCTTTTTGCCAGAAGGAGAAGTGATGTTTAACTTAAACGCATCAGCAGTCCCAACTTTTGCCGTACCCGCAGATTCAATTTTAGTGCCATCAGTAGCATAATACAGCTGATTCCCATATCCTTTATCTTCTTGCCTTTCTGTCAGATCATCACCAGTTAATTCAGCTTTTTGGCCCATTTGCATTGCATATCCTGTTTTACCATTGTAAACCTGTTTCATCGCAGTTTGGCCGCCCATAGAAATTTCCATGCTACTTAAGTTAGGTGCCATGTTTTTAATGGTAACCATAAGCTTTTGACCTTGCATTTCCATTTCACCGTTTTGCTGTAATGAAGTGATTTTCTTGATGGCTTCTTCACCGCCGATGGCTTTGATGTAGTTTTTAATAATTTCCGTTGGTACGGGAGGAGGAGGCGCAAGTGTTACCTCAACTACTTTAACCGGATTTGCATAATTATCATAAACCTGTGTTTTAAAGCCTGCTTTAGTTAAGCCAGCAGCAAATGCATCAGTTTTGCCTACAATAACAATACGGGTGTTATCATGGCTGTAATATTTTTTTGCTACCCTTAGAATATCATCTGTAGTAACAGCATTAATCTTTTGTAAATAAGTGCGGTAGAAATCCTTCGGTAAGTTATTAATTAAGATATTACTGGCAAAGCCTGCAGTACGTGCTGGATTTTCTAAGCCCAGTGCAAACGATCCATTGAAAAGATTTTTTGCATTCTGTAATTCATCAGCGGTCACCTTGGTCGTGCGGATAGTGTTAATTTCTCTTAAAAATTCTACCACTGCACTATCAACCTTCTCGTTTCTAACAGCTGCGTTGGCTGAAAATTTAGATTGGAAACGGCCTGAGCCAGTGCTTGAATATGCGCCATAAGTAAAGCCATGTTTCTCACGGAGGTTGCCAAATAATCTCGATTCAGAGCCACCACCTAAAATCTGGTTCGCCAATAAAACCGGGAAATAATCAGGACTGCTCATTGGCAGGTCGATTAAGTTTACAACTGTAATTTCAGATTGAACAGCGTTGCTTACATTGATGATATCCACTTCTGTTTTGGCAGGATTAGCAACTTTAGTAAGAACAGGTAAAGTTAAGCTGGTGCCTTTCCAATTGCCAAAGGCTTTCTCTGCCAATGCTTTTGCTGCTTCGGGTTTAATATCGCCAACAAAGGTTAAGTAACCTCTTGAAGGGGTAATGTATTTTTTATAGGCTGTTTTAACATCTTCTAAAGTAATTCCATTTAGAGAAGCTTCGGTTTCAAACTCACCATAAGGATGGTTTTTGCCATAAGCCAAAGCATTTACCACACGGGCTGAAATGGCTTTTGCACTTTTCTCGTTGGATTTTAGTCCTGTAATAGTCTGGGACTTTAATTTTTCAAAAGATTCTGCTGGAAAGGCAGGTTTACGGATACTCTCGGCCATTAAATTAAATGCCTCTGGAAAGTAACGGGTTAAGGCCGATACCGAACCACCATTTGCACCTGTGCTTACGTCAGCACCCAGCTGGTCAACAGCTTCATCAAATTGTGCTTTTGTTTTTGAGGTTGTACCTTCATTAAGCATGCTGCCCATTAAACCAATTACGCCTGCTTTTGCACCTTCGTTAATCGGGCCTGCATCTATACTGTAACTTGCTGATACTTTTGGTAGTTTATGGTTCTCTACCACCAGAATCGTGATGCCATTTGCTAATTTATAAATTACAGGATCGCCAACAGTAATAACGGGTGCCGGACCTGGTTTTGGTTTGTGGCTTCGATCTATTGTTTGTGCTGAAATACCTTGAGTCAATAAGGAAATTGCAGCTATAATGAATAATTTCTTCATGTTTTTAATAATTAAATGAAAAGCAATCTGCTTATTTCTTAGGTAAGTAATACAATACAACTCTTTGGTTTTTGTTCAGATACTTTTTAGCAACATCTCTGATCTCCTCACGGGTGATGGACCTGATTACCTCTAATTCCTTATTGATATCATTTGTATCCTTATCATGGAAAGTATAACCATTGGCCAGGTTTTCGGCAACACCCAACATTTTACTGTTTGCACTTACGTAGTTGTTTTCGAATTTATTCTGAAGTTTTTTATAGTCACTTTCGCTGATTAAATCGGTTTGAAGGCGTAAAACTTCTTCATCAATATCTTTTAATAAATCGTTAAGTGGCGTATTATTATTGGGTAATGCCAGGGTGATATAAGCACCATAATCTTCAAGCGAATAGTTAAAAGCGGCAACCTGTAAAGCTGTTTTCTTTTGATCGACCATTTTAGTGCTTAATCTCGAACTTCCACCTTCTGATAAAATAGAGCTGATCATACCCAACACCTTGCTCTCCCTGCTCTTCATGCCCGGTACGCGGTAAGCAGCAAAGATGGCTGGGATTTGAATATTGGCATCGTAAGCGGTATCGATAATTTCTTTGGTAATCTCCGGTAGCTTATAATCTTTACGTACTACTGGTTCACCTTTAGGTACTTCGGCAAAGTATGATTTTACTAAAGCTTTAGTTTTTTCTATATCTAAATCGCCGGCAATGGTTAAAACGGCATTGTTTGGTACATAGTACTTTTTAAAGAAAGCAATAAACTCGCTCAGTTTTGCAGCATCTAAGTGTTCCATTGAGCCAATCGGTTGCCAGCGGTATGGATGACCATCAAACAAATGGCCGAATATTTTCTCTGTAAATTTTCCATAAGGCGCATTGTCTATTCGTAAACGTTTTTCTTCCTTTACTACCTCGTTTTGTGTTTTTACACCACCTTCGTTAATTACCGGGTGAAGCATTCTTTCACTTTCTAACCATAAACCGAGTTCTAATTGATTTGATGGAAAAAGTTCAAAATAAAATGTACGGTCTTGAGAAGTATTGGCATTGTTCTGTCCGCCATTACTGCTCACCAACTTCATAAACTCTCCTTTTTTAATGTTTTTAGAGCCTTCAAATAATAGATGCTCGAAAAAATGGGCAAAACCTGTACGTTGCGTTTCTTCATCTTTAGAACCAACATGGTACATTACCGATACCGCAACAACTGGAGCAGTTTTGTCTTGATGTAGGATAACGTGGAGACCATTGTCCAGGTCGAATTCCGTAAACTGTACTTTTTGGGCAGAAGCACTTAAGCACAGACCGGAAATGGCCAAAGCAAAAAGAATTCTTTTTTTCATAGAAAATTTGTTTTTAATGATTTGAAATAATCAAAACCGAGCAATTATTTCATTAATAAGTTAATTTGGATTTTTCACTAGCGTGAAACAATAATAAGTATGGGTCTAAATTATGGGATTTAAATAAAAAAGCGAGTATTTACACCCGCTTTTTTATTTATTTTATCTCCAGGCTTTGTATTGGTTAATTAAGCCATTGGTAGAACTATCGTGGCTCGAGACTTTTTCATTGTTAGCGAGCTCAGGAAGAATCTTTTTGGCCAGTTGTTTGCCAAGTTCTACTCCCCACTGGTCGAAACTAAAGATGTTCCAGATAATTCCCTGAACAAATATTTTATGTTCGTAAATGGCTACCAGGCTGCCTAGAGTATATGGGGTTACTTTCTTCAATAATATTGAATTTGTTGGACGATTGCCTTCGAAGACTTTAAATGGCGCAATTTTTTTAATTTCAGCATCAGATTTACCTTCCTTCTTTAATTCGGCTGCCACTTCTTCTTCAGTTTTACCATTCATTAAAGCTTCGGTTTGTGCAAAGAAATTGGATAATAAGATAGGGTGATGATCACCTAGTGGATTTAAGCTCTGCGCCGGAGCAATAAAATCAGCAGGGATAATCCGCGTACCCTGATGAATTAATTGATAAAAGGCATGCTGACCATTTGTGCCTGGCTCGCCCCAGATAATCGGCCCGGTTTCATAATCAACTTCGTTACCGTTTCTATCAACATGCTTACCGTTACTTTCCATATCTCCCTGTTGGAAATAAGCGGCGAAACGATGCATATATTGATCGTAAGGTAAAATAACTTGTGTTTCAGCATTGTAGAAATTGATATACCAAACGCCCAATAAGCCTAATATTACAGGTAGATTACTTTCGAATTCGGCAGTTTTGAAGTGGTTATCAGTGGCATGGGCACCAGCCAGCAGTTGTTTGAAATTTTCAAAGCCAATACTTAATGAGATGGATAAGCCGATAGCGCTCCATAGCGAGTAACGACCGCCAACCCAATCCCAAAACTCAAACATGTTTTCGGTATCAATACCAAAAGCAGAAACGTCTTTAGCATTGGTTGATAATGCGGCAAAGTGTTTGGCAATATCACTTTCTTTGCCGCCCTTTTCTAAAAACCAGGTACGGGCAGAGTGCGCATTCGTCATGGTTTCTTGTGTGGTAAAAGTTTTTGATGCTACCAGGAATAATGTTGTTTCAGCATTTAAACCTGTTAATGTTTCGGCGATGTGTGTACCATCAATATTCGAAACAAAGTGAATATTTAAATGGTTTTTATAGTGTTTTAAGGCTTCTGTGACCATTACCGGGCCTAAATCGGAACCACCAATGCCAATATTTACCACATCAGTAATGGCTTTGCCTGTATAACCTTTCCATTCACCGCTGATGATGCTATTGCTAAATTTCTCCATTTTGGCCAGCACTGCATTTACTTCGGGCATCACATCCTTGCCATCAACTAAAATTGGGGTATTGCTTAAATTACGTAAGGCGATATGAAGCACCGAACGGTCTTCGGTTTCATTAATCTTATCACCGCTATACATTGATTTTATCGCTTCATCCAATTTACACTCCCGTGCCAGTTGAATCAATAATGCTAATGTTTCATCGCTAATGCGGTTTTTGCTATAATCAAGCAGAATATCTTCAAAAAAAACAGAAAACTTATTGAAACGATCTGCGTCCTCAGCAAAAAGATCTTTAATGCTTTTTTGATTAATATCTATAAAATGATCGGCCAAATACTTGTAGGCCTCAGTTTCTGTGAAATTTACTTTAGGTAACATAATCTTTGTTTTTTTGTAAAAGTAATAAAGCAAAAATTTAAAATGGTCTTTTAGTGTTCTAAATCAAGAAGAATTTTTTATTTCTAGCAAGTCCTTCGACAGGCTCCATATGATAATCCAATATTTTGATATTGCCTCTCAACATTTTTTGAGATACCTGTTTTGTGTTTCAACTCCATCTCTTCCTAAAATTGATTATCTTAGGGCAACCTAAACTAAACCATTCATTTATGAAGAAAATATCCATGATGGGTTTTTCGCTACTGGCGTTAAATTCTTTTGCGCAAAAATCAGATTTAAGACCATTGGTTTCTAAAAAAGCTGATGCCATAGAACAAAAGGTCATTACCTGGAGGCGCGATTTTCACGAACATCCTGAATTGGGAAATACCGAAGTAAGAACAGCTGGTATTATTACAAAACATTTAGAATCTTTAGGGATAAAAGTAACCACTGGCGTAGCCAAAACGGGCGTAGTTGGTGTGTTAAAAGGAGGTAAACCCGGGCCAGTAGTGGCTTTACGTGCTGATATGGATGGCTTGCCTGTTACCGAGCGGGTAGATATTCCATTTGCCTCAAAAGTGAAAACACAGTATAACGGACAAGAGGTTGGTGTAATGCATGCCTGTGGGCATGATAGCCATGTAGCTATTTTAATGGGGGTAGCAGAAGTACTGGCATCGATGCAAAAGGATATTCATGGAACAGTGAAATTCATTTTTCAACCCGCTGAGGAGGGCGTGCCTGCGGGAGATGAAGGTGGCGCAGCATTGATGATTAAAGAAGGCGTGCTCGAAAACCCTAAAGTTGACGTAATTTTCGGTTTACACATCAACTCCCAAACCGAGGTTGGCGAGGTAACCTATCGCCCGGGTGGAACCATGGCCGCTGTAAACGATATGAAGATTACGGTTACCGGCAGGCAGGCACATGGGGCATACCCGTGGAGTAGTATCGATCCTGTGGTGGTTTCGGCTCAGATTATCAATAACCTGCAAACCATTGTTAGCCGTAATTTAAATGTAACCGAGAATCCGGGAGTGGTGACCATTGGTGCCATTAATGGCGGTGTACGATCCAATATTATACCAGAAAAGGTAGAAATGCTCGGCACAGTTCGCAACTTTAGTAAGGAAGATGAGGCCATGTTTATCGAACGGATAAAAACCATTGCTACCAAAACAGCCGAGGCAGCTGGCGCAATAGCCGAAGTAAAAATCCCGTTCAGTAACCATTATCCTGTTACCTTTAACAATATCGCGCTCACCGAAAAAATGCTGCCAAGTATGCAGGCTACCGCTGGTGCTGATCATGTAAAATTAAAACCACCCGTTACAGGTGCTGAAGATTTCTCTTTCTTCCAGGAAAAAGTACCTGGTTTATTTGTATTTTTAGGAGGTATGCCAAAAGGTAAAGACCCGTTAAAAGCCGCATCGCACCATACCCCTGATTTTTACCTTGATGAAAGTGGTTTCGTATTAGGTGTTAAATTACTTTCTAATCTTACGCTGGATTATATGTCGATGAAGAAATAAGAGTTGGTTCAATAGTCATTGGTTCATTAGTCATGGTGCCTAATGAATTAAAAAGAAAATAAAATTGGTTAACAAACATTAAGGGGTCAGTTTTAATTGAAATCGCTTTCCGCCATGCGCTATGCTCAAAGCGATTTCCTATATTTGTTTCTATGACGAAAGAACAGATTCAGGATTTAAGGGACAGAGTAACGTCGCTGAGGAGGTATCTTTGACGTTGATGAGCTACTTTACGCCATTCGCGAAGAAGAGAAATTAACCATGGCGCCCGATTTCTGGGATGATCCAAAAAAAGCAGAAAAAATTCTGGCAGAAATTAGTGCAAAGAAAAAATGGACTGATGGCTTTAACCAAACCCATAATGCGGTTGAGGATGTAGCTGTAATGTTCGATTTTTTTCAATCAGGAGATGCTTCTGAAGCCGAGTTGAAAGATCAGTTTGAAATCGGTAAACAAGCTGTAGAAGATCTTGAGCTTAAAAACATGCTTCGCAGTAAAGAAGATCAGCTTTCCGCTGTAATGCAGATTACCGCTGGTGCCGGCGGTACAGAGAGTTGTGATTGGGCTTACATGTTGATGCGAATGTACCTGATGTGGGGTGAGAAAAACGGCTACAAAATTACAGAACAGGATAGTCAGGAAGGGGAGATTGCAGGTATTAAATCGGTAACACTCCAGTTTGATGGCGATTTTTCTTACGGCTACCTGAAAGGCGAGAATGGCGTTCACCGTTTAGTACGGATATCGCCTTTTGATTCAAATGCGCGTAGGCATACTTCTTTTGCTTCGGTATATGTTTATCCTTTAGTTGATGATACCATTCAGATTGATATTAACCCAGCCGATATTGAATTTGAAACCTTCAGGGCTGGTGGTGCTGGCGGGCAAAACGTAAATAAGGTTGAAACCGCAGTGCGTTTATACCATAAACCATCGGGTATTATTATTAAAAACCAGGAATCGCGTTCACAATTGCAGAATAAAGAGAATGCCATCCGTTTGCTTAAATCGCAGTTATTCGAAATCGAAGAGCGTAAACGTAATGAAGCTATTGCCGCGGTAGAAGGATCGAAGAAAAAGATAGAGTGGGGTTCGCAAATCAGGAGTTATGTTTTGGACGACAGACGCGTGAAAGATCACCGTACCAATTACCAGACCTCTAATCCTGATGCAGTTTTAAACGGCGATATCAACGACTTTTTAAAAGCATATTTAATGGAGTTTTAAGTTGGAGAAAACTATACAGCGATTTAAAATAATCCATATTAAGCTAGCACATTTAGTGTGAATATAATCATCGAAGACAATAACGTTAAGCAAAATTAGATCGAATAAAAAAGAAATCAAATAGACATGAAATTTAGTTTAACTCTGGTAATTCTAACCATTTTAGTGATTAATGTGAAAGCACAAGAAGTAATTCCATTGTACACTGGCGATATTCCAGGCGCTAAGCCAACTCCTGCTGATTATGTAGAAAACACCGAAGTTCGGTCAAATGGCACTTTAAGTATTACTAAGGTATCAATACCTACATTAACTGTTTTTGAAGCGCCTAAAAATATTGCAAACGGTACAGCAATAATTATCTGTCCGGGTGGGGGCTATGGTGCCCTCGCTTTTAGTCATGAAGGAACTGATGTTGCTAAACGCTTTAATGCCATTGGAGTAACAGCCTTTGTATTGAAATACCGCTTGCCGAGCGATGAAATTATGATTGATAAGACCTATGGACCGCTGCAAGATGCACAGCAAGTCATTTACCTGGTTAGAAAAAACGCGAAAAAATATAAGATTAAGGCCAATAAGATTGGGATTATGGGTTTTTCTGCCGGTGGACATTTTGCTTCAACTTTGGTGACCCATTATAGCGATCTTAAAATTTCTGATCCTGAAAAGATAGATCTGAGACCGAATTTTGCCGCATTAATTTATCCTGTAATTAGTTTCGAAGAATCAGTACATACGGGTACTATGAAGAATTTATTGGGGCCAGATCCTGCCGACAGTTTAAAATATTATTTCTCGGCCAATAAAAATGTGAACAAAAAAACGCCCCCTGTTTTCTTTGTACATGCTAAAGATGATAAAACCGTTCCTTATGAAAATAGTGTTTTAATGAATGAGGCACTAAAGCAGAATAAGGTAGATACCGGTATTTACCTCTACGAAAACGGTGGTCATGGTTTTGGTCTGATTAACAAAACCTCCGATGTAGACTGGTTTAACTTAGTGGCTAACTGGATGAAAAAGAAGGAATTTTAATTTCTTCACCGATATTTTAACCTCTTAAATATGGAAACAGGCTTTTGATAGTAAAGTGAGTGAACAATTGTGATCATAAACCGCTAAAAACATGGTATAGCCATAATTGATGCTAAAAGTTACTAAGCAGGCACAGGTATGGCACAAAATTATTGGGTACTAACCTTTGCTAGTTCCTTATAAATCTTTTATCGTTTTATCAATTACGTCCAGTAAGCCGTCACTGTAAACATCATCAGTTAATTCCCAGAACATAATACCATTTAATTTTTGATCAATTACATATTTGGTTTTTAATGAAATTGATTTTGGATCATCAAAAGTAACGAGATACCGTATTTTCGGATTATAATAATAAGGAGCTTTGGCTGTCTCATCCCAATAATAGGTATAGCCATTTTCGGTTGAAAACTGTTTGTTGAAACCCTTAAAAGAAACGCCTCTTAAAAATTTTGTTGGCTGGTATAAGCCTTGGTTAGCATCAGTAGTGTTTTCAAAAATACGGGCGTAAAATGCTGCTCCTAAAGCAATTTTTTGTGCGGGTACACCTAAACCGATTAAAGTTTTTACGGCATAATCGGCTGATAAAGTTTGTTGCGGGGTAGAATATAACGGAGAATGATGGCCACTTTGTGTTGCATATCCACTTACCAGATCGTAACTCATTACGTTTACCCGGTTTACCATAGGCATTACCTTATCCCATTCAAAACAAGAGTCAATGCAGTTTTTTGTGCCGCCTGCTGCAAAACTAATCTCTGCTTTTTTACCGAGTTTATTTCTCAGTTCTTTAATCAATAAAGTAAAGTTGTGTTTGTCATCTGGCGTATACCGATGCCCGGGATAACCTGAAACTGCCGGGTATTCCCAGTCTATATCTATACCATCGGCCTTAAAAAAATCTAAAAGTGCTTTGGTTGTTTTAGCAAATGTTTTTCTTCCTTCCTTTCTGCTAAATACTTCCGAACAAGAAGCGCAGGCACTCCAGCCCCCCATAGCGATCATTACCTTTAAATCTGGGTTACGTTTTTTCAGCTCCACCATTTTCGAAATCAAAGCAGAATCTTTAGCTAACCTGATGTTTAAACTATCGCCCTTTAAGTGTCCAAAACTGTAAATCAGGTGGCTAATCTTTTCAATCGGAAAACTATCGATAACCGATCCTCCCTGGCCAGTATAGTAAGCAATAACATTTGGTTTAATAGTCTTTTGAGCCTTTAGGCTGCCAGCGAGAAGCATTAAAGCCATTAACAGGCAAATTCTGGGTAGATTTCCGATATTTTTGTACACAAGTTGGGGAATTTAAAGGCTATTTTTCTGCTAAAATGTTTTGGAGTTCGTTTAATTCAGCTACTTTTTCTGTTGCTCCGGCATTTTCATATGCCGAAATCAGGTTTCTGATAACGCGACGGATAATATCAGTATTACTACAGGGTTTATAATACTCGGGCAGAGCTTCTAAATTAAGCTGACGTAAAAACTGATCTACATCGTGTTTACCGAAAATATTACCACGATTAAAAGCATTGATATAGAAAAGCACACCATACTCGGTACCTTCTTGCTTACTATCATCAATATAACCTAAAATAAAATGCTGCGGCAAATTAATACCATATACGGGTAGATCTAACTTTTGGGCTAAGGTAGAATAAATAATGGCCAGAGAAATCTGGTTGCCTTTTTTGCTTTCTAAAACCTGATTTAAATAAGAGTTTTGCGGATCGTGGTGGTTTTTAGTATTGCCTCCAAAGCCATATTGCTGGTATAAAACATGGTTGATCAGTTTTACTTTCTCAACTGAACTCATTTCGTACTGCAGACCCAGCCAGATATCCCTTTTTATCTCTTCAATTTGGTTAATTACTTTTTGCTCGTCTAAATCAGGGTATTGGTAACGGTTTATAATCAGGGCGCCCTGCAATAAATCGAAAGCACCACTTAAATACCAAAGGTTCAGATCTTCTTTAACGGTTTTGAACTGGATTTGATGGACAATATTTTCAATGCGTTCCTGCATCAGGCCATCGAAAGACTGCTCCCAGGCATTTTCTAAGTAGTGGATTACCTCACCGCCATATTCAAGCAGTTTTTTCTCCACGTGTTGGTACACTTCCTCATCCGGATCATCCAACAATTTTACTAAAGCACTTATCTCTGCGATATTTTCCATAAAACATACATACGTTTGCGGCGTTTAATTACTTTTGCAATATTATGTTATTTCAATTTATTAAAGATTACCTTAAACACCGTTTAACAGCTAAGAGCAGGCATGGAACGCATTCGCCATTTGTGTACAAGCTCGCTGATGAGGTAATTTACGATTTTACCGACAAATTTGAATACAAAAATATAGAGCAACAACGAAAAAAACTTTTTAATGACGATTCTATAATTACTGTTACCGACCTCGGAGCGGGCTCTCACCTTAATAAAAACCGAACAAAGAAGGTAAGTCAGATTGCCAAAAATGCATTAAAAAGCCCAAGGTTGGCCAAACTTATTTATCGATTAGCCAAAAATACCCAAGCCAAAAGTGTAATCGAATTGGGTACCTGTTTGGGTATAACAACTGCTTATTTAGCAAAAACAGATTCCCAAACCAAGGTAATTACTATAGAAGGTTGCCCACAAACGGCAGAGGTGGCTAAGAAAAATTTCCTTGATCTGGATTTAGAGAATATCGAACTCCATGTAGGCAATTTTGATTTAATTTTACCCGATATTATTGCCCGACAGCGCAGTTTAGATTTCGTTTATATTGACGGTAACCATCGTAAAGATGCAACGCTGAATTATTTTAAATGGTGCCTGCCAAAAGTTACCGAAAATTCGTTGCTCATTTTTGACGATATTTATTGGAGCGAAGGTATGAAAGAAGCCTGGGCAGAAATTAAAAACCATCCTGATGTTACTGTAACCATCGATTTATTTTGGATTGGATTGGTTTATTTTAAAAAGGGGCAGGCTAAAGAACATTTTAAACTCAAGTTTTAACCCATGCAGGAACCGAAATTAGCAGGTATTCAAAAACGATCAGCACTCTTTATTTTGCTGCTCAGCCTTTTCTTTGGAATTACAGCCTACCTGCTTTCGTTTCTATGTAAAATGGATGTCCTGACGCACATTATGTTTGGATGGGATGTTTTTTGTCTGGTGCTTAATACTCTCCATTGGTATATGTTTTTTCATACCTCTGCTGCCGAAACCCATTTGAAAGCCAAAATGCAGGATGAAACCCGAGGCGAAATTTTTGCCATTGTAGTGGTTTCTACCTTTGCCGGTTTACTTGCAGTAGTTTTGCTGCTCATTAATAAGGATATTAAACCGTTCGATTTAATCATTGCCATACTGGGTATGTTTTTATCTTGGTTTTTAGTGCACACCACCTTTACCATGCGTTATGCCCATTTATATTATGGCGACAAACAAAAAGGAAAACCAGAAAAAGGTGGCTCGGGATTGGAGTTTCCAGGCAATGATGAGCCTGATTTTGTCGACTTTGCTTACTTTTCTTTCGTTCTCGGTATGACTTTCCAGGTCTCGGATGTCGAAATTTCGAATAGAGAGATCAGGCGGCTTTCCCTTTTACACAGTTTAATTGCTTTTATATTTAATACCGTAATTGTAGCTTTAACCATCAATGCATTGGCAGGGCTAAGCAAATAACAATCACCGTCTTAACCAGAGCACTGCCAGTTGGAGCAATCTTTTATGCCTGTCATCCTGAACGGAGTGAAGGATCTTTTAAGTTCGGTATTTTAATGTTGAACAGAATTTGAATCCAGACCGGAATAATTTTGTATTGTTAATTATTAGTTCCAGATTTAAGTCCTACCAACAAAGGTTATCAATCATTCCAGGGTAAATTTAAAATAGTCTTTAGAAAATGAGCGTTCCATTTCTTTTGGGTTCTTCAGTCCCGTTCTCCGTTACTTCCGGTGAAGAACCGGAACCACTTTGATCGGGTTTAGTTTACAAGGGCTAAATGCTTTTGGCTCCATGCCAGGGGCAATCCTTTCGGTCATAAACCTGACAGCAGCGAGCATCCCGATTTTTCATCGGGATAATGCGGATGGCAGGGCTACAAGAGCCAAGAACCACAATCCTTTCATTTTCAAATTAAAATAAATGTATTAATTTATTTGACTGTTAGTCAGTGTTTTATGTTTTTAAACTGATTTTTCAGTGATGTAACTTGTTTTTTAGTTGTAAAACTGAAAAGTAAGTTATAGATTTGGATATGGAAGAATTAACCAAAGCAGAAGAACGCATTATGCAGGTTTTATGGAAACTGCAGAAGGCATTCGTGAAAGATATTATAGATGAACTTGAAGAGGAACCTAAACCGCCTTATAATACCATTTCCTCAATTGTCAGGCTTTTAGAGAAGAAAGGTTATGTTGATTATAAGGCTTATGGGAAGACATATGAGTACTTTCCGGCCATTACAAAGGATGAATATGCCAAAACTACCTTCTCCAAATTGTTTTCAGGGTATTTTGATAATTCTCCGACCAGCCTTTTATCGTTTATGGTAAAAGAGGAAAAACTAAGTGAAAAGGATATAGAAGAAATTAAAAAGATCATTAACCAGGATACAAATCCATGATTTTAATTTACTTATTAAAGGTTTCGGCCTGTACACTAATGTTCTTTGCCGCTTATCAGTTATTGCTGGCCAGGCTCACGTTTTTTAACCTGAACCGCATTTATTTATTATTGATGTTGGTGTTGAGTTTTGGTATTCCGGCAGTTACCATCGAGAACCGTCACGAAGTAACCGTAGCCAGTCAAGAGATTCCGTCCAAAATAGCCTATAGCAACGATGGTGTTGTTGAGCAGGATTTTGCAGATGAAGGTAGCGCCGCCAATAATAGCCTAAACTGGGATCAACTGCTTATGTATGGTTATTGCTCAATTTTAGTCGTTCTTGTTTTTAAAATGCTGTTTGTCATGGTCCGTATTCAGATCCAACTGCGTAAACACGCTATTGATAGGAGCGGAGCTGTTATCCTGGTTGATGAGAAATCTCCCATAAAAAACTGTTCTTTTTTTAACCAGATTATTATCGACTCCTCTTTGCAGTATGAAGAAAAGAATCTGGTCATAAAACACGAATCTGTCCATGTGGAGCAGTTACATGCTTTAGACAAACTTTTAGTCAATTTCGTTGCGGCAATCCTTTGGTTTAACCCCATTATTTATTTCTGGCGAAATGCCATTGGTCACAACCACGAATTTCTGGCCGATTGCGAGACTTCAAAAGTTGCTGATAAGAAGGCTTATGCTTCATTACTTTTAAACCTGGCCATGCCAGTCCAAAATTCAGTAATTAATAATTTTAGTAAACTTCCACTAAAAAATAGAATCATGATGTTGTACAAAGAACCAAACACCAAGTTGCAAAAGCTTGCTTATTTAGCCATTATTCCGGTTTTAATAATTTGCTGTATGGCATTTATAAACCGCAGAGAAATTATTATAGAGAAAAAATTGACGGTGAATCAGGCGTCAGCAGATGCACCGATAAAGCCGAATGTTTATGCTATGAACTACTTAAACAGCAATATTAAGGTTAATCCAAATGCTGCTTTTAATGTGGTAGAACCTACATTGGTTATTGATGCCGGTCATGGAGGGAAAGACGGAGCCGTTGCTGCACTGGATGGACAAAAAGAAAAAGACCTGAATTTAAGGGCGGTTAAAATTTTAAAAGAAGAAGCCGAAAAAAGAGGGATAAAAGTAATATTAACCAGGAGTGCCGATCAGTTTTTATCACTAAGAGATCGTTTACCGAAACAGGAGGCTACGGCATTTATTTCCATACATCATAATGCAACACTTGCCAATGCAGCTGTGCCTTTCGGTGGAATTGAAGTTTATGTTTCGAAACAGAACGGCAATATAAAAATTGCGGAAGATCTGGGAGCTGGTATTCTAAGCAAGTTGAAAAAGCTTAAAGGGATGGAAGTAAGAGATTCATTAAAAAACGCAAATCTGTTGTTGCTCCGCGAATCTAAAGTGCCTGCAGTTTTAATTGAGCTTGGGAATATATCAGACAGTAAGACTCTTGATTACATCAATCAGGAGAAAAATATCCGAAGAATCGGTAATTTGATCTTAGATGGATTTGTCGCTTTTTCGAAACGTGGTTGTTAATAAATTATAGCTATGGAATGGTTAGCCTACCTACTCAAAGTTACAGCCTGTACGGCGTTATTCTTTGGGTTTTATCTGGTGGTTTTAAGAAAACTCACGTTTTTTAAAATCAACCGTTTTTATTTACTGGTTACGTTATTGTTGAGTTTTATTATTCCGGCTTTGCAGTTCGAAGTTAAGCGCGAAATAACAGTAGTGGAAACTGAGGCTCCGGTTAATATGCCTGAAATAAAACCCTTAGCTCAAGTGCCCGTTCAGCTTATTCAGCCCATTGTGGTGAAGTATCAGCAAGAAGTAGGGCCTCAAATCGATTGGATGATGGTGATGTATTACGTTTATGGCACTACAGCTTCACTTTTACTGTTAGTCTGTCTGTGGCGTTTGTTCAACTTGCTTAAGTATACTAATAGGTACACTAGAAATGGCGATGGTCTAAAGCTGATTATCAAAACAGAAGGTTTTACCAACTGCTCTTTCTTTAACTATATTTTTATAAATGATGAGGATTTAAGTGCTGCCGATTTATCCGTTTTGCTTAAACACGAACAGGTTCATGCCAGGCAATTCCATTCGATAGATAAAATTATTTTAATGGTTTTTAAAGCAGTTTTGTGGTTTAATCCTGTTGTTTACTTATATGATAAAGCTTTAGAGCAGGTGCATGAATATGAGGCTGATGAAATGACTTCATCAGATTATGGAAATGAAGCATATGCCAATCTTTTATTAAAACTGGCTATAACCCAAAGCTATACGCTACTTACTCACAACTTTGTAAAAAGCCCCATTAAAGATCGGATAAAAATGTTATTCAACGCTAAATCTAAAAAGATGAAAAAATTAATGTACTTATTCGTAATCCCCGTTGCCATAGGGTTAATCTGGTTATTTGCCATACAAATAGTATATGCGCAAGTTATAAAAGAGGAAAGCAAGCCTTCGCAAAATTTTTATGAAGGAAGATTGAAGGGGAAAGTCCTTAGCATTAAAAAAGAAGCTATAGGTTTTTATACATTCGATTTACTATCAGCCGGAAAGATTTATCCGGTCGAGGCCTCCGCGTTTAAAGAAAAAATTAAAGTTGGCGATGAACTGGTTGTTTACATATCGGCAAAAGGCTTTAACATGAAAAAAATGGATAAAAATGGTATGGTGATTGCGGAAACCAATGGGCCTATTTATAATGCAACAAAAGTTACCACTTTAACCGGAAGTTTAATTTACAAGCAGAAAACAGAAAATCATGCCTTTTTATACGAAGCCAATAAAGCGCGTTCTGCCTCATCTAAAATTGAATACATAGAGAAAGATGTTAATGGTAAGATTGAAAAGATCGTTCTGAATGATGGCCGTTTTACCCTCAACTTAAATCTTAAGGCACAAAATATAAGGGATAACAATTTTAAAGTAGGCGACCAGGTAACGGTTAAATTTATTGGGGAGAAATTGGTGGCAAAAAACAAGTATACTACCGACAAAATGATTGTGCTTTATTCCGATCCTAAAAAATATACGATCAAAAATGAAGCACTTTTTAACCGGTTTTATTTTAACGATGGGAAACAGAAAGTCGCTTTAGAAAAAAATGAAGCGGCTAAAGTTTCGGTACCAGTTGAGCCTAAAATCATTTCCTTTTCTAAAATTACCGGTGATGTAAAACATAAGATATCTTTTATGGAAAATGCGGTAATTGATATTGTTAATTGCAGGTTAACGGCTGAGTATATAGAGCTAGATGAAATTAACAAAAAAATGACTGCTAAAAATGCAGTATTAAAAGCCAATGAAGGAGGTTCATTAACAGCATCGGTCATCGTTTTCGATTTAAAAAATGGAAATTTTAACGCAGAATCAGGTGATAGAAAAATAGAAAATCCAAAGAAAGGTTACTTAGAGCAGCAGTTAAAAAATGCCCTTTTAGCTCAGCCATTTAACGAAACCGATGCGAAGATAGAATATCATGCTAAGGATTCTGTTAAAATGACTAAGGATAGAAACATAATTTATTTATTTGGTAACGCCATGGTTATTTATAAGGGTATTAAACTTAATGGTTCAAAAATCACTTACAATAAAACGAATAACACAATTTTGGCTAACGGCGCCACTGCTTCTTCAGATAAAATTGATAGGCTGATTAAAGCAGATAGTATTTACCTGGATTTTAAAACTTCGAAAGCTAAATTGTTTGGTGAAAATTTTTAGTTAACAGATCAGGTGTTCCTGATAAGATTATCCTACAGATTTTGCTGATTACCGCAGAATACTCAGCTTAATTTTTAACACCTAAGGGATGTAAGGATATTTGAGATTGATTTCGACTAAAATGAAACTTCTGTGCTTGATATGGTTGTTAAGTTTCCCATAGATTTCTTACTGTTTTTTTCGTTGTTGATATGTTGCCAAAAGATCCTTCGACTCCGCTACCATTTACGTTATTTATAATTAATTATTAATGAGTGGATTGTGGCATCATGAATTTCCGTATAGCTGGCCATAGCACAGTATCCCCATTCTACTTAAATCCGGCCTAACAAATTTTTCGGGCTCTGCTGACCAACCCCTACACTGACTTTGAAAGAAAACGGCGAAGCCCTCATGAATGCAGCTGAAAAAATATAACTACAAATGAATAAATTTTCAGCCGGTATTTTTTGTTTTTTCATCTGTCTTTATGTTTTCAATGGCATTCAAGCTAGCTTCGCTGGTCTTTTTGATGCCGAAAAGAAAGAGCCTTTCAGCGGCGGCGAGCCGAGGCAAGACTTGTGCTAAAGAAAAAAAGTCACTCATATTAGTTTTTATACAATAAATTATCCCTCAGGATTGACAAACAACTAAGCTGATAAAATATTTATATAATCATTTTTTCATCTTCCATCATTCACCCCTTAAAACGCTTCCGCTAAACTGATGTAAAACCCTGCCTGGCGTTTTTCATTTGGCAGTTTCTCGCCAATACCATAATCAAGGCGTACACTCAAACCTTTAGCCGGGTCGAAAAAGTAACGGCCGCCAAGCCCAAAGTTCGGTTTTAATCCATCGCTATTAAATTGACCGTTAGCAAATACTTTACCCGTACCAGCGAAAGCCACGATACCAAAACGGTTCATAAAGCGGTAGCGTATTTCGGCTTGTACCGCCAACAGGTTTTCATCGCGGTAGCGGCCACTGTAGTAACCCCGCATCATTTGGTCATTGCCTAACTGTTGCAAGAGATAAAATGGAGTGCTTTTACTCTGTATGGTATAATAAATTCCCTGTACACCTAAAACCACTTTTGGTGCCAGACTAAAGAAACCACGAAGGTCTACTTTAATCTGCGAGCCGTTAAAACTTTCCCCACCAAAAAAATCAGGTGCATATTGGTAGGTTGCTCTCCCAAAAAAACCTTTGGTGGGGTAGTTGTTGCTGTTGCGGGTATCGTAACTTTGTGATGCACCGATCCAGGCTACCGAACCACCATCTTTATCTAAAATTTGTGGGTTAGTCGTATAAATGCCTCCAGCTTGCTTGTCTATAAAATGATAATTCTCAAAACCTAATGAAACACCTGTATAAGCTTTGGGTAAAGTATTCATTTCGGCATCAAAAAGTGTTTTAAAAATCCTCTGGTCTAGTTTGTCTTCATCTATTTTTTTAGCATCGTTGCCTATGCCATAAAAATTAAATGGCTGGTTTTTAAAACGGATATCGCCGATAAAGTGATATTTGTTCCCTTTGGTCCACATATCGCCCTTTAACATAAAATTGGCTGTCTTTTTGGTAGAGTAGGTGGTATTCAAAGCGAAATTGGAACTGCGGTTCAAAGTATCTTTACGGTCTACATAAAAGGAATAAATTGCACCAACGCCAAATTCAAATCCAGTTTCCTGGCTATATCCAAAAGCGGGCAATGGTAAAAAGCTGGCTTTACGTGTAGTATCTTTTTCGTTAGAGAGCATTTTCCTGATCAGTTTCATTTGTGCAAAAGAACTTCCTGAAACGAATGCCAGTAAAATAATCAGATAATATTTTTTCATTAAGGTTTTTTTGATTTTATAGGCGATGAAGCTATCATGAGCATATCCTCGTATTGTGAGTGGTTTGCTCATGATGGTTTCATTACCGCAAAGAAAAGGAAATTTAGTAAGAAGTTGGTTAATCGGTTGATTGTTTAAATTGGTTAATTGTATCTGGCAACTACTCAATCTCAATTCAAAACACCCAAGCCGTCATACGAGCGGAGTGCAACGTAGCCGAGAAATCTGTCTAGATAGATCTCTCCATTTCACTGCGTTTCAGTAGAGATGACGAGGCTTTTATCGAAATTTATCATTGGAAATTGGAACCTGCATTATTACCTCTCCCAGCCGCCACCTAAACCGGATTGTAGGGGAAAGCCCACAGGTGAGGTACGAACCGAGGACTTGTACCGTAAAGCCGGACTACCTTTAATAATAGCTACTGTTATTGCTTTTCAAAAAAATAGATGTGATCGTTTATTTGCATGAAAGATCCTTCGACTACGCTCAGGATGACAATCGTGGGAGAAAATTTATCTGATATAACTAACTAAGGGATGCCCACTAGGGACTGTGGACTAATACAATCGCTTTTACGTTTTCACCTTTCGGCCTAAATACCTATTTTTGCGGCAAATAATACAAAACGAAATGAGCAATACAAGAGGACCGATATCTCAGTTTATGGAGCGTAATTACCTCCATTTTAATGCTGCTGCTATGATGGATGCGGCTAAAGGGTACGAAACGCATTTAGATGAGGGTGGTAAAATGATGATCACACTTGCTGGTGCGATGAGTACTGCAGAACTGGGTATTTCGCTTGCAGAAATGATCCGCCAGGATAAAGTGGCTATTATTTCTTGTACAGGTGCAAACCTTGAAGAAGATATTATGAACCTGGTAGCACATTCTCATTATAAAAGGGTACCTAATTATCGTGATTTAAGTCCGCAGGATGAGTGGGATCTTTTAGAGAACCATTACAACCGCGTTACTGATACCTGTATCCCTGAAGAAGAGGCTTTCCGCCGTTTGCAAAAGCACATCCATAAAATCTGGATGGATGCTGAAGCTGCAGGCGAGCGTTATTTTCCACATGAGTTTATGTATAAAATGCTTTTGAGCGGCGATTTGGAACAATATTATGAAATTGACCCTAAAAATTCTTGGATGCTGGCTGCAGCTGAAAAGAATTTGCCAATTGTAGTTCCGGGATGGGAAGATTCTACCATGGGTAACATCTTCGCCTCTTATGTAATGAAAAAGGAACTTACTGCAACTACGGTAAAGGGTGGTATTGAATATATGGGATGGTTGGCCGACTGGTATATTGCCAACAGTGGTGGTAAAGGAATCGGCTTCTTCCAGATTGGTGGTGGTATTGCTGGCGATTTCCCGATTTGTGTGGTACCGATGCTTTATCAGGATATGGAAATGGAAAATATTCCTTTCTGGAGTTATTTCTGCCAGATTTCAGATTCGACCACTTCTTATGGTTCATATTCTGGTGCCGTACCGAACGAAAAGATTACCTGGGGTAAACTGGATATCCACACGCCAAAATTTATCGTAGAAAGTGATGCGACAATTGTAGCACCGTTAATGTTTGCCTGGATATTAAAACAATAAGCAGAAAAAATAAATAAACCAAATTGGTTTCTGGTATGCCCATTGGAGATAACCTATCAAAAATGGGCATTTTTATTGGCTGAACGGCTTGAAACAGCATTAGTTTAGAATGATTATAAATTGTATTTCCAGTCACTATTATGTCATGGGATTTATTAATAAGTTATACTTTTGTTCAAGTTTTGGTGGGGCTACCCCTAGTTCAGCATCAATTTCACAACAAAAAGTAAATTAAATAAGTATAAAGTGTTCATTATGAGAGATATCTCGATGATTTTAAAAAGCGTTTGGAAGTCGTTATTCGTGTTTTCAGCAATTTCCGTAATAGCGGTTTCTACCGTAAATGCGCAGGATGCTAAAGAAGGAAGAACGCTTTTCAAAGCAAAATGTTCTTCGTGCCATGCGTTAGATCACAAAGTTATTGGTCCGGCATTAGAAGGAGTAAGCGATCGTCACCCTGAAGCGTTCCTGTTAAAATGGATTCCGAACAACGCGGCTATGATTGCTGCCGGAGATCCTGCAGCTGTTAAATTGTTTAACGATAACGGTAAAGTACCAATGAGTACCTTCCCTGAGT
>Ga0065714_10002318_pt1 | contig 24919 bp, 22 predicted proteins | sample MisRhiReplicate2_FD_59101 | JGI IMG/M metagenome (GOLD analysis project Ga0065714, IMG submission 59101) | Miscanthus rhizosphere microbial communities from Kellogg Biological Station, MSU, sample Rhizosphere Soil Replicate 2: eDNA_1 v2... | ecosystem: Host-associated > Plants > Roots >... | reverse complement strand
GCCAGATTCGTAGTCATAGTCTTTGATGGATGCGCAGAGTTCCGTACCCTCGGGTTTGTCCAACGGCTCCACCGACGAAGCTTTATGAAAGAGCACAACATTCACGCCGCTACCGTTTTGTACGGATGGAAAAAGAATCCCATCCAACTGTGGCTCAGTGAAGCCCGACAGGTAATCGGCGACAGCCTGTGTGGTCAGATATTCTCTATCTTGAGCACCGGGCATCACGGGAACGGTAAGTCGTTTCGTTAGGGTACGTAAAAATCCCATGCGCACTCTTTCCTCCGCGGAGGTTGGATCAAATANACTNCGCGTGAATACAACAGTCTCCAGTGCACGCAGGTCCAAGAGACTCAGTGGACGGACAATCGAAAACTTCGCCACAACGACATTACTGCCGACAACNGGCCGGACTTCAGATAACGCAGCTTGAGGTTGTTCGGCACCATAGAAGACAGATATCCCTGACGCATTCATGCGCCCTGCACGGGCAAAGCTCCCTGGAGGGGGACCAAGCTCTCTGACCGGATCCGAAAGTGCAGCTTGCAGCCCCTCCTCGGTTTGAAATTCCCTTGCTCTAAATAATGCAGGAAGGAATGTGTCAGCCCCCACAGTCACCACTGCCAGGCCATGGCTTCTGGACCGCACATCATGAAGGTCTGCAAAAACTGACTTCAGCACCTCTAAGACCTCTCGATTGAAGAACCGCGACTCATTCTTCAACGCGTCTTCAAGACGTTCCCACTTTTGATTCCAAAAGCCGAGCGAGAGCGAATTCAACTCGTAGTAGGAGGTTGGTGAAAAATCAGATTCACCTTCATCTGGATCTCCCGGCCCTCGGCAATCGAACCGATCAGCAAGAACTTCGACGATGTCCGAAGCGACACCCTCTTCAACGACAAGCAACTCGCAGAGTAGATCATGAATGGGCTCACCATCGCGTTCCCAGTCATAGTCCGACTCCCGATCACGGAGCATCGCGTATTGATAGTCATCAGGTTCGTCTGAGGTACGAGAATAGTGTTCGGAAAACGTTTTTTCGACGCGATTGGCTAAATCGAAAATCGTGATACAGATGGACTCTTGATCGCTGCAATATGAGCATGCCCCTGATCGACCTTCTCTGAAAATCACAGGTGAAAGGTAGGCTTCACCGACACATCCATGGCAAATCAACTTTTCAGACAGCTCGCCTTGATCAGCAAATTCAGGATCCATATTTCCCTCACAGATTGATTCTTTTCAATAGTTTGTACCCCAACTGAGGGCAAAAAATCTGGTGTAGATTGATCAATATCCAGCCTAAGCTCCGCATCAATGGCAAGCAAATTGATGGGTCTTCATCTGACTCATCCACGCCGTAGAAGCTAAGTCCACCGTTTGGCTTAAGATCGACAGGTAGGCACAACGTTATCCAGCATGTATCGCGCGACCGCGACGCTCATAGGAGAAGGCAGATGATTAAACCTGGTGATGAAGACGGTAGCGCCATCAGAAGATCCGAATTGACCTTCGAAGATTTGGTCAAATTGAAAGCACTCAACCAAGAGCGGATGGATGCGGTCAGGGCAAATTGGCGATCGGAAGCTAGCAAGATGTCCAGTGAAGAGCGCGAGAAAGCGGCTGAACGATTTCGATTGGCTGCTGAGAAAATCGCATCTCAGTTCGGCAGGAGCCGGGCTTTTGTAAAGCAAGACAAAAAGCCCTCTTAGCAATATTTCGGAACGATCTTTCCCCACCCCCTATGCGGAGCTATCCTTTTTGGTTTATAGGATCGATGAACGGACGCATCGCCCCTAGACATTGCATTTGATAAATCGCTTTCAGGAGCCAGCGGAAGACGCTATGCATCGAGATGCGGCTTTTAAAGGAATTTAAATATCCTGAAAAAGTGCACATATTCAAATAGAAACTCCTCTAAAAGCCACTTCGTTCAGAGGCTTAGAAACTAAGGATTCCGCAATCAGCTCATTCAACATCTCAGAGTTGTCAAGCAATGACTGAATATATATTGCTTCAATAGAATTGAATGCGCCACCTGCACGCTGTAGCGCGGCACTGTAAAGCTTAGGCAGCTCTGCTTTCGCTTCAACAACAGTAGAAGTACCTCGCAATCTAAAATCGGATATTATCGCGCTTTTATACCTTCGAACCGCATGACTGGCTCTATACGATATCTTCAACTTAGAAATATGAAAATTTAACGCCAATCGCTCCCAGCGACATAAACTTCCTTTCGCAATGACTTTAGTCAACTCTCCGTGCCGGCCAGAAAGTCTGACTGCCATCACAGGCTTAAGAATAAAGTCATCAAAATATGGATGGATAAAACGCAGCGGCTGCATATTTAGCATTGGAGAGCGACCGCCAATTTTTTTTATTTTTATCATAGGCTTAACACGCTTGGCAGGCGCATGCCTCGCGCTAATTTGACTTCGCTTTATCACACTTTTACGAACATAATGCTTTGTGCTTTTTTTTGAAAAGAAATCAGACTTGCTAGTTTGACAAGAACTGCACGCGGGCACTAAATTTTGAGATAGAACTGAATACTCTGGAAAAGCTTTTACACTTCTCGGCAGGTAATGATCTAAAGTTATATTACTTGGCAAACCACAGTACGGACAGCAGCCAAGCGCTTCACCTGCTTTATCCCGGAATTCTTTTATATATGCAAAGCACGTTGCTTTGCTATCGTACAACTTATTTAACGCAATAGCTGCCTGTTTCGTTAAGCAGCGGCCAGAAGCATGCTGATAAGGATAATTAACCGCAAACAAATACCCATCAAATAGCGCAGGCAACGCTCTCAACTGCGTACTTAAAACCGCCCAACTTTTATTTCTTCTTTTCACAAAATCTTTAATTGAGAAAAGATCATCTGACGGAATGCGACCCACCCTAATAAATGTCGGCATCCGTTTAGCCCTTATAAACGTTTTTAAGGTAGGTAACCGCGTCACCTCCAAGGCCACTTAGACTTTTTATAGCTATCGCTTTTTTATCACTTGAGTACGAGTCACTCATAACTCGATCAATCATTTCCTGGTATCCTTTCCTTAAATCCAAATCTCCAAAAACATAATCCGAGATTAATGATATATCCCCTCCTAATGTCTGTAAAGTTGGGCGATAAACTACAGGCAAGCCTGATTCATCAGCATCCAAAATCAGCACAGCACTTTTTTCAACCTCTCTGACTACATAAGGCGAGTGTGTCACCAAAATAGCCACGGACTCGACCGCCTGAAGAGCGGTACTTAGCGTTTGCATTAAAAGCGAGATAAACTGAGGGTGCAGATGGTTTTCTGGTTCATCAATCAACAATAGCGATCTTCTCTTGCAATTCAATATCACATTAAGAGTAAATCCAATGAGCGATCTCTGCCCAGAACTCAGTTGATGCACAGTATCATCATCACCCAAAAACTGCATAACCTTACTTATATCAATATTCTTACATAGATCTGGATTTTCGGACAAATCAAATAGCGACACTAAATTCCGATGACCATCTAACACTCTGAAGCATAACCTTTTGGTATTAATAAACCTAGACAGTATATTTTCTATTATAGAAATTCTACCCCTACGCGTACGCGCGCCGGAGAAGTGAAGTTGCTGTACGACACCCGGCAGCTCGCCCCACTCTTTAGAACTAATCCCTAACGAAAGACATAAAGCTCCGGATCGCCTGACTTTTCGCCAGTGTTGTTTTTCGTGACTAAACACTATTAAAGGAAAATATTGCGACAACGTATTTTCCGCATGAGAGTTCAGAACCATACTATTCTGTACGAAGTTTTCAGCTATACCTTTGAGAAGCCTAGTTTTACCAACCCCATTTGGACCAATAACTACGTTTACGGAGGAAATTAGGTACTCGTCACTTTTAAAAGAAAAACTTATTGGCAGCTCTACACTTTTCGAAAATGAAACCACCGTGCTCAATCTATCAATCCGCTCTTGCCCTGAAGCCTCATCCTCTTCAAAAATTTGTTTCAAAGAGAGATAGGAGTAGAACTCCTCGTCTCTACGAGAAAAATCTTGGTACATAGAGCTATAGCGAAAACTTTTATGTTTTTTTGTGTGTAGCTTGAACGCATACAGCGCGGCAACATCATTAGCTTCAAGCAGAAGTGATTTTGCTACCTTGATCCCAACACGCCGCATCAACTCTCTATACGAATTCCGACTTGATAAGCTTGAAAAAAATGAGCCGTTTAAATTTGAGAAGTGTGCAGCAGATGTAAAAACAGGCTTGTCACTTTTATCGTCATTGACCATAACACCGCGAGTGTCATACCGATCAATGGAGAGTCTGCCTCGATCACTTATTTTCGACGGACGACCCTCTTCAAAATAATATACTTCAGCTGCGAATATTTCCGACTCTACACTATTTTCTTCATACACATAAAGCAGGCACTCATCAAGATTAGCTTTTGAAAAAAACTCATCAGCCCTAAAATTATCGCGAGTACACAGAAGCACCTTTCTGAAAAACTCCATACGATCGCCTTAAATAAGAAAAAAATTCATCCGCTCCAGATTTAACCCTATACTCAAGTATTACTTTACTTTCAGACACCCGCAACATCTTCTATTAATAGCAGTATATTTTTTTGACGTATAACTAATTTAATTGATTATATCGCGAACCCCAGGCTAATCCGCTGATCACAGTAGTGCACTACGATGTGTATTTTATAGTTTATGCTGTCTTAATCATGAATCAATTGAGTTGATCGAAATGACTTCAAAATAGCGAAACTTTTGTTTCTTAGCTTCATTTTTGGCAGCTTGTTCCGCGACAATTGTGCTCAACGTATTGGCATCGTAGACGAACACTTCTGCCTCACCTTCGAACGCCCTCGTAACGCGCAGCGTTACCCTCAACCTCGGCGAAAGAGGTTTTGACGCGGCTCGACGTATTGGTTTGTCCTGTGGCGTGGGACCAGATACAGGAGTCGGGGTGATAAAAATTGACTCAGATTCAGACTGTTTAGGTGAGCCGAAAAGCGCTTGGCGCATTTCCTCCTCGTTTAGCTCTGTTGCCGTGCATGAATACCCATATCGCTTGATGTAAACGAAAAAAATGAAACAGCTTTCGGCTGCTTTGAAGAAGATGCTCCAACGTCATACACGAAATTCTCTTTCTAGCCAATGGAATTGGTTTGTGTCCACGGTCTCGACACCTCGGGATCGCTCGGACGAAACCTTGGCGAGCTGGCAAATCGCGTTGCGAGCAACTCCGGTCGGAGACGGGGGGCGTCGACATTTGTTATCAGTTTAGCGTGATTGAGTGCTGCGGAATACGGATGTCGCACAGGAGAGGTGGGCGGGCGTCGCATGAAACTGCACTAGTTATAGCAACCGTTGTTCGACGATGTCCGGGCATTTGTTGTCTACGATGACATCAAATCCGGAACTAACATGGGCGGCTACTGACACAAGACGAGGATGGCGATATCGAGCGTGTGTCCCAGCAGAAAAAAACGCAATTGGTCGGTGCTGCATTCCCCAAAAGATGGCTGGAGGTACATTGAGAGCGCTTGCGGCTGCACCGTGATGCGGAACTACCACAGCCGCGTAGTAATCGGACGCAAGTACACAAAGGTCCGCATCATGATCACTGAGCATCCGCTCATACTCATAGTCACCAGGTAAAAGCGCTGGCAGACCATCACAAACAGCCACAACAACTACCCCCTCACCGTTTTTGTCACTTCGCGAAGGTTTCGTCCTGAAAAATGCCAGATAGTTATCGTAATCGAACGCCAACGTACATGAGTCAAGCGCCTTAACTTTCTTGGCAATGGCAGACGACCTGAGCGCGAGAGATGTAGTTCCAATCGGGAAAAAAATATTAGTTGTCTGGGCACAGATCGAGGAATCCCACTCAAGTAGGCGCCAGTGGTCCGAATCCAGATGCGAGATGATTGCAGTGAGATGTTTTTTATTTAGACATGCCCGAAGGTCGTTTTGGAATGGACTTCCATCTTGGTGGCGGTTGCGTCGATAGATTTCCCTGGTTACTGGCTTTCCTGCACCTGCGTCCACCAGAAACTGTTGTTCTGCATACGTGTAAACAGAGCACATGCCTTGCCCAACGTGAAACGAACTGAGCTTGGCAGCAACCCCACTACCTAGTTTTACTAAAGGCTTGTCACTCTCAAGCGGAGGTAGTTGAATTTTTCTGTTTAAAAGTTTGATTGCTCGAACGTCAATATACTGAGGCCCCGACTCAATAAATGCTGCGTAAGCGTAACTAGAAGTCGGACTGGGTGCTGAGTTAAAATTAATAAAAATCCAAAACTCGTCAAAACGATTAACCAGATATCCATTCTTAGCGAGATCGCTATTCCACCACCCGTGATTGTGAATCGCATTCAAAAAGTCAGTGATTCCAATATCGATCACATAAGTCTGACACCCACCATCTGCTAGAAAATTTTCATTCTCAAAATCCTTTACTGAAATCCCGAACAGGCGAACACACTCTTGTTGAGGGAGGTAATCTTGAATTGCTTGAAGCTTATCTAGCTGGGCATAAAAACCACCCGCAGGCAAGGTATTAGGAGACAACGAACGATCATCCGAAACTTCACGCTGCATGCCGACAGTCCTTTTGTCCTAAGTCAATAAATACCGAAAAATTCTGTTACTGCTTAAGTTTATCACGACCAAAAATTCTTGCTGAAATTCACCTGTCGCAGTTGCGCAGCCAGTCGAGAGCGGCACGAGGAGCTGAAAAAATCTGACATGTATAAATTGCCAACCCGAGATGGCGTTGTGTGAGCAAGCTAGCAAGCGGCTTCTCCGTTAGAAAAACGTCGCAGTAAGCGAGCGCTGCCTCCGCATGGTGGAAATCGAACAGATCGTTGCCGGTAAGGTTACGCTTCTGATCCCACCTTACCGCCGCATGACACGAAGATCCGATATGCAGAGTTGGTATAGCCTGCGAGAATTTTTCAAACCGCTTCGCGGCAGGCTCATTCGCGTTGACGGGAGCGAAAGCCATCCCGCTACGCTCCGTGACTTCCTCTGATATCGCGAGCAGTTGATCTTTGAACAATCTAAAACTTCCTTCGAACTCAGCTCTGAAGGCTTGAGAGTAGCTTTTAATTTGATCAAAGTGTTCCGCACTTCCAGCATTTAACCTGTCAGCAAGTGAATTCCAATCAAAGTAGAGATTAGGCTCGCCTGCGTGAGAGAGCATCTCCACCAAGCTGGTGGTCCAGAGGTCGTCGCATACAGCTTTCTGGATAGCAAGTTCATCTTCAGGTGCGAGGCCAGTCTCATGAGGGTGAACTTGCCCTAAGACATAAGCCAATTTAGTCCAAACCAAATATTCCAGCGGAATCAGGTTTTCTACGCCATGTTGCCCATAGACACAATGGCACAACTCTTGGGAAATCCTTTCATCGATAGGAACGAGCGCCACCCCCAGGCTCAAGTCGTCTATGAGCTGCGCAGTGGCGTTTCTTGTAATAGGATCGCGCTGCTTTAGCAACTCCATAAGGACCGACTCTGAGATTGGGCAAATCGCTCGCCCAGTGCTCACAGTCTCACGAAGAAAGTTGAGCAGTGCAATAACTGCTTCATCTTGGCAACGACCAAGAACGACATCCCTTAGCATTATCCAAAACCGAATATCCAAATATATCCGCTGAAGCGAGGAGACCTCCAACCCAAGTTCAATGCGCTTCCGGCGAACGTGACTTTCGAGAGAGACATCAGGATGCTGGCGATGGAAATCGAAAAGTGGTTGAACTCCAGAGGTTTCAAGATCGCTATTCAAACTTTTTTCCATAGAATATTTTAGTCAAGTCGTTAGTTTTTTGCTGCTCCATCCCTGAGATTGAAAATCTCAATTTATGGATGCGAATCGGAAATCGCTTGCTAGTCACTATTGCAGGGAAAATATGTGGAATCCCACATTAGAAGGGCTCGATCAATTCACCTACCCGGTATTGCCGAGCCTGTCCAAACCAAACGACCTTTTCAACGCTGTCAATGACAGCAATCAGGCACTGTCTTTCACATATGTGGGCCAATTTTCCCGAACTAATGCATGAACCAACTGCTCACCACGATTTACGAGGCGTTCAATCCAGGCCTCATCCATGGCAGCAAAATTCGTTGGGTATGAAGCTGTATCTTTCTGCGACACCAAATTGACCGGAGGGTACTTGAGGTTTTCATCTTGTTGACCAAGGTAAGGAAGCAGAAATCCTTTTAGCTTGCCGGAATCAGCCAGATCATAAAGACGCTTGGTCGTAAGGTTTTGCGCCCTGGCAAATACGCATTCGAAGGCAGCACCCATGCGCGAAGGCCATATGGACGCCGGCTCAGCAACTTCAAGGGCGTACCCGGCCCGGCAAGCGATAATACGATCGTGCTGTCCGACCTCAAGGCTGATCGTCGGATCCCGATCTGGCCACAACGGCGACAAGCCGAGATTGTCGTAGACCCCACCGTCAGTCAGTGTTACGCGGTGGCGGGTTTCAGTCCCGTTTTTCGTAAAACTCATGCACTGATCAATCGCCGGAAGCGCCGCCGGATATGCCGCAGACGCCACCACAGCATCAGCAAGCTCAACGCCCTCGGAGCTGGATGAACCATAGCGCCAACAGTGCAATCGTTCGGCAGTGAAGTAAAATGCTGCCTTTGCTCGCAGTTCACAGGAAACCACTATCAAACGCGGTCGGTCTTGACGAAGATCTTTCAATTGGCACCCATTGAAAGCAGCACTGAAGGTTTGTCGCAATATCGTAGTTCGACTCGCTTTTCGAACAATGGGCGAGACATTCGGCCACTGCTCTTTGGGTCGCGAAACTCTCAGGAGCTTAAATGCTCTTCGAGTAGCGAATGCTATCGACCTCTCAAAAAACAGTGCAGTAGCGTACAAAAACGCCTTCACTCCGTCCAACGACGTGACTGCTCTGCGAAATGCCGGCAATACAAAACCCTCTGCCAACACGCTGCGTACCTTAGTTTCGAAAGAAGCAAAATCACCTGGATGGCTACAGTAGAAACCAGCCAGAACACTCCCCCCAGACACGGCGGTGAGCGTGCTGACGCGGCCGAGAATACCCAATTCGTTCAATGCTCGCAGGCAACCAAGGTGAAATGCCATTGCCCGAGACCCTCCGCCGGAAAGCGCTAAGGCAATCGTATCCTTCGCGCTCTCCGAATCCAGACTAATGACCTTTTCAGCTTGCATACTCAACAATCCCTTCCAGAATGCCTCTTTCCTGCCACCCAGCCCGAAACCAAGTGTCTCGTTGGCCACAAATCGCCATTACATATGGTGAACCAACAGGGTCAAGATGGTTATGTAAATGTGCGTAGACGCCCTCATCATCCTGGCTCGGCCTAGCTGGGACGCGGTCAGGATGACTATGCCACTCCCCAATGTAGTGCAATCTTCCAGCTGATGCCTCTGCGAGATTTTCAATACAAGGTTTTAGTTCACGTATCCCCCGAATAAAGTAAGTGGGCGCCTGCCGACTATCCGGGGGAGCAGGCAGCGCATGGACTACATGCATAATGTTACGAACCAGATCAAAAGTACCTACAAGGACTCCCCCAGTTTCGTTGTTTCCTGCCTGAGTTCTTAATCCGCGAATCGTATCCACAACGTTCTGAGACACTGAGACGCGCATGGTTTCGGAAGAGAACCGATGCGTATTATGGACATGCAAGGCCACGGGCAATACAGCACCAGACTGAGTGTCGAGCCGCCAAATGCAAGCGCTTGGACCGTTTGACTCGATTATTGCTGGCAACCGACCTGCCGCTAATCCGCACAAGGTCATAACCTGCCACGGAGGAAGTGGGCGCGACAAATCCTGACACGCATTTGCATACCGGATCTTATCTAGGCGAGCGGCTCCCAGGTGACCTTTAAGTAGGGGGTCAGAGGCAACGGCCAGGAAGTACTGGGCCTCAATTTCGTCAATGAATACCGTTCTGCCCTCACCTTCTGCGAGCAAAACAAGGTCTGATCCGTCTGGGCCAAAAAATGAGCTGGCCGCGTGGGATATTGATTGGTCCGCCAACCATCCAACAACCGATGGCGACGCACTGAAATCGACAACCAGTTCTGCTTTCTCAAGAGCTACACGGATGCTTGCAAGCTCTTCGCCAGGGGACAATACGTCAGCAACGACCCCTGTATTCCCGTCGACTGAAAGCACGCTGTCCAGTTCGACTCCAAGCACCAGAGCTTTCGCAAACCCCAAACCACTATCACGCTGAACCTGCCGCACAATATTGTGAGGCAGCAAAAAATCGTCATCTATGATGGTCCACGGTCCGATGCCTGTACGGGTGGCAATCATCGCTACATTGGATCCAATTGCACCTGCACCTATCGCTACTAAATTCGCGTCTCGACTTATAGGCGCGCCGGCAAACTTTCTGGCGGTAACTCTATCGAGCCGTTGTACGACACGCCAGCGGTCCAGGAGGATCGCCCCAAGATCTACCGCAATCTCAGCCGACAGCAGACGAATTGTCGTCGTGCCCTGTTCTGTCAATGTGACAGACATGCGCTCGCCAAGCTCTGCGACAGTCTCACTGAGGGTGTAAGCCCAAACTTCAGCCACCTCGTCATTTCCGCTGAGTTCTCGTCGCTTTGGAATCACAAGTATCAGAAGGGGTAAGCGCTGAGCCGCCCCGGCTAATTGCTCCGGCCGCCTCAACCAATCACTTAGGTTCCGGACGAGGTCATAGTCAAGACTCAGACAGAGGCTCTGTAACGCCTCCAGATCTCCTGGAGGCGCTGCAAGCGCGCGGTGCACCTGTGATGGCAACTGTGGGCAAAAAACTGCGAACCCAGTACTAGCGTCGAGGGTATGCTGTGGCTCACGCGACATTGTCAACGCGAATTGCCCACGCACTTTCGTAGCTCGAACGATATGCCAAGGGCCGCTGGTATCGTTTGCGGGAATAATTAAAGTGTTGGACGTTGACGGTATCAACGGCTCCAGCGACTGATCCGGGTCGTGAAGCGAACCATCCGCCATACTGGAAAACCAAGATCGAATTCGCTCAATCAGCTCCTGACCCGTTAGAGAAGACGCCAAATCAGCCCAGTTTTCTTCCCAGATACACAAGCAAAGGCCATCAACCTCACGATCTAGATTGGTGTGCACTTGGCCTTCTGGAAAATCTGCTCTTCGAGACAAAACCCTAGGTGCCCATGAATCATCATCGGTCATAAAAACCAAGCGAACTGGTTCATCAGGCAGAATTTTGACCTTACGACGCTGGACCACCTCAATCTCAAGATCAACATCAAGAATGTCCAGATCGCCATCGCGGCCAACGGCTTTTAGCTCCGCAAAAGTGTGCTCGGCCGCGCCAGTCAGGTACCGGACGACAGATCTCGCTAGCCGAGACCTCGGGGCATCTGCCCCAGGTCCCATGCTAAACCCCCGCCCGAGGAGTGACGGTAGTAACGATTACATTGGGGGCATTCTTGCGAATTTTGTAGCCGTTACTATCAATTTCAATGACCAATGGAGCGGGTTTGCTAACAGAAGGATGCTCCATGCTAACTACCCACTGACCACAGAGCTTTCTCGCAACGTCTTTGTAGTAAGCAGCGGCCTGACGATGAGGGGGTTGCACATCCGCATCATCTGAAGGGATAGGTTTACTGGTTGACACCATGAGCCCACCCTCCCTACCGCATTCCTCATAAAGCCACTTGGAGGCTTCAGTAGGCTCAGTCTTATCCGTTCCTTTTTCGTCCGAAAGGGACAGATAGCTACAGTGGTGCGGAATGTTATTAATGTCCCACTGCAAGCGCTCTTCACGGCCGTGGTACTTGGTGACACGAACGATGTCATCAATCACGCTATGAGTCACATCTGCGGCCAATACCATCTTGGTTTGCTGACCACCCACATCAAATGTCGCCTGCATAAACAACGCATCGTTGTTTCGTACACGCACGACGTTATCTTGATCCCTCTTACCAAAAGGTGAGTGGACGAAAAACTCAACACCATCATGCGCGTGGTTAAACTCAGGGCACAGTGTGCCCGCGTCACTGATCAAATTCCGACGCTTAGCGGGATCAATTTCATTTTTTTCGAGGAAGTCATCAAGCTCTTGAGGCCTTGAAAAAACCCGGACGCCCTCGCCGTTGAGAAAGCGATGCCGGGCTTCAGCGCGGAGCGTGCGGGCTTGCCCTTCGACCCCAACTTCAAGAACTGCATGAGCGGGTACCCAAAGCGTCTTGATCTTGATGCGGTCATCATCCTGATATTTCGCCGCATGCTCTAAATAGAAAATATCCTTCGCCCGGTGGCAATGATCTCTATCCAGGTGTGTGAACGCGACTACGTCAATCGTTTTGTCATCGCCGAGAATACTCCGCAGCTCCTTCTCCAGATCACAGCGCTTGTCATCAGCGTCATCTGGGTTTCCGACGTCAGCAAAGTCGAAGAGGATGCGGCGCCCGTTAGCAAGCTCAATCAGGCAGGTGTCAGCATTACCAATAGGAAAAAACCGAACAATGTGCATACCAATCCCCTTCTCGGAAACCACAGCAGGTAGATATTGAAAACCAAGGGCGCCAAAGCCAAAAACACTATATATAGATGCTTTACTAACCACAAGACACCATATGTGCCATTCAGTAGCATTTTTCCGCGCTCCGTTGACTTTGGACACGCTACTCCATAGATGAAATCGGCTTCGGGGGTTGCGCAGTTTTGGTTCCATTGCGACCTCAACCAATAGTGAGTTGAGGCCCATCCTGTGACGATTGCTCGCAGTGCTTCATAGAACGTCCAAGCGTAACCGACGCCGAGATATCCTGGCTCATTTCAAATTAGCTTCACCGCCAACCAAAAGCAGGTGGGATTGAACCATCACCTTTTACCTCCTCTTCGAATCCGTGGGTGTAAGCCAAGCTCAGCTCATTACTCGGCGTTACGCGTCTCTGAAAGGTTCCATTGAACGATACAGTTGCCATGCCGAAGCAATGCACGACGGCAATCTATGAACTTGCTGGGCTAACTGTCAGTTCAAAGCGCGATCACTACAACTAAGGCGGCAACAAGTCTGAATATTTCCAATATTGCACAATTGCTTAAAAGAAAGTGACTCTTTAAACATTATTATTACCGATACCAATGGCGCTATTCGAACCATCATGTTCGCCAGTAAAAAATCCTGCGCCATCAATATGGTAGACCTTCGGTTCTCCCGAAAAATATTCCTCTAAACTCAACATGAACAACCGATGGTCTTCACTCTCTTCAAAGCCCGGAGTGTGATCTTCGAGTGATTGCCATCGCACTATTAGGTTAAATAGATGGGGGGTTTCAATCCCTTGCGCGAGCAAGTGACCGCCATAACCCTTTGCGCGGCTGAGCAAAGGAGATACTTCGGCAAATGCACGTCTGAACTTTTCAATGTGTTCTTTGTGAACAGGGAGCAGAGCGATCTCATAAATCATGGCGTTCCTTTAAAATGAGTTTAACGGTTAAAAAATACGCACCTATGAGATGAGCCTATGGCTCGACTGCAATCGCGATTTTTCCCTGGATACCGTTGTTGGGACTCTCCAGCCGGGCATGGGCGAGCGGAATGTCGGCCAGCGAATAGACGGCGCCAACATGTGACCGTAGCTGACCGCGCGCTATCAATGCGCTCAACTCATCAAGCTTGCCGCGGTTTTGTCTCGTGAAAACGAAGTGATAACTCGCATTCTTGCCCCAGGCCTGAACGACGTTTTGTGGCTGTGCAATGTCCACGATCGTGACAACGCGGCCAAGTTGCGCAAGCGCGTCGGGGCTGCGCGACAATGTGTTGCCGCCGATGGTGTCGAACACAACATCGACTCCGTGGCCACCCGTTTCCCGTAGGATGGCGTCGACATAATCTTCCTTTTCGTAGTCGATGATCACGTCGGCACCCAGGCTTCGTGCGAACTCAAAGTTTGCTTCGCGCACGGTCGTGAACACCCTTGCGCCCATGGCTTTTGCCAGCTGGATCGCCACATGACCGACGCCTCCCGCGCCTCCGTGGACCAGAATGCTTTCCCCCACTCTGAGCGCCGCACGCACGACCAGTGCTTCCCACGCCGTCCCGCCAACCAAGGTCAGGCTTGCCGCCTCAAGATGGCTCAGCGAGGGAGGCTTCTTCCCGATAATGCTTTCGGCAGCAACGTGGTACTCGGCATAGCTTCCTGACCCTTCAAAGATTTGCGGGGTGTACCAGACTTCGTCTCCCGGAGCGAAGGACGTCACACCCGGCCCGACTGCTTCGACAACTCCAGATACGTCATGTCCGGTAATGGCCGGCAGTGGCACCAGGTCAGGATAATCACCACGTCGGACCTGGTAATCCAATGGATTGATGGAGGTAGCGTGTACCCGGACCAGGACTTGCCCCGTCTGCGGCACTGGCTTGGGCACGTCGCAAAGTTCGAACGACTCCGGGCCGCCAAATGATTTAAGTATCAGCGCTTTCATTGTAAATACTCGTTTCGATAAAAAGGAATATCGGGATTATTCGAAATGATGTGGTAAATACAGTTCTTTCCCTATGATCTCGGCAAGAACACTAATGGTTGCTTCATTCCGCTTGAAGTAGGCCCACCGACCGATGCGCCTGACTTCGACAAAGCCCGCTCGTTGCAGAGTTGAAAAATAATTACCCTCCAGAAACCAGACTCCGGCAGCTACTTCTTCGGCCTGCGCTATACGCCGGTACCGCAGGCACTGGATCAGCCTAATTCGATGACAACGTTACCAATCACCTGCCCGCTTTCCACAGCCTGATGTGCCTGAGCCACCTCATCCAACTGGTAGGATGCCGCGACAAGGTGATTCAGGAGACCCGCGTCAAGATAGGCGTTGAGGGCACTGACACACTGCCGGCGTACACTTTCGGATAGCTCGTAGACAATGAAAAAACGCACTACAGCACCACTGATTATCATGGGGCCGAAGTCGAACGAAACCTGTGGCGTGCTGGAGCCGTAAATAACCACCAGTCCATCCTTGGCAATAATCGACGGCAGCCACTTAGCGTTACTGCCAGCGTCCACTTCCACTACTCGGTCAACGCCACGTCCGCCTGTGATGCTTTTGATCCGGGCAACCGTGTCTTCATCGCGATAGTTGATAACGTGGTCAGCCCCGAGCTGGTGGACCATTTCTGCTTTTTTACTTGAACTCACAGTAGTGATGATTACCGCAGCACCAAGTAGTCGCGCAAACTGGATGGCATATGCGCCAACTGCACCAGCGCCGCCGCTGATTAAAACGGTTTGCCCAGCTACTGGACCGTCACAGGTCAACGCACGCAGTGCGGTCAAGGCAGGGATGCCAAGGCAGGCACCCTCTGCAAAACTGGTGTTTTCCGGCAACAACACTGCCTGGTTAGATGGCACGGTGATGAACTCCGCGGCAGTGCCGGCAGAACGCTGCCACTGGCCGTTCCATAACCAGACCCGCTCACCAACGCGCTCTGGGGATACACCTTGACCGACCTGGTCAATTACACCAGAGCCGTCACTATGAGGAATGATTCGTGGAGCGATCATGGGTCTACCGGCGCGGGTTTTGACGTCTGAAGGGTTTACACCACTCGCCATGATCCGCACTCGTACTTCCCCCTCCCGTGGCACAGGTTCTGGCATAGTGCCCAATTTCAGAACCTGAGCCGCAGGGCCGATCTCTTCATACCAAGCTGCTTTCATACTGATCTCCGCCAATAATTACGCCGGGGAGGCGCTCTCAAGTGGCGGTAATGATCAGGGCTTGATGTGGCATGATACAGACGCGACTCTACTAAACACTTTCGTCATTTTGACGATAACGCCTGTTGAGCAGTATTCGCTGACGAGCCAAGTTGCAGCGCTTCGCAACGTTCACGAAGGTAATCGCGCAAACGGATGATGGCCGGGGTCATCAGAGATCGGTGGGCACAAACGAAGTTCAGCGGTACCGACTCACCCTGCTCCGGTGGAAAAATCTCTACCAGTCGTCCGGCACGGATATCCGGCAACAAATCGAGCCGAGACCTATAGATGATCCCTCGCCCGGCCAATGCCCAGAGTCTTACCAAATCGGCGTTGTCGCTGACCCTATCACCTTGAACGGTGATCTTTTCAACTCCTGTGGGTAGATGAAACTGCCAGCGTTCCAAAGTCTGATCCCCCCAGAAAAAACGCAGGCAGTTGTGGCTTTGCAGTTCTTGCACGTTTGCCGGTGTACCGTGACGCGCAAGGTAGGCCGGCGCAGCGCACACGCTTCGGCGGTTCTGGGGTACGAGAGGATGGGCCACCAACCCAGAGTCCGCCAGAACGCCATAACGTACGGCAGCATCAATAGGTTGGCCCAGAAGGTCGACCGAGTGATCGCTTATAGAAAGGTTAATTGTTAAGCGCGGGTAGCGATCCTGAAACTCATCTAGCCAGCCCAAGAGTATATTGCGGCCGAAATCCGCCGGGGCTGACAAGCGCAGCGTTCCGACCATCTCACAGCGGCCCGTGGCCAAGGCCTGGTCTCCAGTAAATATTGCCTCTATCGCGGTCTGGGCATGAGGCAGGTAGCGTTCGCCCTCCTCCGATAGCCTCAAGCTACGGGTGGTCCGTACGAATAAGCGCACGTCAAGCTCGCGTTCAAGGCGCGACACTGAGTTGCTGACAAACGCAGGTGTCATGTCGTACTGCCTGGCCGCACGAGAAAAGCTACCGGCCTGGACCACTTGTACGAAAACCTGAAGGTCATCGAGTTTGATCATGCGTGATTGCCCTATTATTCGCTCAATGCCTCACCCATTGCCCTTTGGCAACTCAGCAACTGGGTATTTGGTAGGTCGCTAGCGTTTATAACAGGCAGCTATCGGCCGAGGTAGTCACTCACCATAGGCACTCTGCACATTTTCGCGAATGAGGTGGCTGCCTGGCAGAAGAAGCTGATCTATCCCGAGTTGATCGAGGCAGCGCCCAATCGAGCCAACTGCATCCAAGTCTGCACCGTGCCCTTGCTGGTCCACTTCTGCGTAGCAGGTTTAGATCAACCATCGAAGTCTCGTTTGGCAAAAAACCAGTGAGCGACAATTGGCTAGAGCTAATTGACGATGTGCACCCACCCGTTTCGGATGGGCGCACCTTAACCTTCAAAAGCTTGCGATCTATTAGGTCTTCTTCAATAGATCCAGTGCCACATCGACAATCATATCTTCTTGCCCACCAACCATGCGTCGCTTACCCAGTTCAACGAGGATGTCGAGAGTCTTGAGACCATATTTGGCGGCGGCGACCTCAGCGTGTCGCAGGAAGCTGGAGTAGACCCCCGCATAACCAAGACCAAGAGTTTCCCGGTCAACCCGTACAGGCCGATCCTGCAATGGCCGTACGATATCGTCAGCTGCGTCCATCAACGTGTACAGATCAGTACCGTGGTTCCAACCCAAGCGCTCGGCAGCGGCAATAAACACTTCAAGCGGCGCATTACCCGCACCAGCCCCCATACCAGCGAGGCTCGCATCAACTCGGTCACACCCCTCCTCTACCGCCGTAATCGAGTTGGCTACACCGAGTGAAAGGTTGTGGTGAGCGTGCATGCCTGTCTGGGTTTCTGGCCTGAGAACAGCCTTGAATGCCCGCATGCGGTCACGGATGTCCTGCATGTTCATTGCGCCACCAGAGTCGGCCATGTAGATGCAGGTGGCGCCATAGCTTTCCATCAGTTTGCCTTGCTCGGCGAGTTTCTCTGCGGGGACCATGTGGCTCATCATCAAGAAGCCCACAGTGTCCATACCGAGCTTACGGGCGTATTCAATGTGCTGTTTCGAGACATCCGCTTCGGTGCAGTGGGTGGCCACACGCACCACACGAGCACCGGCGTTATAGGCAGCCTCAAGATCGTGCACCGTACCAATTCCAGGTATCAGCAAAGTAGCTATTTTGGAATGGCTGATCACATCAGCCACCGCCTCGATGTATTCAACATCGGTGTGTTTGCCAAAACCGTAGTTGAAGGTCGAGCCTTGCAGGCCGTCACCATGAGCGACTTCGATTGAGTCGACCCGAGCTTTGTCCAAGGCACGAGCAATATCCTGCACATTCTGAATCGAGTACTGATGCCGTATTGCGTGACTGCCGTCACGAAGGGTCACGTCAGAAATATAGAGTTTCTTCCCGTTCATGATGAGCCTCCTCAGGCGTGTTGCAGAGACTGGGCCATGCGCTCCGCAACTGCGAGAGCTGCCGAAGTCATGATGTCAAGATTGCCAGCGTAAGCTGGGAGGTAATGGGCAGCGCCTTCAACTTCAATGAAAACCGTAGTCTTAAGCCCAGAGAAGGATCCATGACCGGGAATGCTCAGAGGCGCATCCTCTGGAATCACGTCGAATTGCAATTTTTGTTTGAGACGATAACCAGGTACGTAGGCCTGTACGGTAGCAACCATTTCCTCAATGGAGGCGGCTACCTTTGCTTCGTCGACTGCCTCAGAGAGCACGAATACCGTATCGCGCATCAGCAGGGGCGGCTCAGCCGGGTTCATTACTATAATCGCCCTGCCCTTGGCTGCGCCTCCGATCACTTCGATGGCTTTTGACGTGGTCTCTGTGAACTCGTCGATATTAGCTCTTGTACCAGGGCCAGCTGATTTGCTGGCTATAGAAGCAACGATCTCGGCGTAATGGACTTTTGCCACCCGAGAGACAGCTGCCACCATCGGGATTGTCGCTTGACCGCCGCAAGTAACCATATTGACGTTGAGCTGAGACAGGTTCTGCTCAAGGTTTACCACTGGAACGCAATAAGGACCAATGGCAGCCGGAGTAAGGTCTATCAGACGGATTTTAGGATTAATCGAACGCAGGAAAGCGTCGTTCTTAACGTGAGCGCCAGCGCTGGTGGCATCAAAGACAAAATCAATGTCGGCAAACTCCGGCATACTAGCCAGGCCTTCAACACCCTCATAAGTGGTCGCAACGCCCATTCGCGCCGCCCGGGCCAAGCCATCGGAGGCTTGATCAATCCCCACCATCACAGACATTTCCAAATACTGCGCATTGCGCAGGATCTTGATCATCAAATCGGTGCCGATATTACCGGAACCGATAATAGCGGCCTTTAATTTAGTGCGTGCCATGTTCTGTCCTCATTGTTTTTTTACCTGGACACGAACGAAGCCTCCCCAAAGCCGAGGCATCAATTCGACTATCTTCCATTGCAGTTGCTCAAGTATTCAAACTAAAAGCGAATGAAATTCTGACAATTAATATTCAGTGCCGAGGGTGTATCTCATTGCTTAAATGTTGAACTGGCCATGTTGATGTTCAACATTGAACGAGAGCATGCGTACAAGAAATACACGGCGACCAAAAACGAAATCAACGCTCAGAAGTACAAAAACCGAACTTCTAGTTATTTATCGCTAGACATAGATGCATAGGCCACCGCGATTGCGGCTGATAACCTCGCATTGTTAAGGCCGAGTTGCACACTACCTGCTGCACTTGTCCCTCCGGTCAGTTCACTGACGCGGGAAATAAGAAATGGGGTCACAGCTTTGCCCGTGATGCCCTTGGCGTGGGCTTCGGCAAGGGACTGCTCAATTGCAAGATCCACGACTTCTTTTGGCAATGCGTATGATTCGGGAATTGGATTGGCTACAACAATTCCACTCTCTAGCCCAAGTTCCCAATTTGATTTCATGACCCGTGCAATCTGACGAGGATCGTCAAGGCGCACATCTACGCCAAAACCGCTGTCGCGACTGAAAAAGCCCGGAAGGCTGTCGGTGCAATAACCAACCACTGGGACGCCGTAGGTTTCCAGATACTCCAGTGTCAGTGGAATATCCAGGATGGATTTAATACCTGCGCACACCAACGCTACTGGGGTGCGAGCGAGTTCTTGTAGGTCCGCAGAAATATCAAAACTCTCTTGCGCTCCCCGATGTACCCCTCCAAGTCCCCCCGCAGAAAACACACGGATCTTCACTAGGTTCGCGATGATCATCGTCGCCGATATCGTCGTTGAACCCGTACCATCGGTGGCAACGAGAATTGGAATGTCTCGTCGGCTCACCTTGGCGACCTCATGACCACTAAGGCTGAGACGCTCAATTTCGTCCCTCGTCAACCCAACCTTGATGCGGCCGTCGAGAATCGCACAAGTGGCCGGTACTGCCCCGTGTGCACGGACTTCCTCTTCTAGAGCAATCGCCGTCTCGGTGTTCTTCGGCCAGGGAGACCCGTGAGAGATGATCGACGACTCCAGAGCCACGACAGGCTGGCCATCACTCAATGCCGCAGCGACTTCCGGGTGCACATCTAAAAATTCACTCATCGACATCGATTTTCTCCCGTTCAAACGGCGCAACTTCAGTCTAGACAAACCGGACGAAACAGCGGCCTAACCCATCGATTTGAACATTGATGACGTCCCCGGCAGCCACAGGCACCATTCCACCCAGCGAACCAGAGAGGACCCACTCTCCAGCCTTCAACGACTCGCCCAATTCACCGAGAGTGTTGGCCAACCAAGCCACTGCTTCCAGCGGATTCCCCAGAGCAGCTCCGCCCGTACCGGTGGTTACGACTTCACCGTTTTTTTCCAATTTCATAGCGCAGTTGATGAGGTCTATCCTCTTCGGATCGACGATACAGTCGCCCAATACGAAAGCACCTGACGATGCATTGTCAGCTACGGTGTCTTCGATGCGGATCTTCCAGTCACGGATGCGTGAATCGACGATCTCAAAGCAAGCCACCACACCTTGAGTAGCGGCGAGTACGTCAGCAGCCGTAACGCCTGGCCCCTTTAGGTCTTGCTTCAGCAGGAATGCGATCTCGCCTTCTGCCTTGGGCTGAATCAACGATGAGACAGGAATCTCTACACCTTCGACGTAGTGCATAGCATCGGTGAGCATACCGAAGTCAGGTTGGTCGACGCCTAGCAAGTCCATCACCACTTGAGACGTAACCCCGATTTTTTTTCCAATGATGCGCTCGCCAGACTCAATTCGGCACGCATTGACGCGCTGCTGGATTCGGTAGGCATCAACGATGGTTATATCCTCGTAGCGGCTCGTAAGTGGCTCTACTACACGGCATTCTTTGGCGGCAGCGTAAAGCTCATCACCAAGCGTGTTAATAAGCATGTCATTCATGATCACAGCCTTTTGGGCAACCTACGCAAATCGCGGTAATAGACAGTGATGACGTCACCGTCCAGTCATTGAATATTGGTTAGGTGGGCTTGCGCCTTCACTACTCCAGCTTCGAGGACCACTCCTGTAACTGCTGGCTCGTTGTGCCTACGCCGCCGCATGCGATCAGCACGATCCGCTGCGCGTCTGGAAAAAATTCTGGGACACGATCAAGTGCCGCCACTGATGCGCCGCACGCCGGTTCGGTCAAAAGACGATGTTCTTCAAGCAGCGTCACACTTCCCTGCACAGCTTCTGCGTCTGTCACAAGGCAATTACGAATCTGATGCTCTTTTGCGAGTTTGACGATCTGTTCAGTTACCTTGTTCGCTCCAAGCGACGTGGCTACGGATTGAATTTTGGGAAGAACGACCGGGGCACCTGCCTTAAGCGCCTGGTTGTAAGAGTCAGCTCCTTCGGTCTCGACCACGAACACTGGAACATCGCTCCAGCCGACACGACGAAGTCCGCAGATGACGCCAGCAAGCAGACCGCCGCCGCCGACTGAACACACTATCAAGTCAGGACGCTCAGTTTGCTGCGCAATCTCCTCGACCATCGTTGCGTGCCCCTCCCAAAGCAGAGGGTCATCGAAGGCTGGGAGAAACGCATCACCTTCGCCAAGGGTGGAGAGCGCATATTCATTGGATTCGATGAAAGATGCACCATGAACGACGACCTCTGCCTCTTCTCCACGGATGAGAGATTTGGCCCGCTCGGATGTTGTCTGCGGCACTACGACCGTCACAGGGATACCAAGCTCCCGGCCCGCGTAGGCCACCGCATACCCCGCGTTGCCTCCGGACGCTGCAACGAAACGCTTTGCGCCGTTGCGCTTATGCTCCTCGCACGCAAAGCCGACGCCGCGCAGTTTAAACGACCCGCTTGGCTGCAAAGCTTCTAGCTTCAGTAAGACGGTTCTGCCCGTTTTGAGTGAGAGCGCACGGGACTTGATCAGCGGTGTTTCGATATGCAGTGACATAGTAGGACTTCATTTGTGAACGGCGTTGACGTTTAAAGCAATCAATTCGGAGGCAAGGATGCCTATCCGCTGGAATGCCATCAGTTCATCCGCAGCCCCTACCTGCGTAGGGCGCTGGTTATCGACGGTGTTAAGAAAGCGATTCGCTTGCTGATGGGCTTGTGGCCAAGGGCTTACGTATAGGTTTACGCCTGATGGGCGCTTCCACTTTCTGCAAAGTCCGCCGCAACCAGCTCTGCGGCATAACCGAAGCGGTGCCGTCTCGAAGGAGCACACCGCTCACGAGGCAGCGAGTGGGCTCCAGCACATTGATTGGAGCCCGAACGCCGCCCTGACGCTTTTCATTAGCCGATATGGAAAACGGCGGATACTTCAACCGGGCAACGGAACGGCAGGCTAGATACACCTACCGCAGCGCGACTACCACGCCCTTTGTCGCCAAGGACTTCAACGAGTACATCCGAAGCTCCGTTGACGACTTCGGGGTGTTCTGTGAACTCGGTACCTGCATGGACATAACCAGTCATCGAGACAACCTGGAGCACACGGAGGTTGTCCTTCAGCTGCGAACGGAGCTGCGCCAGAAGCGCATATCCGCAGAGCCGAGCAGCTTCTTTCGCCTGCTCGATGCTGATTTCCTTACCCACTTGGCCGAGGGCGAACGGCTTACCGTCCTTGAAAGCAACTTGCCCAGAGATATGCAGGAAACCACCTGCAAGGATTGTCGGGGAGTAATTAGCAATCGCGGATTTTGGCTCGGGCAGTTCAACGCCCAGTTCTGCGAGGCGGCTATCGATTTCAGCGCGGTTCATAAGGTCTCCTAAAGGATTTGTAGGTGTGCCAATGACAGGTGATGGGCACAGTTGGGGTTCGGATTAATCAGGCTTCCACGTCGTAGCTCACGGTCAACAATCCTTTCTTATCTTTAAGCTTCAAAATCTTAATTGGACCGACGTCACCAGCGGAGGGGACATGCGTACCCCCGCAACTGTGCATCGGCAGATCACCAAAACAGACCGACCTCACACCCGCTTGATCTTCCAAATGACGCGGAACGTTGTCGGAGATCAATTGGTTCACTGCCTGCTCCAACATCTCAGCAGTCAGCGGCTGCGGCTTCAGGCGCCGCTCAAAAACCACTCGGCACTCGCCAGGCCAATGGTGACCTTTACTCGCATACCAGCCCAACTGCTCGCCAACACCAGCAATGATGTGGCCCGCAGAATGGAGCCTTGCGTGAAGACTTCGAGTATCGAGAGACACCTCGATAAGTGCTTCGCCCAGTTCGACTTCCTGGTCAGTGACATGAATGAGTTGATCACCTTCCTGAATCACTCGATCCACATTTACGCCAGCGATGGATCCTTTGTCGGAAAGCTGACCACCGCCCTGTGGATGGAACAGCGTCTCGGCCAGCACCACCCGGAACTTTCCATCCTCGACTGGGGAGCAATGCAGCACCTGAGTGCGCATCGTCAGTTCATCGCTGTTGTAGTAAGCGCGTTGCGTCATTTCTTTACCTCAATGCAGATTTCGTTTCGCGACCCGTACCAATGGATGGAGTAGTCGCCACTGCCGATCTCAATGGCTTCAAGGTAAGGGACACGTCTGCTCCCCCGCTTGTAAAAAATTGAGTGTTTTGCGGAACTGACGAAATCTCGTCCCAAGGGGCGTCCTGATCTATCGGGAAACAGAAAAATGCCAACGCGAGAGGTCCGGCATATGAGTCTTCGACGCGCATTGGAGATGTAAAAAAGCCCCGGCGATTGCGCGCCGAGGCTGTGGGTATTTCAGTGGAGATCAGTGCCCACCGAGATAAGCGTTACGCACCTCCTCGTTGACCAGAAGCTCCTTGCCGGTGCCCGCGAGACGGATCTCGCCGTTGACCATCACATACGCCCGATCCGACAGCTTCAACGCATGGTTGGCGTTCTGCTCGACCAGGAAGATGGTCATCCCGGTACTCGCCAGTTCGCGTAGGGTTGCGAAGATCTGCTTCACTACGATCGGTGCCAGGCCCAGGCTCGGCTCATCGAGCAACAGCAGTTTCGGTCGGCTCATCAATGCGCGGGCGATGGCGAGCATTTGCTGCTCGCCGCCGGACATGGTCATCGCCCGCTGGTTGCGCCGTTCTTCGAGTCGCGGGAACAACTCGAACATGCGTTGCATGTCTTCCTTGGCGTACTTGTCACCGATAGGAATGGTGCCCATCAGCAGGTTTTCCTCGACAGTCATGTCGGGGAACACCCGCCGGCCTTCCGGCGATTGAGCAATGCCGTTGGACGCGATGTAGTGGGACGACTTGTGGGTGATATTCACCCCCTGATAAATGATCTGCCCGTCCGCCGCCCGGGGCTGACCAAAAATCGACATCAGCAGGGTCGATTTGCCGGCGCCGTTGGAGCCGATCAGGCTGACGGTTTCCCCCTCATTGATGTGCAGCGAGACATTCTTCAGGGCCTGGATCGGCCCGTAGAACACATCCAAATTCTTCAGTTCGAGGATGGGTCGGCTCATAGCACCACTTCCTCTTCATCGGCGCCCAGGTAGGCCGCAATCACTTTTTGATCGTGTCGGATGTCGTCGGGGCCGCCCTCGGCAATGACGATGCCGTGGTCCAGTACCACGATGTGGTCGGAAATGCTCATTACCATGCCCATGTCGTGTTCGATCAGCACCACGGTCAGATCGTGCTCGTCGCGCAGCAGCCGGATCATCGCGCTCAGCGCTT
>Ga0065714_10002407_pt1 | contig 25040 bp, 21 predicted proteins | sample MisRhiReplicate2_FD_59101 | JGI IMG/M metagenome (GOLD analysis project Ga0065714, IMG submission 59101) | Miscanthus rhizosphere microbial communities from Kellogg Biological Station, MSU, sample Rhizosphere Soil Replicate 2: eDNA_1 v2... | ecosystem: Host-associated > Plants > Roots >... | reverse complement strand
TGACGAGAAATCTTGTTCCCTACGCAGGCGCTAACCTGATCAGGTTCAACGGGATCCGAAATTATTCGATCTCAGCCTCATAGCAAGGCACCCCGACAAGAACCCGGCCAGTCTAGACACAACCACGAGAGAACGCCATCACCAGGGCAAAAGGCGTGATGAATGGCGCATATACAGGATTGTTGCCGCGCGCAGGCGCAACTACACTCGCTACGCCGCGCACATCGATATGCGCACTCTCATTCGTGAACTCTCATTTTATAAAGCAGGGATAGCCTCATGCTGCGCAAACTTTCACTGGCCCTTGCCGTGTCTTGTGCGTCCAACGCAATGGCATGGGCTGCCGAAGCGCCCCTGACCACCAAAACCGATCTGGTGAGCGTGTATCAGGAAGCGGTGGACAACAACGCCGACCTGGCCGCGGCCCGCGCCCAGTATGGCGCCCAGAAGGAAGTGGTACCCCAGGCTCGCGCCGGGTTGTTGCCCAACCTTTCGGCCGGCGCCGACCTGAACAACACGCGTACCGAGCTTGACCAGCCGGCGATGACCGCCACCCGCAGCTCCACGGTTTACCAGGCGACGCTGTCCCAGCCGATTTTCCGCGCCGACCGCTGGTTCCAGCTCCAGGCGGCAAAGTCCGTCGACGAACAAGCGTCGCTGCAACTGTCGGCCACTGAACAGAACATGATCCTGCAAAGCGCCGAGAGCTACTTCAACGTGCTGCGCAGCCAGGACAACCTGGCCTCGACCAAGGCCGAGGAGGCCGCGTTCAAGCGCCAGCTCGACCAATCCAACGAACGCTTCGACGTAGGCCTGTCGGACAAGACCGACGTGCTGCAATCCCAGGCCAGCTACGACACAGCACGGGCCAACCGGATCCTCGCCCAGCGCCAGGTCGACGATGCCTTCGAAGCCTTGATCACCCTGACCAACCGCCAGTACAACTCGCTCCAGGGCATCGTCCACACCCTGCCGATCCTGCCGCCGACGCCGAACGATGCCAAAGCCTGGGTCGACACGGCGGCCAAGCAGAACCTGAACCTGCTGGCCAGCAACTACGCCGTCGATGCCGCCGAGGACACCCTGCGCCAACGCAAGGCTGGCCATGCGCCGACCCTCGATGCGATAGCCCAGTACAAAAAAGGCGACAACGACGGCCTCGGCTTCACCAACCCGAACCCCACAGGCCAGCGTTATGGCGGCGATGCCGAGCAACGCACCATCGGCCTGCAACTGAGCATCCCGATCTACAGCGGCGGACTGACCAGCTCCCAAGTGCGTGAGTCCTACTCGCAGCTCACCCAGACCGAGCAGCAACGCGAAGGCCTGCGCCGGCAGGTGGTGGAAAACACCCGCAACCTGCACCGCGCGGTAAACACCGACGTGGAACAGGTCCAGGCCCGGCGCCAGTCGATCATCTCCAACCAGAGCGCGGTGGAAGCCACGGAAATCGGCTACCAGGTGGGCACCCGCAACATCGTTGATGTGCTCGACGCCCAGCGTCAGCTGTACACCTCGGTGCGCAACTACAACAACGCCCGCTACGACTACATCCTCGACAACCTGCGTCTCAAGCAGGCGGCCGGAACGTTGAGCCCAGCGGACCTGCAGGACCTGTCGCGCTACCTCAAGCCCGACTACAACCCGGACCGCGACTTCCTGCCGCCGGACCTGGCGCAAGCGGCAGCGGCGCAATTGCGCTCACGGCCGACGCAGTAATTAAGTGCCGATCATTCCCGCGCTCTGCGTGGGAATGATCACTGTCTGGCGAGCAACCGCCCCAACCCCTCCAGCAATCGCTGCAATGCGCCCTGGTTGCTGCGCATCACCTTCAACCCCGCCTCGGCCATACGCTGGGCATCGCGGGGCAGTTCGAACAGGCGCTGTACCGCCAGGGCCAGGCTTTCGGCATCGTCCACTTCCGCCAGCGCACCGGCAGCGTGCAGTTGCGCGGCTATTTCGAGGAAGTTGAACAAGTGCGGCCCGCTGAGCACCGGTTTCGCCAGCGCCGCCGGCTCGAGCAGGTTGTGCCCACCGTTGGGCACCAGGCTGCCACCGACAAACGCGCTGTCGGCCAACGCATAGAGAAACAGCAATTCACCCATGGTGTCACCGAGCAACACCGAAGCCTGCGCGGTCACGGACTGGCCGCTGGAGCGCCGCACCGTGGCCAACCCTTCGCTTACACACAGTTGGTGCACTGCGTCGAAGCGCTCGGGATGACGCGGCACCAGGATCAGCAACGCATCGGGATAACTCTCGAGCAACCGACGGTGGGCGGCCAGCACCACTTCGTCCTCGCCTTCATGGGTACTGGCGGCGATCCACACCGGGCGCTCGGTTGCCTGCCACTGGCGGCGCAAGGCGCTGGCGTCTTCGAGCAGTTGCGGGTCGATGGTCAGGTCGAACTTGATGGAACCGGTGACTTCGACGGTTTCCGCCCGCGCGCCCAATTGGCGAAAACGCTCGGCTTCGGCTTCGGTCTGCACGGCGAACAGGCTCATCTCGGCGAGCATGGGCCGGGTGAGCTTGGGAAAGCGCCCATAGCCCCGCGCCGAGCGCTCCGACAACCGCGCGTTGGCCAGGGCCACGGGAATGCCGCGCCTGGCGCATTGGTGAATGTGGTTGGGCCACAGCTCGGTTTCCATGATCACCGCCAGGGACGGCCGGACCCGGTCGAGAAAACGCTTGGCGGCGCAGGGCAAGTCGTAAGGCAAATAGCAATGCTGGATGCGCGGCTCGTTGGCGAACAACGCCTGGATCCGCTCCGAACCGGTGGGCGTCATGCACGTGACCGTGATCGGCAGCTGTGGATAACGTTGCAGCAAGGCGCGGATCATTGGCGCGGCGGCGATGCTCTCGCCCACCGACACCGCGTGGACCCAGATGCCCCCAGGCACCATGACCGGCAGCCCCCAGGAGAACCGCTCGCCAATGCGCCGGGCATAAGCCGGCGCCTTGCGGGCCCGCAACCACAGCCGAATCGCTACCAGTGGCAGCCCCAGGTAAAACAACGCGCTATAGAGAGTTCTGTTCATGGCGGCGGAGTTTATCGGTTTTTCAGCCAATCGCCTGCAACTGCACGGCAAAACGTTCCGCCAGCCAACGCGCGGCCGGGCCCAGGGGTTCGTCGCGGCGCCAGACCAGTTCCACCACCAGGGCCGGCGGGGTCCATTCGCTGCTGAGTTCGACCATGTCGCCCAGGTACGCCGGGTATTGCACCACATGCCGAGGCAACCAGGCCCAGCCCAGGCCACTCCTCAGCCATTCGGCCAGCACATAGAAACTGTCGGCCCGCCAGACCTGCGGGCTGGCCTGCTCACTGCCGGGATAGACACTGGACTGGGTCGCCATCAACAACTGGCGATGCCGGGCCATTTCCCGGCAGGTCACATAAGCATGGTTCGCCAGTGGGTGGCCCCTGCCGCACACCGTCACCATCTCGACGCTGCCCAGCACCCGGCGCTCCAGCGCCTCGGGGATCTGGTCGTGATAGAACAGCAAGCCGAGGTCGGCGCGGCGCTCCACCAGTTTGCGCGCCACATCGCCTTGGGCGGCGCTGGCCAGTTGCACTTCGAGGGTGGGGAATTGCTCGGCCAGGGCCGCCAGGCTGTCGATGACCGGCTGATAGGGCATGGCTTCGTCCTGGGCCAGGCGCAGCGACGCTTCCTGCCCGCGCATCAGGGCCAGGGCCCGGCCATTGAGACGCTCGCACTGACGCAGCACTTCCCTGGCCTCTTCAAGCAAGGCTTCGCCAGCGTCGGTGAGCCTGGGCTGACGACCGCTGCTGCGCTCGAACAGGCTCACGCCCAAATCCGTCTCCAGCAACGCAATCGCACTGCTGATGGCCGATTGGGCCTTGCGCTGATCCCGGGCCACGGCTGAAAACGAACGTTTCTCGGCGACCCCGACAAATAGCCGCAATTGCTCCAGGTTCCACTGTACGTTCATGGCTCAACCTATCTCCATTACAGATAGGTAATGACTTTACCGCATCTGCCCCATCTCTAGAATGGCCCCATCGAAAGACGCAACCGTCGAAGAGGAACCGCTCATGAACGCCTACTACTACCTGGCCATCGCCATCTGCGCCGAAGTCATCGCCACCGTTTCAATGAAAGCGATCAAGGGCCTGAGCACACCTCTGCCTTTGCTGCTGGTCATCGTCGGCTACGGCACCGCATTCTGGATGCTGACGCTGGTGGTGCGCACCGTACCGGTGGGCGTGGCCTATGCGGTCTGGGCCGGGCTGGGGATCGTCATGGTCAGTGTGGCGGCGCTGTTCATCTACGGGCAGAAACTGGACGTGCCGGCGATGCTGGGGATGGCGTTGATTGTTCTCGGGGTTGTCGTGATCCAACTCTTTTCCAAGACTGCCGGGCACTAACAAGAGTCAGAAACTATGGGAACAAGGCTTGTGTGGGAGCAAGGCTTGCCCGCGATGACGGCTCTGCGGTCTTAAAGAAATCGAGTTGCCTGTATCGCGAGCAAGCTTTGCTCCCACAGGTTGATCGCCAACAAATTCCCTCTGCATCGAGTCTGTATACTGCGCCCTCGTCTTGAACATTGAGGTCGCTCATGCCATCCGTTATTTCCACCGACATTCTGATTGTCGGCGCAGGCGTCGCCGGCCTCTGGCTGAATGCACGCCTGCGTCGCCAGGGTTTTTCGACCGTGCTGGTGGAAAGCGCCAGCCTCGGCGGCGGGCAGAGTGTCAAATCCCAGGGCATCATCCATGGCGGCGCCAAGTACGCCCTGCACGGCGCCCTGACCGGTGCCTCGGAAGCCATCGCCGACATGCCGCGTCGCTGGCGTGAGGCCCTGAAAGGTGAAGGTGAGCTGGACCTGTCCGGCGTGCGCATGCTGTCCGATGCCCATTACCTCTGGTCCCCCGGCACCCTGGCCGGCAACCTCACCAGTTTCTTTGCCAGCAAGGCCGTGCGCGGGCGGGTCGATCAGGTCAAGGGCGATCAGTTGCCACCGGCCCTGCAAGACAAGCGCTTCAAGGGCAAGGTCTATCGCCTGGCCGAGCTGGTGGTGGACGTGCCGAGCGTGATCGCGCGCCTGGCGGAACTGGCCGGCGACAGCTTGCTGGCCGGGCAGCACATCGAACCGCTGCGCGAAGGTGGCGAGCTGATCGGACTCAAGGTCGATGGCCGCGAGATTCGTGCCCAGCGCATTGTCCTCAGCGCCGGGGGCGGCACCGCCGACCTGCTCAGCGCCCTGGGCCTGGACCAGCCAGCCATGCAGCGCCGACCGTTGCACATGGTCCTGGTCAAGGGCCCCAGCCTCAAGCCCCTCTACGCCCATTGTCTGGGCGGCGGACCGAAGCCGCGCGTCACCGTGACCACCCACCCGGCGGCCGATGGCCAATGGGTCTGGTACGTGGGTGGCGATCTGGCCGAAGGTGATGGCGTGACCCGCGAGCCTGCCGCGCAGATCGCCGCCGCCCAGAAAGAACTCGGCCAATTGTTGCCTTGGATTGACCTGAGCACCGCGCAATGGGCCACGCTGCGGGTTGACCGCGCCGAACCGTTGCAGTCAGGCCTGACCCGCCCGGACAACGCCTTCCTCGCCGAACAGGATCGCCTGCTGGTGGGCTGGCCGACTAAATTGGCCCTGGCGCCGGACTTCGCCGATCGGGTGGTCAATGCCCTGCAACGCGATGGTATCCAGCCAAGCCACCCGGCCCCACTGCCGGACCTGCCGAAGCCGCCCATGGGCGTCCCTGCCTGGGAGCAACTGCTGCCATGAGCCAACCGACCCTGCATGACCTCTATCGCCCCCTGGGCCATGACGGCCCGCGGGTCTCCCCCCTGGGCCTGGGCACCGTCAAGCTCGGTCGCGACCAAGGCGTCAAATACCCCAACGGCTTTCAGATCCCCGATGACGACGAAGCGCGCATGTTGCTCAAACTGGCGCGCGACCTGGGTATCAACCTGATCGACACCGCGCCGGCCTATGGCCGCAGCGAAGAGCGCCTCGGCCCGCTGCTGCGCGGCCAACGCCAGGACTGGGTGATTGTCAGCAAGGTCGGCGAAGAATTCAGCGACGGCCAATCGCGCCACGACTTCAGTGCCGCCCATACCCGATTTTCGGTGGAACGCAGCCTCAAGCGCCTGGAAACCGACTATATCGACCTGGTCCTGGTACATTCGGATGGCAACGACCTGGCGATCCTCAACGACAGCGAGGTCTACCCGACCCTGGCGGCGCTCAAGCGCGAGGGCAAGATCGGCGGCTTCGGTTTTTCCGGCAAGACCGTCGACGGTGGCTTGAAAGCCCTGGAGCAAGGCGATTGTGCGATGGTCACCTACAATCTGAACGAACGAAACGAAAAGGCTGTCATTGACTACGCCAGCGAACACGGCAAAGCGATCCTGGTGAAGAAAGCCCTGGCCAGTGGTCACGTCTGCCTGAGCCCCGGGGTAGACCCGGTTCGCGCCAGCTTCGAACTGTTGTTTGAGCATCCTGGTGTCGCCAGTGCTATTGTCGGCACCATCAATCCGCTGCACCTCGCCCATAACGTCGCGACCGTAGCCAAGGTCCTGCGTAAAAACTGACGCCGCCCTACGCGGCCTTAAGGAAGGAGCCGACATGCCGCGTACGCTCATCAGAAAGAATCCCAGCAACTTCAAGACCCTGCCCCTGTTCGTCGAAGCGACACCCGAAGGCCTGACTTACCAGAGCGTCGGGATGCCGCTGAATTTCGCCCAGACCTTGCAGCGCCGCCGCCCGGTAGCCGTGGCCGATACCGAGCGTTTTTCCCTGGAGTTGGCAAACCTGGGCGTTTCCGTGCGCCTGACCCTGCATTGGCAGAACCGCGACTATTGGGTACTGGTGCGCCAGCGCCGGCAGGATCGCGGCGATGTGGTGCTCAAGCTGATTTCCGGCTACGTCCCGGCCCACGAGCTGAACCTGCCGCTGCTCACCGCCATCAGCGAAATTGCCGAAGAATGCCTGCTGGAAACCCCGGAAGGCTGGCTCGGAGGGCGTTTCAACGACACCTGGCTGCCGGCCCCCTACGCCACGGCCCTGCATTACCGCGAAGCCTTGCCGTTTCGGCTGACGCCACTCTCGGGATCGGCCCGCCCGGTGCGCAGCGCCAACCTGCAACTGATCGAGCGACCACGGGCCTACGTGCACCTGCCGACGGCATCGCTGCAACTGATTTATGACTTGCGCCTGGATGTGCCCAAGGAAGCCAAGTCCCTGAGCCTGTTTCACGTCGATGAGCGTCTGGAAGGCGACCAGTTGGTCGCGCGCCTGGATCGCAAACGGCCCGATCTGTACCTGATGCCGCTTGAAGATGGCAAGCCGATTGGTGAGCTCTATACGCTTAAACGTGATCAACTGATTGCGGCCAGCACCCGAGGCCTGCACCTGGCCGAAAGCTTCGCCAGCCAAGAGGGCTGGGTGGTCCGCGACGAACGCATCCGCTGGAAGGATTGGCTGGTGAAACAAGGCTTGGAAGTGCACACGCCTCGTCGCCAAGGCCTGACCACCTTGCACAAGAAAGCCATGGGCCTGATGCGCATGGTTCGCGGGACGCTACACAAATAGCGTCAACTGGAACGCCGCTTATCCAGATAGGTTCGCCACCGTGCAAACAGATGGAAATAGCGATTCTCGCGCTTACCCATGCCACGCTTGGGTGAGAAAGACTCTTCGGCGAAGGCGCCATCGATTCGCACCCGTGACGCCGTGGTCGGCAGGGTGCAAACCTTCACCTGTGCTTGTTGCAATGCGTATTTGAGCAGCCGCTCGGAATGCAGTTGCCTACCCGTTGCCTCGCAAAAATCGAAAATACGTTCGATACGCTTGCCATAGGCTCGGTAGGCATCACGCCCGCAAATAGCGAAACGGTCGTTCAAGCCCCCCCACCATTGCCAGTCCGGGATGTAGGCATTCAATCTGCGTGCATCAGGATGAGCGAACACATATGCCGGAAGCGCTGTGTGGTAGAAATTGTCAGGGCGCACAAACACGACGAAATCCGGATCAAACGGTTCCATCATGGCCGTCACGGCATTCAGGGAATTGAGCTGGTAGATCAGATTTCTGAGCGAAGCATGCTCATCTCCCCAGGTATCGCCCAAGGACTTGACCCGCTCGAAGTCCCAGCGTTCCAGGACTCCCTCGGTAGAGTCGAGGCGACCGGTCATGGTGCTGAACGGCGCATAGTTGTCCGCTTTCAGTTCACCTTGCTCCCCCGAGCGCGGATTGCGGATTTCATCGATTTTGTACAGATGATAAAAACACTGTACTTCGCTCCCGGCAGGAATCTGTGCCAGGACGTTCTCTTGAATAGAGGGAAAACAGATTTCCGAGTTTCTCGGAATACCAAAAAAAGCCAGCGCAACTTTCAACACGCGTCCTGCCCTTGTCGTAAAAAAGAATTGCCCGGCGGCATCGCATCAAATGGCTCAACTTGCCAATGCGACTCAAGGGCGACGAAACCACCTTTGCCACCAACGGCAGCGTTGCAACGGCACAACACTCACATCGGCCTCGAGCAGCCATTGCCGCTCATATTCCCAAGCGTGCCCGCTCCAGAACTTTCCCGCCTCGTTGGAAAAACCCAGGGTCATGATTTGGTAGGTATAACCGGCATGGCCGCGCAACCAATCGAACAGCACCAGTGCATTGAAGCCCGTCGAAGGACCGACATAGCGCTTGCCACCCTCCCTGTTGACCGGATAGTTCCACAAAGGCGGTAATGGAATGCGCTCCCAAAACAAGGCCACGCCCGGCAGTGGCGACATATCCCCGGTGCACCCCACCAACATTGTGAAGCAGCGTGCGTCGGGCTGGTCGAACAATCGCTGGACCTCGGCGTTGTAAGGCAGGCCGAAGAAATAAGCGTCGGGGGCATTAAAGCCATGGACGAACACATTAACGCTGCGCGGGCTGAGCAGTGCCGACTTCACGCAGGTATTGAAGGTCACGACCACGTCGTCACTGCCGATATCGAGCGCCTGGAAATCGGCCGCAGTGATCGCTGGATTATTCGCCACCAGCACCACCCGTGACGCTCTTCCCAAACAGTCCTTCAACGCCTGGGGCAACGCCTCCGCCAGCGATTGATGACCGCCCGGCAATCTATCGAGCGCCATCTCATCATTGATTTGAGGTACACGATCCGCCATGTCGTTTACCCCGGCACATTCATGCCATAACGCAGCTTGACCCATCCGCGAGTGAATACCGAAGGGGCTTGCCAGGGGCGCATTTCACGCTGGATTTCCTCGGCCAGGGCCCGCCCGACACGCGCAAAAGAATAGCGGCTCTCGGCGAAGGCTTGGCCATTGCGGGCGATCCGCGCGGCCAGTTCCGGATCACGCTGCAGCAGCTCGAGCTTCTGCACCGCCTCGTCCTCGGAACGATAGAAAACGGTGTTTTCCATGTCCTCAAAGCCCAGCAGTCGATCTTCCTCGCCCTGACTCCAGGCCAATAACACGCAACCGCAGGCCATGGCCTCGAAGTTCTTGATCATGAACTCCCCCATTCCCAGGTCGGCGCTGACAAAGATCTTGATGCGGTTGAGTGTCTCCAGATACTCGCGCCCCGATTGGGTGCGTGTCACGAGCATGCCGGTGCGTTGTACCAGGGATTCAAGCAGCGCTTTGCGTTGAGCATATTCAGTGCTCTTGAGACTGCCGAGAAAACCAATGGGGATATCGCGGACACTGTCGGTATTGCGCAGCATCTGTTCGTCATAACCTTTGGAGACGAACACCGCATCGATGTTCTCGGCTTGCATCCGGCGAGCCACCACAGCCCCTGACACCAAGGCGCGGCAACTGGGCAAACGACGGTACAGACGCGAGTAGACGCCCTGATATTTACTTTCAGGCATGTAGTTCTGATAAGCGTCGTGCTCCAGGAAGATCAGCCCCGGAATACACTTCAATACGCTCAATTGCGGTGCCAGGCGCTTGACCCGCGAAAAAATCACCACCCGATCGAAATCTTCATAATTGACCGAGGCCAGGAACTTGCCAAGTTTCATTTGCTGCGGCTTACTCAAGCGATAGATTGTGCAGTCGTCGCAATTCTCTCGCACGACTGCATACAATCGATCAAGGATCACACGCTGTTCATCCATAACCAGAAGCATGATTTTCATAAGTTAACTAACCACGAAACGAAACGAGCTGGCCCCATGAGCAAGCTCAGGCCGCAAAGGCAACGCTTGCCATATAAGGCCTTCTCTGGAATACAAAATGATCCCTTCAACGGCTGCGAATCTTCTCGACAATCGCCGTCGTCGAACTATTTGCCACCAGCCCCAACACCTTCACTGTACCGCCGTAGGCCGTGACGATGTCCGCACCCACGACCTGATCAATCCCGTAGTCACCGCCCTTGACCAGCACATCCGGCTTGACCTGGCGCAGCAGGTTTTCCGGCGTTCCCTCGCTGAAGCTGATTACCCAGTCCACCGCACCCAGGCCGGCCAGGACCGCCATGCGCCGGTCGACGCTGTTGATCGGACGCCCTGGCCCTTTGAGACGGCTCACGGATGCATCGTCATTGACCGCGACGATCAGGCGATCGCCTTGGGCCCTGGCCTGCTCGAGGTAGGTCACGTGGCCCGCGTGCAGAATGTCGAAGCAACCGTTGGTGAAGACGATTCTTTCGTTGTGGGCACGGGCGTCGTCAACGGCCAGCAGCAGTTGCTCCAGGCCCAGCACGCCTCGCTCGGAGCCTTCCTCGCGCTGGATGGCGCGACGCAGCTCGGGGGCGCTGATAGCTGCCGTGCCGAGCTTGCCGACGACAATGCCTGCCGCCAGGTTCGCCAGGGCGACCGCATGGGGCAATTCCTCGCCTGCAGCAATCGCCGCGGCCAGGGTGGAAATCACGGTGTCGCCAGCACCCGTCACGTCGAACACTTCACGGGCACGGGCCGGCAGGTGTAACGCAGGGTGATCGGGGCGCAACAGGGTCATGCCATGCTCGCCACGGGTTACCAGCAAGGCGCCAAGGTCGAGGTCTTGCATCAGTTGCGCGCCTTTGCTCACCAGTTCGTGCTCATCGGCACAACCACCAACGATGGTTTCGAATTCACTGAGATTCGGCGTGATCAGGCTGGCACCACGGTAGATGGAGAAATCCTTGCCCTTGGGATCGGCCAGGACCGGAATGCCACGGGCACGAGCGGCCTGGATCAGCGACTGGTGGTTTTTCAACGCGCCTTTGCCATAGTCCGACAACACCAGCACCTTGATGCCTTCAAGCAGGTTGTCGACCTCGGCACCGAGGGCCAGGGGATCGGTGGCGAAAGGTTCTTCGAAGTCGATGCGCAGCAGTTGCTGGTGACGGCTCATGACCCGCAGCTTGACGATGGTCGGCTGGTGCGCGATGCGCTGGAATATCGCACGCACGCCGGCGCCCTTGAGACTGTTGGTCAGGCTGTCGGCAGCCTCGTCGTCGCCAGTTACGCCCACCAGGGAAGCCGGCGCGCCGAGGGCGGCGATGTTCAGGGCAACGTTGGCGGCACCACCGGGGCGATCCTCGATGTGTTCGACCTTGACTACCGGTACCGGCGCCTCAGGGGAAATCCGTGAGGTACCGCCATGCCAATAGCGGTCGAGCATGACATCGCCGACCACCAATACAGGGGCTTGATCGAATCGCGGCATGGACAACTTCATGGAGCATCCCACATACAAAATGAACAGGGCGGGGATATTAGCACAGGGCGAACGAAGGCTTGTCCATGGCTGCAACGCGAAGCCAGGATGTGTGCTCGATCAGATTTGCAGCAACGCCGTTAGTCGCGCACAAGCCTGGGCCAGATCCACCTCGCTGGTGTTGATCTCACAGTCCGGCGCAAGCGGCGCCTCGTAGGGACTGTCGAGCCCGGTGAAGTTCTTGATCCGCCCGGCAAGGGCTTCGCGGTACAGCCCCTTCGGGTCACGCTGGGCACAGACACCGAAAGGGGTACTCACATAAACCTCCACGAAGGTGCCCTCGGGGAACAGCTGTCGGGCCGCTTCCCGGTCAGCGCGAAACGGTGAGATGGCGGCAACGATGACGATCAGGCCGGCGTCGATCATCAAGCGCGCCACTTCGGCAATGCGACGGATATTTTCCTTGCGGGCCTCGGCATCCATGCCCAGGCCCCGGCACAACCCCTGGCGCAGGTTGTCGCCATCGAGCAGGGCCGTGTGCAGGCCCATCTGGTTGAGCTGGACTTCCAGGGCATTGGCCAGTGTCGACTTGCCCGCCCCCGACAGCCCGGTCAGCCAGATACAGCGGGGGCGCTGGGCTTTGATGGCGGCCCGATCCTCGGGCGTGAGCGCCTGCGCACAAGGACGAATCTGCACCTGTTGCATCGATACCTTTGACGTTTCATTCATAACCAAGCATCTCGTAGTCACGTTGGTACACCCGCCGCACCAGCCGACGGGTCCGTACCGAGCAGATTTCCCTTACCGGCACCGCAGCGCGCTGCCGGGTGCGGTTCACATGAGGCAACGTCGCGGCCAGCCCCAGATGCTCGCATATTCGCTGAAAGTCCCGACCGAGGTATTCCTGATAACCGATGAAGTCCATCGCCAGGTGGCCGAGGGAGTCGGTAAGGAAGTCCGTCTGGGCAGCGAAATGCATTTGCCGGGTGATGTTCTCCGGATGCAGCCAACGCGCGACGAAATCATCGAAGTCGCGGTATTGGCCAACCAGTCTCTGGGCCGCAAGATCCCGCGGCCCCAAGGTGTTGCCACGCAGGAAAGCATAGGCCGAATATGCACGTTCCAGCGGATCACGAACAAAGGCAAACTTGAAACTGGCGGCGTACTGCTTTGCGAACTGCTCTTCGTACCAATACAACGGCAGGTGACCCGGGCTGTAGCCATCGAAAAGCCCCACGCAAATACTGCTGCCGGCGCATTTGGGCACATGGATGAACAGGCAGCCGCGCTGGGCGAAAGCTTCGGGGAAACGGCAATTGGCCGACATCGATTTGTTCACGACCTGTCGGTCGACAACCGACAGGCGCCCCAATAGAAAGGAGCGCTGCGACTTGGGCAGTAGCTTCCAGAGATAACGTTGCAGCATTCAAGTACTCGCGCGAGAGGGTGCCCCCTCGATGACAGAGGTGAGTCCAGGAAAGTCCTGTGGCCAGAACCTTACCAAGCGCGAGTCGTAGATTTATGGTGGATTGGTCAATATGGGTATCGACCTTGTTACAAATGCCTTTGGGGGCTGAGCCGGCCCAGCCCCGCAGGTTCCACTTGTATTCAGGCGATATCCTGGGCCGGAGCGTCCAGCCCCATGGCATTCAGGCGTGCGTAATAACCATTCTGCGCCAGGAGTTCGCCATGGGTCCCGCGCTCGACAATGCGCCCCTGATCCATCACCAGGATCAGATCGGCTTTTTCGATGGTCGAAAGACGGTGGGCTATCACCAGGGTCGTACGGCCTTTCATCACCTGGTCCAGCGCAGCCTGGATGTGTCGTTCGGACTCGGTGTCCAGTGCGGAAGTCGCCTCGTCCAGAATCAACAGCGGGGCGTTTTTCAACAAGGCCCTGGCAATGGCCAGGCGCTGGCGTTGGCCGCCGGAGAGCAACACGCCGTTTTCCCCGACCTGAGTGTCCAGGCCTTGAGGCAGCTGCCTGATGAAGTCCATGGCATAGGCGTCTTGAGCCGCTTTCTCGATATCGACTCGCGGCGCACCGGCCAGGTCGCCATAAGCGATATTGTTGGCCACCGTGTCGCTGAACAACGTTACATGCTGGGTCACCTGGGCAATATGACGGCGCAGATTCAATAGCTTGTACTGTTCGATCTCAACACCATCGAGCAGTATCTCGCCTTCGTCATGGTGGTAGAAACGCGGAATCAGATTAGCCAGGGTCGATTTACCACTGCCCGAACGCCCCACCAATGCAACCATCTGCCCAGGCTCGACAGAGAAGCTGATGTCGTTCAGTACCTGCCGGTCGGTATCCGGGTAGGTGAAGCTCAGATGGCGCACGTCCAACCGCCCGCTGACAGCATCACGCTCGATAGTACCGGTATCGGTTTCCGGCTTGACATCCAACTGCTCAAAGATGCTTTCGGCCCCCGCCACGCCTTTCTGGATGGTGGAACTGACTTCCGACAGCTGGCGAATCGGCTTGGGCAGCAAACCGGCCAAGGTAATGTAGGCCACCATGTCGCCCGCCGAAGCATCTCCACGCAAATACAAGACGAGGAACATCAGCACCGCCATGGCGCTGTAAATCACCAGTTGCAACACCGGCGTGTAGATCGCACCGGTACGAGTCATGCGCAACTGCTTGTCGGTATTGCCCTGGCTGGCCTGGAGGAAGCGTTTCTGCTCGTAGACCTCGCCACCGAAACTGCGCACGACGCGATAACTCTGGATGGTCTCGGAGGCGACATGCGTCACGTCGCCCATCGCAACCTGGATTTTCTTGCTTTGCTTGCGGAATTTCTTGCTCGCGGTACGGACCATGAGCGCGATCAATGGCAGGATCGCCACCATCACCAGGGTCAGGCGCCAGTTCATGAACAACAGTGACGCGAACAGGAAGATCACGGTCATGCCTTCACGGATAACGACCTTGATCGCATCCGTTGCCGCCCCCGTCACCATGGTCACGTTAAACGTGATACGGGAAATCAGGTGACCCGAGTTATGTTTGTCGAAATAGCGGTTGGGCAGGGTCAGCAGGTTGTTGAACAACTGCACCCGTAAGTCATGTACCAACCCTAGCGAAACCCTGGCCAGGAAATAATTGCCCAGGTACGAACCCAATCCCTGCCAGGCAGCAATGACGATGATCAGCAGCGGCACGGCCTGTAGCAACTGCAGGTCACGCAGGTAAGGGACCGTCGGAAACAGCACCGCGTTCGGATTGGAGAGGCCGTCGACGAAATACTTGAGGATGTAGCCGAGCATCGGCTGGGTGGAAGCGAAAATCAGGAACCCGATGATACTCAGCCCGAACAAGCCGATATAGGGCTTCACGTAGCCAAGCAGGCGGAAATAGATTTTCAAGCTCGAAGGGCTTGCGGGAAGACTGGAGTCGGCCATATCACGCGAATATCGATAAAAAGGAGGCTGACTTTAACACAGCTTCTTCGGTGTTCTGGCAAACCGCTAAGGCTGTTATTGTTACGCGTCTGCAAAACACCAAAAAGCCATCACCTTGAATGGCCAACCGATTTCAGGAATGAATTCCTAAGCATGTTATCCAAGCACCTCGCCACGTCCAATAGAGTTTTCGACTTCATCTGCCAATGGATTCTTCCGCTTGGCTTCTTGCTGCTGCTGTGCGCCTTGTTCTTTCTGCCGGGGCGCAGCCAGCACCATAAATTGTTCTACGGTTTGTTCAGCATCCCCGCCCTCATAGCCGTGTGCCTGAGGCCGAGCGCGTTGAAGGAACTGATCCGCGAGCCGGTTTTCGTCGCCCTCTTGATATTCGCGGGCTGGGCGCTGATCAGCCTGTCGTGGGCACCCGAGGCCGAAAATATCGCACGCCCGATCAAAACCGCATTGCATACCGTGTTCTTGTTCGTCGGCTGTTACCTGTTGGTGCGCTATCGTAGCGACCTGCTGCATCCTCTACTGTTTTGCGCGGCAACGGTCGCCCTGATCGCCACGCTCTACAACTTATATGCGTTTGCCCAGATATATCAGCCGGAAATGCGCCTGATTGGCGGCGGCGCCTTCGACAATCCACTGCTCGCCTCACACCTGTACGGCTTTTTCTGCGTCTACTGGTTAAGCCTGAGCATGCTCTGGAAAAATCGCCATATTTTCTGGCTGACCGTCCCTGCGGCCCTGGTCATGTTCACCGCAGTCGTCGCTACCGGCTCACGGACCCCCTTGGTCGCATTGTGCGCCGCCGCCATCTGGATAGGCGTCCTTTGCTGGAATCGTCGTTCGCTTGCCTTGTTCAGTCTCCTGATCATTGGCGGCGGCGTCACAGGCGTATTGTTTTACGAGATGATCTTCGCCCGCGGGGACTCGTACCGCTTCGAGATCTGGCAGATCATCTTGCAGGCGATAGCCGAGCATCCCTGGATCGGTCACGGCTACGGCGCCGACCTGGAGGTGGATCCAGGCATCGGCTACATGCTGGCGGAGCCTCATAACTTTGCCCTCGGCGTCCTGTACTACGTCGGGATTATTGGCTTTGTTCCATGGATCTTTTTCCAGGCCTGGAGCTTGCTGAGCAGCTGGCGTTATCGGGTCCAGCCCTTGTTGGTGGTCGCTTCCACCTGGCTGGTATACGGCATGGCAGCGGGGCTGACTGAAGGTGGCGGCATTCTTTCCCGGCCGAAGGAGCATTGGTTCCTGCTGTGGATCCCCCTGGCCCTGATCGCCGCCTTGAGCATCAATTATCGCGCCAGGCGCTTGCTGGTCACGCCTGTGCAACGGCTGACACCGCAAGCCCTGGACAGCCTTGCCTCAGGCGCCCAAGTGATCGAATCCGACGGTCTGGGACCAAAAGTCCTGCGCCTGGAGGGGGGAGATTTTCTCAAGCTGTTTCGCGCACGCCGCTGGTACACCTCGGGCGGCTTCAATCCTTATTCCGAGCGCTTTGCGGTGCACAGCCAACAATTGCAAAACCTGGGAATACCGAGCCCGACAATCCGCCACGTGTACCATCTGAACGACGGCAGCAGCGCGGTGCACTACGTTCCCCTCCCAGGGATAACCTTGCGCCAGGCGCTGCAAGATACTTCTACGCCCGCGCAGCGCCACGCCCTGGTCGAAGGCTTTGGTAAGTTCATGGCGCAACTGCACGAGCGAGGTGTTTACTTTCGCTCACTGCATCTGGGCAATGTGCTGGTGCTGGAAAACGGTGAATTCGGCCTGATCGATGTCGCCGACCTGCATCTCTATCCGTCGTCCCTCAGGATCGCGCTTCGCCAGCGCAATCTGCGCCACATGCAGCGTTATAAGGAAGATTACGGCTGGCTTTTCGAACAACATCTTGAGGCGCTGCTTGACGGTTACGCCAAGGTTGCCTCAAAACCGGCCGTCGATAACCTGCAAAAGCGTATTTTGTCGGGAAGCAACCCAGCCCGGGCATGATGCCCCTCGAATCCCAGACTTTTAGCGCAGGCCGCTCTTCGATACCGAATGTAGCGGCCTGGATTTTTCCGCCAAAGGTGGTCGGGCTTCAGTGTTTTTCCAGCGGGCAGAAAAACAGCCGACCCAAGCCCCGCCAGGTTTTTTTATTCCAGGCCCTGAAGGGAATCTGCGCCAATAATTCACGGGCGAACGTGTGGTCGCGGTTGGACGTTTTCAGGAACATGGAATTGAGAAACTTATAGCGTACCTGGTCATAAAGCGGATGATCGCTGAACAAGGCATAGGTGCGCAGAATACTGTCGGTCATGAACCGATGGTTCTTGTAGGAGTTGGTTGCGTGCTTGCGATAGCGCGCCATCAAGACGCTCAGGCCATCGATAAAATAACCGGCCCGGGTCACTTTCAGCTCGATCAACAGGTCTTCCAGGCGAATCTGCGGATCGAACCCACCTACCTTCTCCAGCGCCTCGCGACGAATCATCAGGGTCGGTGCCGGCGGGTAGGGTTTGCGCTCCATGAACATGTCTTCGAAATCCAGTCGCCGGAAGGGTACCTCGCGGTTCTGACGACTCTCGGGAAAAAGATTCCCGTCGGCATCGATCAGTTCGATATTACCCGCACAGATACCGACCTCGGGCTTGCCGTCCATGTAGGCCACCTGAACGGCAATCCGCTCGGGCAGCATAATGTCGTCGGAACCAAACGGCACAATCAAGCTGCCACTGCAGCGGGCGACTGCTTCGTTAAGCGTATTGGTCAGCCCCTGGTTCTGCTGGACCCGAAAGTCGAAGCCATGCACCGCCTGCAAGCGCTGGATACGTTCGACACTGTCATCAGTGGAGCCATCATCGATGACCAGCAGCTCTACGTTCGGATAGGTCTGCCCCAGGACACTGAGGATGCATTCCTCAATGTATCGGCCATGGTTATAAGACGCGATGATCACGCTTACAACAGGTTGCGCGGCACTCATGACTGCTCCTTTTTGGCTTCATTCAGGCCGGTCTCGATCAGCTCAAGGTATTGCCGACGGAATACTTCGATATCGTGCTGCTCGACAAGGTATCGATAGGCTCGCTCGCCACAGGCCTTGAGCTCGGAGTCCGAAAGCCCCAGGTAGGTGTCGAGTGCCGTTATCAGGCTCGGCACATCGGCGGGCGTTACCGCCAGGCCTCCGGCCCCCTCAATCAATGGCAACATGGCCGGTACGTCCGAAGCGATCACCGGCAGATGTCCACTCATGCCTTCCAGCAGCGCCAGGCCCAAGCCTTCGGCCAGGGAGGGCATGGTCCAGATATCGAATGCCCTCACGTATTGCAGAGCGTTCTCCTTGAAGCCCAACAGGTGGGCGCGATCCCTCAGCCCCAACTGATCGATCTGCGCCGCCAGCCGGGACTCTTCCCGTCCGGCGCCAATGATCGCCAGTTGGGCCGTAGGGTATTTGTCCTTGAGCGCGGCAAAGGCTTGCAGCAGGTATGTGTGCCCCTTGACCGGAACCAACCGACCCAAGGCACCAATCAGCCTCACCGAAGGGCTGATACCCAACAGTTCACGGGCGCGCTCTCGCGGGTGCTGCAAGGCTTCAGCCTGTTGGATATCAATGGCGTTGGTGATGGCGTAGGTATTGGAATCGGTAAAACCGCAACGACAGTCCAGCAGATACTGCTTGACGGCCGGCGACACGCCGACAAACCGCCAGTGGCGATCCACCAGCCGCTGCGTCTGGCGGCGACGATAAAACCGGTCATATTCCCCGAACCCGTGGGAAATGCCGATGCACAGCGGGATTTTCAGCCATCGATTGAGCTGCAACATCATGTTGACGGGCTTGAAACGATTGCACACGACAACATCGAATTTTTCCCGGCGACAGAACTGGTACAACTGCCACATCGCNCGAAGGCGCATTCCCTTGAGCGCCTTGTCGGAAAANTCGAAATAAACCGAACGGTCTGCCCGACTGACGGCTTCGCCAGGCCCCGGGCGACCACGCAAAAAAGCCGCTGTCACCTCGTAGCGCTCACTGGGCAGGGCCTTGACGATCTGTTCCGCAAGATCGGCGAAATCATGCTGCTTAACGTTGTAATCCGGCTGCAGCTGCAGCACCTTCAACCGCTGACTCATAATTCTCCTTGGTGCAAACCCGCCGCATCAATCATCCAGGCAGGCGATGTCGCCAGCCGTTGTATCCCGGCAGGATCTGGCTCGGGCAGGGCCGACCACTCGTTGCGCTTCCAGCAGACGAAATGAAAATAAGGGAAAAGGCGGTCCCCATCCCGATCATTCGTCAGACGACCATTACGCCAGTACCAGCGAAGGGGGAAATTCTCCGAACCGTCATGCCACTTTATGCAACCACCCGGCGTGCTGAACGCTTCTGTGAACTCACTGCGTCGACGCCATGGATTGAATTTACCCACCAGGGTAAACAGCGGCTCGGGAAAATTCTTGCGCCACAGGAAAATACGGCTGAACGCCCCTTCGTCCAACGCGTGGTGCCGATCATCGGTAAAACGCTCTTTCCAGTGTTTGATCAGCTTGAACACTTCACGCGCACGGGCGCTGTTGCGTATCAAGCACAAATGGCCAGCGACACGTCGCTCATGGGTGGAAAACACGTCATGGCTGGCCAGGCGTTCAGCGGTGAAATACTGCCGAAGATCACCGTACACCAGGTCGATATCGCCAAAAGCCCAAAAGTCATAGCCGTCGAGACGATCGACATGAATGTACCCGAGGGCAGGCTTGATATCACACAGCTTGTAGGGCTGTTTCGGCCTGAATTCGATCTCCAATCGCCGGGAAACCAGCTGGCAATACGCCTCGAACGTGGTGCTTTCGACCGTCACGTTCGGTGGAAGATTTTCCGGAACACCGCAGTCACTGAACAACAGCCAATCAATATCAGCATTACGCCGGCAACTTTCGAGAAACAATGGCATCCAGAACGGCCAGCGTCCGAAATACGGAATGATAAAAAGAATACGCGGGCATGGATTGATCACAGCAAGCTCACATTCACCAAGGACGAAGGACGCTGGAGGTGGTTATGCGTCATTTATGTGTTACCTGTGCTTCGCAGGTGTCAGCAGCCAGAGGAGCTCGTGACGCCTGACCGCTTTGCGGAAAAAATCGTTCTCGCCATAAACAGACCCCACTCTACGGGTCAGGACATACTGTATCCACCGCCTCAACCGGCGCTTCAAAGGCGCAGGCGGTTGCAGGTCATGCATCATTCCCAAGGCCATGGCCTTGTCCCGCTGGGCTGCCAATGACAAAGGCAAGCTCAGGGGTTGCATCAACTGACCTGGATCGAAGACCGGCGGCAATGCCACGCCTTCTCCGGTATTGCCCATGGGCCAACGATCGTTGTCGTGCAAGTGATTGGCGTAGCCCAACAGCGTGGTCGGCTGCCATTCCAGGCCTTCGAGGGCTTGCAGGACGGCATGATGGGCGCAGAGATGGTCGGGGTGCGGATCAAGGGTCGGATGCGGCAACACAATGACCTCCGGGCGCGCCTTGAGCAGCAGTTCGCGCAGGTCCGCCAACAGGTTGTCCCAGGTCGGCGCGCCGTCGGCATCGCCGGGCAGGAGGAACGGGTTCAACTGACGGAACAGCCGGGTATCGCTCAGGTCAGCCTCGCGAGAACCTTGGGGTTGGCTCGGCGCCGCTTGCATGGCGGCCAGTTGCAGGCAGAAGTAACCCAACTGCACACAGTGCGCTTCAGGCACTCCCGCCCAACGCGGTACGGCAATGCTGTCCCAGGCGCGCAAACGGCCCTTGAGCCGCGCAGCTTCAACGCGGTCCAAGCCCATCTGTCGATAATGTTCGGCTTCGATTTCACCGGCGGTCAGCGTGACGATCCAGGCTTCGTCAGCCTGGCTGTACAAGCCGTAGGCGGCCAGCTCCGCATCGTCGGCATGGGGAGCGATGACCATCACCCGCTGGCGCTGCACTTGCGGCGACGTGAAGGACCATAGCGTCGGCTCGCCCAGCAAACGGCAATGGCGCCCGCGCAGGCGCAGCTCACCTCGGGACAACGCCGGGCCCTGCTCGCTGAGATTGAGATAGCGCAGGCCGTTGACCCCGCGCTCGAAAGTTTGCAGGTCCCTTTCACCGCCCAACATTTCGACAACCGGGTCGATGAAGCGCCCCAGCCAGGTGCTCTTGACCCGCAACGCGAGAATCAACGTCGCGCCATCGTCCAGAATCACGCCTTCGTCCAGCCGCAGCCGCCCGGCATTGAGGTGCACCTTGGGTTGCTGGGTGAACGGCGGGAAGCTGTACTGGTAATCATCCCTGGGCGAATAGAACAGATGATCGGCGAACCACGCCTCATGGGCGATCCAGCCCAGCACCGCCAACACCAGGGGCAACCACCAGGCCACTGCCACCCCCAGCAAGACCAGTGCGATGAGGGCGAGCAGCAGCCCCGCGCGCTTGTTGCGACGGTGGCGCTTGAGCAACTGTTGCTTGCGACTGATCGGTGGATTCATACGGTAAACACCGGCACGGGGTTGCACCAACGGTCCTTGTACTCCCGGTCCGCCCGACCGAACGAAAAACGTAACGGTTTGCCGGCGGCACGGGCATGTTCCCAGGCGCTCTGGGTGTTGAGGAAGCTCAACACGCTACCGGGGCTGAATTCGCGAGTCTGTGGGTCGACACCACCGTTGATGTACTCGACGCTGATCCACTCGGGCGCTTCGACGCGATACACCAATTGGATGGCAATCGGCGCATCGTTGAGGAAGATCACCGAACCGATCAGCCATTCGCGCAGCAACTCGATCACCTCGCCCATGCGCTCGGCACCGGTGGCCGCAAAGCCCCAGCGACGCAGGAACAGGTCGCAGTAGATCGAAGCCAGCTCGGCACTGGAAAACTCGTCGACCGGCCGCACCACCCCGCCCGCCTCTTCCAGCAAGCGCAGCTCACGGCGCTGGTTGTAGCGAAACTTCTTGGACAGCTCTTCCGGCGTGCGGGCCATGGCCAATTGTTCCTGCTGCAACTTCAAGCCACTGAAACGCCCCTCGTTGAGGGCCGACAGGTAACGTCCACGATGACGCAACGGTGCTTGCGCATCGGGCGCCGCCGGCAGGATCAGCTCGGCATTACCCAGATCGAACAAGCCCTTCTTGCCGCTGCGCTTGAGCACGTCCTTGGACAACGCCAGGTCGCGGCCCCAGGTCGGTATGGCCGCCTTGAGTTCACCGTTCTGCTCGAACGCCAGATAACGCACGGGAATCCCGGCCAGGGCCGCCAGGCGCTCGACCACCAGGGGATGGGTGGCCACACTGCCGCCAAAACGCTGCCAGGCCTGGGCATAAATCGACGCGTCTACGGCTGTCCAGCCGCGCTCACGCCAGCCTTGGAATCGATTGAACATTCAGGCCCTCGGCGCCAGTTCGTTGACTTGGGGCAAACGCCAGAATGCCTCGCGTACGGCGCGATCAGAGAAGCGCTCGCGCAAGCGGTCGAGCATCAGCTCGGCGCATTGGCGACGCTGCAGATCGTCCATGGCCGCCAGGTGTTGCAGCCCCTGAGCCATGTGCTCGGCGTCACCGAGCGGAAACAGGATGCCGACGCCTTCGACCACTTCCTTGGCACCACCGCAAGCAGTAGCCAGCAACGGTACACCGGCGGCCATGGCTTCGAGCAGCACCATGCCAAACGGCTCATGGTCGGAACTCAGGGCGAACACATCGAACGCGCGGAAATAACGACGCGCCTCGGGCACCTGGCCGAGCAACAGCACGCGGTCGGCGATGCCTAGCTTCAGCGCCAACGCCCGCAGCTCCGGCTCCCGACGCCCCTCACCGAGAATCGCCAACTGGCTGTTGGCCGGCAGATATGCCAACGCCGTAGCAAAACCACGCAACAAGGTGGCCTGGTCCTTGTCCGGGTGCAGGCGGCCGACATTGCCGACAATCCAGGCATGTGCGTCCAGCCCCAGGGTGTGCCGCGCCTCCTCCCGAGAAACCAGGCTGGCCTGCGTGACATCGAGGTCGATGCGGTTGTAGAGAGTCTGGATCCGGGCCGCCGGCCATTTCGGCAGGCAGCGGCGCATGTCGTCACGCACCGCATCGGAAACCCCGAGCAGGCTCAGGCGTTTACGAAAAACATGGGCGAACAGCCGGCGGGTACGCCGCTTGTAGTCACCGAAGGCATGATGAACGCCGATCACCGGCAGGCGAGTGCCGAGCAGGGCGATGTAGATCGGCTTGAAGCGATGGGCAATGCAGAAACTGAAATTGCGCGAGGCGGCAATCTTGCGCAGGTCGCTGATGGCGCCCAGCTTCAGGCCACGAATGGCGCTGGAGCGGTACTCCATGAACAGCACCTCGTCCGAGGCACAAGCGGCGGCAACTTGCGCGTCCGCCGCCCCGGTGAGAAACACCGTGGTCACGCGATAGCCAGTGCCCGCGAACAGGCTGGCGTACTGACGGGCGCAGTCCAGGAACGGCCCGTCATAACCGTGGCAGAACTGCAGCACATGTCGCTCAGCCGAGCGTGTCATAAGCGTCCACGCCGTCTTTGACCACCAGGATGTCTTCCATGATCAAGTATTGCAGATCGGAACCGAAGAACATGTTCAGCGCATCGGTCGGCGAGCAGATCATCGGTTCGCCACGACGGTTGAGCGAGGTGTTCAGCGACACGCCGTTGCCGGTCAGCACTTCCAGGGCCTTCATCATGTCGTAGTAGCGCGGGTTGTATTCGCGCTTGAGCACCTGGGCCCGGGAAGTACCGTCTTCATGGACGACTTCCGGCACGCGGGTTTTCCATTCTTCGGCCACTTCGAAGGTGAAGGTCATGAATGGCGCCGGGTGGTCGACCTTGATCATCTGCGGCGCAACGGTGTCGAGCATCGACGGGCAGAAAGGCCTCCAGCGTTCGCGGAACTTGATCTGTTCGTTGATCCGATCCGCCACGCCGCTGGCGCTTGGGCAACCGATGATCGAACGACCGCCCAAGGCTCGCGGGCCAAACTCCATGCGCCCCTGGAACCAGGCCACCGGGTTGCCGTCGACCATGATCTTGGCGATGCGCTCAGGGGTGTTGTCGATCTTGCGCCACGCAGGCTTGCTCGGATGACGGGCGCACGCAGCGATCACGTCTTCGTTGCTGTAGGCCGGGCCGAGGTAGACGTGTTCCATCTTCTCTACTGGCACGCCACGGGCGTGGGACACATAAGCCGCCGCACCCACGGCAGTACCGGCGTCGCCGGAAGCCGGTTGCACGAACAGCTCCTTGACGTCGTCACGGGCGATGATTTTCTGGTTCAACTTGACGTTCAACGCACAGCCGCCGGCGAAGGCCAGCTTGCCGGTTTCCTTGAGCACGTCGCCCAGGTAATGATCGATCATTTGCAGCGCGAGCTTCTCGAACAGCGCTTGCATGCTCGCCGCGTAGTGAATGTACGGCTCATCGGCGATGTCGCCTTCACGTTTCGGGCCGAGCCATTCGATCAGCTTCGGCGAGAAGTAGAAGCCCTTGCCCTTCTCTTTATAGCGACGCAGGCCGATCACGTTGGCGTAGTCGGTGTTGATCACCAGTTCGCCATTTTCAAAAGAGGCCAGGCGCGAGAAATCGTACTTGGTGGCATCGCCGTAGGGCGCCATGCCCATGACCTTGAACTCACCATCGAGCATTTCAAAGCCCAGGAACTCGGTGATCGCGCCGTACAGGCCGCCCAGGGAGTCCGGGTCGAAGAACTCCTTGATCTTGTGGATCTTGCCGTTTTCGCCATAACCAAAGAAGGTCGTGGCGTATTCGCCCTTGCCGTCGATGCCCAGGATTGCGGTTTTCTCCTGGAAGCCCGAGCAGTGGTAGGCGCTGGAGGCGTGGGCCAGGTGATGCTCGACCGGCTCGATCTTGATCTTTTTCGGATCGAAGCCCAGTTGCTCCAGGCACCAGACGATCTTGCGGCGATAGCGCTTGTAGCGACGGTTGCCCATCAGGATCGCGTCGAGGGCCCGG
>Ga0065714_10064663_pt1 | contig 25120 bp, 34 predicted proteins | sample MisRhiReplicate2_FD_59101 | JGI IMG/M metagenome (GOLD analysis project Ga0065714, IMG submission 59101) | Miscanthus rhizosphere microbial communities from Kellogg Biological Station, MSU, sample Rhizosphere Soil Replicate 2: eDNA_1 v2... | ecosystem: Host-associated > Plants > Roots >... | reverse complement strand
CCAGCCACAACTGCCGATGTTGCGCTGCAGACCAAAAAGCAGAACCACACAACCACCACGAAGCCGTCTCAGAAGAGGCGGCTTCAGTCGTTCCCAAGGAGGGCTCATGAAAGCACTGACGGTAAAGCAGCCGTGGGCTGCGGCCATCATCAACGACGGCAAGGACATCGAGAACCGCTCCCGCAAAACCAACTATCGCGGCCTGCTCTACATCCATGCTGGCAAGGCTTGGGAGTCGTCGGCGGTGGACGCGATCTGCAAGCTCACCGGAAAGGCCTACATGGCCGCCGATCAGGGCATGGTCATCGGCACCGTGGAGCTCATCGACTGCCACCACGCCGACGACTGCACATTCGAGACCGGCAGTAAGCGCTGCTCGGAGTGGGCCATGCCGGACCACTACCACTGGGTGCTGGCCAATCCCGGGCCGCTCGAAATCCCGTTCGCCGCCACTGGCAAACTCGGCATCTGGAACCTCAAGGGGGACTCATGAAATTCAAGCTCGGTGATCACGTGCGCGTCATCGCCCGCACTGATTGGTATTTCGACATGGTGGGCATAGTGGTTCGAACCAGCAGGAACGGCGTGCTGCCCAAGTACATCGTCAACATGGGAGACGTCGAGCTCTACTATGACGCCCACGAACTCATCCTTGCCGACCCGGAGCCGCACACTGCCACCGCCAGTAAGCCAGAAGTGGCTGAAGGGGTGGAAGTGCCGGGAGTGGATTTTGAGTGCTGCAAAACGCCACCCAGCGATCAGGTGAAGCATCCGAGCCACTACACCAGTCACCCCAGCGGCATCGAGTGCATCCAAGTCACCGAACACATGGGCTTCAACCTCGGCAACGCCATCAAGTACGTCTGGCGTGCCGACCTCAAAGCCGACGCGCTCGAGGACCTGCGCAAGGCCATCTGGTACATCGACCGGGAAATCCAGAAGAGGGAGCAAGCCGCATGATCCACCTGACCATTGACGTCCCGGCCCCGTGCGCGTTCATCAACTCGAACCAGCGGCTTCACCGGATGGCCCAAGCGAAACTCACGAAGCTCTGGCGCCAAGCAACCGCAACCGCAGCACACGGCATCCCCCAAATCGACGGACGAGTGCACATCATCGCGCACATCTACAAACCACGAGGCGGCCGATACGACACCAACAACCTCGCGCCCACCACGAAAGCGTGTGTCGATGGGCTCGTGGACGCTGGGTTGCTCCTGGACGACTCAGTCGAATACGTCATCGGCCCAGACCTTCGTCACGGCGGCAAAGGGCCAGCCGAAATCGTGCTCGAAATCATCAAGATCGGGGACATCGGATGAAGCCCATACTCTGCCGCTTCGGGGTCCACAAGTACGGGTACCGGATCACATCCAAGATCGACCGATTCCCGCGCCTGACACTCTTCTGCAAACGCTGCGGGAAGGAAATCGAATGACGTACTGCACCGCGCCTGACTGCCACCGGGAAACAAGCCTCTACCTCTGCACCGAATGCATCGTGGAATTGGATGCGCTCCTCAAAGACGTTCCCGCTCTGGTCCGACTGCTCGAAGGGCCGAGGTCCGGAACGGCCGTCGCCCACAAACCCGGGAGTGGTGGAGGTGGCCACCCAGGATCCAAACCGCCCGGCAATATCGACGCGATGCTCCTCCAAGCATGGCTCGCGCAATTGCCTGACCGGGCACACGCCGCCGCAATGGACAACCCCAACGCCGGCCAAATCCTCTACATGGCCCGAATCTGGGTACCACAAGCACGCGAACTCGTCTGGGGACCGGAAGACCCCGCCGTCAACCACACCGCGCTCCGCGAACGTATCCGCAACATCGCACCACCAATGCCCACCCGTGACCTACTCCCATGGCTCCGCACCAACGCGAAAATAGCCATCACCAGCATGGACATCCGCAACTGGGCCCGCCGCGGGAAACTCAAACCACACAGCATCCACCCACAACCCACCTACCATCCACACGAAGTACTCAACGCATGGCACGACACACGGGGCGGATAAGTAGCACGACCCCGTTAAATCAGATAGTGTGTCAGATTGAGGGAAGAGGTATCTCCTCAGCAAGCCGCTCCTAACCGGGTGGCTATTTTTATGCCCCAGCGCGGCGGCTGGGCGAGACCACCGCACCGCCGGACGTGGGCAACGGTGCACCAAGCCCACGCCTGGCCCAACAGACCGACGCCCTAGCTGGCCCCCAATACGGCTAGGGCGTCGTCAACACCCGCTATGGTCCTTGCAGCGGTAAAACGTGGACCACGGGCTGAACGAATACGCGGCTGTCTCAGGCAGTGCGGATAGGAGTTCAGCAGGTTCGATTCCTGCCAGCCCACTGGATCGAAAGCACGCCGACCAACAATCGAGAACGCGGCATCGCAAATAGATCCCCACCCTTCAGCCAAGGAGGACCAGATGGATAGCTGCCCAGCATGCACGGCATCACTCGTCCGCAACGGCAAAGTGCACTGCCCATCACCCACCTGCGTATGGATCAAATGCGGCACATGCAAGACCGTCATCGACACGGACAGTGCACGCTACTGGGACAACGAACGCCTCGTCTGGGGCGACCACGACGGTTACCTCAAAGCCTCATGAAAGGAAGCCACCATGAGCGAACAGCCAGAGCAGGCGCCGGAACAGATGACCGACGCTGAAGTTGAAGCAGCACAACTACGCGTGCCGGAACACACATGCCAGCCAGTGCCCGGATACTGCTATGTGTGCGGGGCGACGACATCGCATGCCCCGGCCTAACCAGTGGGTGACCTGCTCAATGCCAGGCTGCCCCGAGATGGTGCAAGGCTCGACACGCTGCCCTGAACACACCGTCAAGCAGGACGACACCTACCGACCCAACGCCAGCGCACGAGGCTACGACGGACGATGGCGCAAAGCATCACGCGCATACCTACTCGCCAACCCAACATGCTGCGTCGTCGGCTGTGACCGTGCATCCACAGACACCGACCACATCGACGGCAAGGGACCACTCGGACCACGCGGCTACGACCTGAGCAACTGGCGAGCACTATGCCACCAGCATCACTCAGCGATCACCGCAACGGCGACCGCAGCCCGACGCAACAGGCATTAGGGCAGACCCTACCCACCCCCCACCCATGACTTGACAAAAAGCTGTAGACCGTATAGGGCTGCTTGCCGGAAATCGGTCAAATTACAATACTCGGTTTGGGCGCGAGGCTCAGGCCATTTCTAAGCGGCGCGAGGCCGTGCGGAGGTACATATCATGCCTGGACGTGCACCAGACCCTAACGCGCTACGTCGTGACCGGCCAAGCGATGCTGCCGGGTGGACCACACTCCCGGCGTCCGACTATTCCGGGCCCGTACCCGAGTGGCCTTTGCCCGATCAGTCTGACCGTGAGGCCGAGCTGTGGTCCTATTACTGGACTAAGCCGCAGGCTCTCTTGTGGGCGCAGAACGGGCAGGCTTACGAGGTCGCCGTTTTCGTGCGTCGGTTCGCTGAAGCGGAAATGCCTGGTTCCATCGTGACGTTGAACGTCCTGATCCAGCGCCTTGGCGATTCCCTGCTGCTGACTATCCCGGCGATGGCCAGGGCTCGTGTGAAGATCGCCGCCGATCAGGTGTCGGTCAAGCGTGAGGTCAAGACGGCCACTAAGAAGCTGACCGCGTCGGAGCGTCTGGCGGCCCGTCATGCCGAAGCGGGCTGACCCGCAGACTCTTGGCGTTGCGCTTGACTGGATCGAAGCCCATTGTGTCGTCCCTGATGGGTTTAACCGCGGCCGTGAGTTCAACCTCTACGACTACCAGCTCGACTACTTCTCGAATTTCTATCTTGTGCGCCCGGATGCTGAATGGAATGCACCCGATCCGCTGCTCGGCCCCGCGTTCGTGTATCGTCGCGGCCTCCTGATCGGTCCCCAGAAGCTCGGCAAGGGGCCTACGACGGCGGCGCATATATGTCTTGAAGCTGTCGGGCCGGCGTTGTTCGCTGGCTGGGCTGGTAGGGGTGATGGTTATGCGTGTTCTGACCATGGCTGCGATTGCGGGTGGGAGCGTGACTATGCGCTTGGTGAGCCTATGGGCATGTCCTGGCCGACGCCGCTGATTCAGATCACGGCGCTTTCCGAGGAGCAGACGGATAACATTTATGGCGTTCTGCGCCCGATGATCGAACATGGCCCGCTGTCTGGCGTCATCCCGAAGACTGGTGAGCAGTTTATCCGGTTGCCGGGCGGTGGCCGGATTGACACCGTCACCTCGAGTGCCATGTCGCGGCTTGGTCAGCGCGTCACGTTCGCACCACAGGATGAAGTCGGGCTGTGGACAAAGTCCAACCGGATGCTCACCGTGGCTGACACGCAATATCGTGGCCTCGCGGGCATGGGCGGCAGGGCTTCGCTCACATCGAACGCATGGGACCCGTCAGAGTCTTCGGTCGCGCAGATCCAATACGAGTCTCCGTCCAAGGACATTTACCGCCAGTTCAGGCAACCGCCATCCAATCTGAGCTACAAGAACAAGCTGGAGCGTCGCAAGATTCACACCCTTGTCTACGGCGAGGCTTTGAAGTCGCGTGGAGGACACGTGGATTTGGATGCCATCGAGGCCGAAGCATTTGATCTTATCGTTCGCGACGCGGCTCAGGCTGAGCGTTTCTTCGGTAACCGCATCGTGTCAGGTTCGGATTCGTGGATTGATGCTCTGCTTTGGGATGAGCTCGAGGCTGACGACGATCCGGTAGTTGCCGGCGATGAGATCACGATTGGTTTTGACGGATCGCTGCGGGACGACTCGACCGCCCTGATTGGTTGCCGCATCCGTGATGGCCGGCTGTTCCTGATTGGGCTGTGGGAAGCGCCGATTGACGCTGATGCTGCTGCCGAGTGGGAAGTGCCCGTTGGCGAAGTTGACGCTGTCGTTGCCCGGACGTTCAAGGATTACACCGTTTCACGGATGTATTGCGACCCGGCCTATTGGCAGGACGTTGTTGGCCGGTGGGCGTCGGAGCATGGCGAGAAGATCGTTACCGAGTGGTGGACCAACCGTGAGCGTGCCATGGTCGCGGCGAATGAGCGTTTCCACACCGCCGTTTCAACCCGGGAGCTCTCCTATGACGCCAACGAGGATCTGTCCCGGCACGTCAAGAATGCCAAGCGCAAGCAGACCCGTTCCGGGATTCTGATCCGCAAGGACCGTCCCGGTTCACCGAAAAAGATTGATGGCGCCGTGGCGTCCGTTCTCGCCTACGAGGCCCGCGGAGACGCGGTGCAAGCCGGGGCACTCAAGCAAAAGAAGAAGGCCCGCGTAGGCGGCTTCTAGATAGGGGCGACCAGTGATTGATGAGGAGTCGGCACCCTTTCAGATGCTAAAGACGATGTCGGGTGCTTTGACGGCCCGCCAATCCGACCTTGCACGGCTTTCGGACTATCAGGATGGCCGGCACCGCCTGGCCTTCATGTCTGAGAAGTTCCGCAGCGCGTTCGGCGGCATGTTCTCGTCTTTCGCTGACAACTTCCTTCCACTGGTTGTTGATGCGGTGGAGGAACGCCTCAACGTTCAGGGTTTCCGCTTCGGAACTGACCCTAAGGCGGACAAGGACGCATGGGACATCTGGCAGGAGAACGGCCTTGACGCACTCTCTCAGCTTGGCCACCGCGAGTCCCTGATTAAGGGCGATGCTTACGCGATTGTGTGGGCCCGGAACGGTCGGCCGCGGGTCACGATTGAGGCTGCTGAGCAGTGCATTGTCGGCTATGCGCCGGGTGACCGGACGCGCCGGGTCGCGGCCTTGAAGTCGTGGAAGGATGGCGACGGGATTCACGCTATCCTGTTCCTGCCGGATTACGTCTACAAGTTCGTCCAGACGTCACAGAACGCTACCGGGTGGGAAGCTGAGCAAGGCGAGGACGCTTCCTGGCCGCTGGTGAACCCGCTAGGGGTTGTCCCGGTTGTTCCGCTGGTGAACCGCCCGTCCTTGACGTCCCCCTATGGTGTATCAGAGTTCCTGAACGTCATCCCGCTTCAGGATGCGATAAATAAGATCCTCGCGGACATGCTGGTTGCGTCGGAATATATTGCATTCCCGCAGCGGTATGTCACGGGCCTTGAGATCCCTGTCGATGACGAGGGCAACAATGTTGCTCCGTTCAATATTGCTGTTGACAAGCTGCTTGTTGCCGAGGATTCGGACGCGAAGTTCGGGCAGCTTGAAGCCGGTGACCTGTCGAATTACACGACCGCCATTGAGATCCTGGTCCAGCACTTGGCGACCGAGACGCGCACCCCTCCGCATTACTTCAATGTGGGCGGCAACCTGCCATCCGGTGACGCTATCAAGGCCGCTGAGACAGGTCTGGTGTCCAAGGCGCGTCGGAAGATGCGGTTCTACGGCGAGGCGTGGGAAGAGGTCATGCGCCTGTGTTTCGCCGTGCTTGGTGACGAACGATCTACGGTCACTAATGGCGAGACAATCTGGGCTGATCCTGAATACCGGAGTGAGTCCGAGCTGGCCGACGCGCTTGTGAAGCGTGCATCCATCGGCGTCCCGCGCCAGCAGCTTTGGGAGGATGCGGGCTATTCCCAGACGCAGATCAGCCGTTTCCATGCCATGGAGCTGGCCGATTCGCTCGATAGTCTGCTCGCACCACCGGAGATCCCTAAGATCGGCTCCGGCCCGGTAGTCAAGGAAGCCTGATGAGCGCGGCGTTGACGGCCGCGTATCAGCGGCAACTCAAGGCTACGCGCAACGCGGTGGGTGATGCTGTGGCGCATCAGTGGCGTTCACTGGGCACCTATAACGAGGCTGACGTGCCGCGATTTGTTGGCAAGGTGGCCCCGATTATTGAGGCTGGCCAGTCCCGGGCTGTGGCGCTCACGTCGGCGTACATCGCCCGGAAGACCAACTCTCCGATTGCTGGTCTGAGCCTCAGTTCGCTGCCGCCGATACGTAATGGCGTCCTGCCTGATGTGGTGTACCGGCGCCCGTTTGTTGGTGTTTGGTCGGCGCTGGGGGATGACGACTACGACGGCGACTACGAGGCCGCTACCAACATCGGCATGGAAATGGCCAAGTCCAGTTCACTCATGGATGTTGCGCTGACGGTCATGGCCGCCTATGTAGGTTTCGCCGCGGTGTCTACCGGGATTGTGGCGTGGCGCCGTGTGGCTGATCCCGGCTGCTGCGATTACTGCTCGGGGATCGATGGCGCGTACACAGGCCCGAACGAGCCGCAGCCGTTGCATAACCGTTGCGGGTGCACGGCGGACCCGGTAACGCACGAAACCAAGTCCGCTAACCCGACGTACCTCACCCCTGGCGAAAGTCATGAGGACGTAACCATTCAAGAGCATGGCGAGCTTGGCCCGGTCATAACCAAAAAAGGTGATCACTTTGCCGGCCCCTCCGAGATACCGGCGGGCGACGAATAAATGTCCAGATTTTGCCCACGACGCGAGGTTGTGGCGATAGTGAAAGTGAGCCGTGATGGCCTCCGAGAATGACACCACGACGGATGCAACCGCCACTGATGCGGCCGCTACTGCGGCTGCTGCGGGTGCAGAAGATCAGACCGCCGCGACGGCGGAAACGCAGCAAGGCAATGACATTCCGCCCGAGGTAAAGAAGGCACTCCAGAAGGCGAACAAGGAAGCGGAAACGCTCCGGCTGAAGCTCAAGGAATTTGAGGACCGGGACAAGACCGACTCCCAGAAGCAGTTGGAGGAGCTTGAAACGCTCCGAACCGAGGCCGCAACGCTGCGTCTCGAAAATCTGCGGCGTGATGTCGCATCCGAAAAAGGACTGACCCATTCTCAGGCGCGACGCCTGATTGGCTCCACTCGCGAAGAGCTTGAAGCCGATGCCGACGACTTTCTGCAGTCCATCCCCAAGCCAGGATTTGGCGACGTGGGGCAGGGCCACAGAGGGCAGGCGCCAACCGGGCCGGCGCAACAGTTCGCTGACCTAATCAGAGCACGGCGCGGCTAACCTGCCGCCAACACTTAGAAGGATTCCATCATGGCCATCAATGGCACAGCACTAGGCAATGTAAGCTCCATCCTCCTGCCCCCTACCATCACGGGGCCCATCTTCAACAAGGCGGTGGAAACCTCCGCCGTTATGTCCCTGGCGCGCAAGGTTCCGCTGTCTGTCTCCGCGCAGACCGCCATCCCGGTCCCGATGGACGTTCCCGTTGCCGACTGGGTTGGTGAGGGCGGCGTCAAGAGCGGCGGCCAGGCTGGCGTCGGCGTCAAGGTCATGACCGGCAAGAAGATTGCGCTGCTCGTCCCGGTTTCGGACGAGGTGGTGATGACCAACCCTGCCGGTCTCTACGACCAGTTGGCGCAGGATCTTCCGACCGCCATCTCGCGCGCGTTCGACTACGCCGCGATCAACGGCAAGTCCATCAAGACAGGTTCCGCTGGTCCGTTCAGTGACTACCTCGCGCAGACGTCCAACACGGTTGCGCTCGGCACCGCCTCGCAGGCCACGGGCGGGCTGTACGCGGATATCGTGACCGGCGCCGGCAAGGTTGTGGACAAGAACTACGACTTCACCGGCATCGCCGCTGACCCGCGGCTCAAGATCGACGCCCAGCTCGCAACCGACACCATGGGCCGTCCGCTGTTCATGAGCCAGGATTCCGCGGCATCTGTTTCCGCACCCGGCATTTCTGGCGACCTCGCCGGTTTCCCGACCGCGTTCAACAAGGGCGTCTCGGGTAAGTACTGGCGTGCGGGCGACTCGGTGCAGTCCGTTACCATTGTCGGCACCCCGACCGGTGGCACGTTCACGCTGTCGTCTGGAGGCAACAGCACCGTCCTCGCATACAACGCTGCGGCGGCCGCCGTTCAGACGGCCATTCAGGCGTGGGGCGGCATCTACGCCAACGTGACCGTGGCTGGCACGGCCCCGTACGTGATCACCTTCCCGGCCATCTCCACCAACATTGCATCCGCTTCTGCCCCGTTCACTGTGAGCCAGAAGGCGCTTACGGGCGGCACCGCGGCGACTTCCAACGCCACGGTGGTAACTTCCGGCGCTGGCGGCACGGACTCGCTGCTGCGTGGCATCGGCGGCGACTGGGGCCAGTGCGCTTACGGCGTCGGCATGGACATTTCGGTGAAGATCTCCAACGAGGCTAACTACTTCGACGGCACCAACTGGCACTCCGCATTCCAGGAAAACCTCACCTTGCTCCTGGTTGAGGCTTACTACGGTTTCGTTGTCGGATCTCCTGACGCGTTCGTTGCCTACACCAAGGGCACCGCAACCTTCTAGTAGCTGAAAGGCGCGGCACCTTAATCCGTGCCGCGCCTTTCATTTTGCCCCAATGTCACTGGAAGAAGGTGCCCGTGGTTTTGCCAGCACTCGCAGCACAAGCCGATGTCGAGGCCACCTTGGGGCGCCCGCTCGTGGACAATGAGCCAATCTACGCGGCATCGCTGCTTGATAAGGCCTCTGCCAAGGTCAGGGCGTACACGAATCGTGATTTCACTCGGACGCTCGGTGACTCGATCACGCTCAACGGCAACTGGGGTACTCGCCTGATCCTGCCTCAACTGCCGGTGACGAACGTTGTTTCCGTGTCGGTTCGAGGCAGCGCCCTTGCCCCTTACTCTTTCGCGTGGGACCGGCTAGGGCATGTGGATCTCGTTTCGGCGTCGGCAACATGGACGGACTTCGATAACATTTTCGGACCACCGGCCACACTGGCTGGCGGCGCATCAACGCTGCTCGTAGGCGCGGCACCGGCTCTCTCCGGGCCTGCCGGGTCCATCTATCCTGACATCCAGTCGGGCCCGTCATGGTCAGGCCCCGCCGCGAAAATCACCATCGTCTATGATCACGGTTTCGCTGAGATCCCCGGTGACGTGGTTGATGAGGTTGCGGGTATGGTCGCGGCTCAATTGGCCGTCCCGGTTGGCATCCTCAAGGAAGTCATTGGCGGCTATCAGGTGGGCTACATCCGTTCCCCTGGTGCGGCTATGACGCTCACGGATGAGGGCAAGAAAGCGCTGAACAAGTATCGCCGCCGCTCGTGGTCCGCAACTGCTGGGCTACCAAGGTGAGCATTCAACGGCTCCTGAATCAGCCGCTCACGGTCCAGACCATGGGAACTTCGGGTGTTGACGAGTACGGCGACGCTACCCCTGCCGCTCTTGGCCCCCCGGTAGCCGTGAATGGGTATCTGGAGCAGCGGAACACGGTCGAGCACCTGAATGACCGTGACACCGTCCTGAGCCAGTGGGAATGCTACCTGCCCGCCAATACGGTTGTGGGGCATCTGGACTACATCAACTTCCAGTCCCAGAAGTTCCAAGTCGATGGCGAACCCGCACACGCCTACAACCCGCGCACCCGGCAAGTCTCGCATATTGTCTGCAAGTTGGTGGTCGTCGATGGCTGAGGAATTCACGGTACGAATCGATGATGACCTTGACCTGAAAGTCCAGGATGAGGCGGACCTGAAGGACGCGGCCATGGAAATGGCTGAGCGGATCGCGGATACCGCCCGCAGCACAGCCCCGCACCTTAGTGGCGATTATGCGGCCGGCATCGTGGCTCAGAAAACGAAGCATGGCGCCCGGGTTTATTCCGGGGATTATAAATCCTCGTGGATTGAGTTCGGCGTCCCGTCCCAGGGCATCCCGGCGCACTTCAATTTGCGTAGAGCGGTTGAGGCTGCCGGGTACAAGTTCAAGAAGGGGTAGTCGTGCCTTATCCGCGTGCAGTCCTTCCTGATGGCGTCCTCGCCGTGCAGCAGTACCTTCGTGGCCTCGCGGAAGTTACCGCGCTGATTGATGCGGCCAAGATCGTCACGGAGCTTCCCAAGGCGCCTGTCTACCCGTACGTGATTGTGCAGTGGGCTGGCGGTCTGGGGCATTGGCCGGCCATGGATGAGCCCGCGATCCAGATTGATGTGATCGGCGGGACCAAGTTCGCGTGCGGGCTGTTGACGCGCACTGTCCGCGCCGCCATGTGGGCAATCGCAAATGACGTTGTCCCGGAAGGCGTTCTTGTGTCCGGGCAAGAGGAAGTCGCCCCGTCGTGGCTTCCGGACACCATCCCCATCCCGCCGCTGCCACGGTACGTGGCCCGCTACCGGGTGCTGACGCATGCCAATGGGGATGCGGACCCGTACCCGAACTCGACAACTTATCCGTCCCTGACGATCTTCCCGTAACCCACCACACCATCTGCCCGCCTCTGGTGGGTTTTTTGTCATGCCCACTGAAAGGGAAAAGCAATGCCTACATCAACCATTACGGCGGGGCTGAACGCTACCCAGCTCCGCGTCGCCGGTACCGGCTCGATCTGGAAGGCCCCGCTGGGGACCGCACTCCCGACCGACTCCACTACCGCATGGGCTACGGGCTGGGTGAACCTCGGCTACCAAAAGGATGGCTTCACCATCACCCCGTCCCTGAAGACCACGCCCGTCATGGGCTGGCAGTCAACGCAAATCCTGCGCCTGATCGCCACGGAGCTCACCCGGAAATATGCTTTCGAACCGCTTCAGTCCAACATCCAGACCACGGCCATGGCATGGAATGGAACCGTCGTTCCCGGAACCGCTGGCATCTACACGATCACCGTGCCGAACGCCGCCACCATCTCCGAGTTCATGCTCGGCATTGACTGGTCCGATGGCACCACAAGCCAGCGGATCGTCATCCAGCGCTGCGCACTCCTGACCCTTCCTGCCATCAAGGGCAAACGTACGGAGGAAACCTCCTACCCCTTCGAAGTGCAGGAACTCGTCCCGGGCGACAACTCCAACTCCGTCCTTATCTTCGGCGTCGATGACGCAGTGAGCGGAGTCTAAGCATGGCTATTTTGACCGAGGCGCCCGCTGGTGCACAGATCCTTGACCTTGGTGCGGCCCGTGCGGCCCGTGCTGAAGCGCGTACGGCTGCTGGTGAGGGCAACCCTTACCTGAAGCTCGCTGCGGGCTACGTGGAGGTCCGGGCAGAATTCGCTCTGACTGTGGCTTTTGATTTCAAGGACGAGAACCTGAAGGCCGGTCTTGCCGGTCTGCTCGAGGACCCGACCGACGTCGATGCCCTGCTCGCTGACGGTTTGACCGCTCAGGACTTGCAGGAAATCACGAAGTTCGTCTCGGGTAACAGCCTGGGGGAATCCTCAGCCTCGCCCAAACCTTAGCTGAGGATTGGGAGCCGTTAGAGGCGGACTTCACGCGCTATTACGGTTCTGACTTGCGGCGGGCCTGCTGGGGTAATTCCCAGTGGGGCTGCCGCAAGCTCCTGGCCCACATCAAACACCTTCCCCGCGAGTCGGCGTTTGCGCGGGCCCGTAACGGTGACGCGGCCGACTGGACGCAGTCCGTGGAGCTTCAGGCATCCACCGTGGACGCCTTGCAGACTCTGACGCGGATCTACATCAACGCGAACTCTCAGAATCCGGTCACGGATGAGCTCAAGCCGTACCCGCGCCCCGCAGCACTTAGGCCACCAACACCACCGGCACCGGAAAACACGATCACTCTCGCCGGTCTCGCCGGTGTCCTCAAGGAGAAAATATGACGCTGTCAGGTGGTCAGGTATCCCTTGGCGTTCACCCGGATACTCGGGGTTTCGGAGCGAAACTTGCCGACGGGATCATGGGGGAGTCTGGCGGCTTCGGCGGTATCGGCGGGAAGATCGCTGGTCTGATCGCGGGCGGCATCGCCGCTGTCGGTATTGGCGAGAGTATCAAGAAGGTCTTTGAGACCGGCTTTGATGAGGCGAAGGACGCGGCGGCCGGTACTGCGCAGTTGACGGCCGGTATCGCTTCGACCGGGAACGCGGCGAACGTCTCCGTCGAGGGCCTGAATAACCTTGCGTCCTCCATCCAGGGCTACTCGGGCCAGACTGACGATTCGATCGTGAAGTCTGAGCAGCTTCTCTTGACGTTCACGAACATCAAGAACAACGGCCCGGACAAAATCTTTGATCTGGCTACCGCGGCTTCGGCTGACATGGCCGCGAAGATGGGCGGCGACGCATCGAGTAATGCCATCCTTCTGGGCAAGGCTTTGAATGACCCAGTGCAGGGCATCACTGCACTGACCCGCGTTGGCGTGTCCTTCACTCAGGCGCAGAAGGATGCCATTGCGGCGATGGTCAAGACCGGCGACACTGCCGGTGCGCAGAAGCTCATCCTTGGCGAACTGAACACAGAGTTCGGCGGGGCAGCTAAGGCGGCCGGCGAGGCCTTCCCGGGCGAGCTGCAACGTGCGAAGCGGGCGTTTGAGGATCTGACCCAAGGCATCGTGGAGAAGTTCCTACCCATCTTCGGCCCGGCCGTCGAGGGCTCCATCAAGCTCATGCAGAGGATTACCCCGGCGATTGGCGAAGCGGCGCAGGCTGTTGCCGTGAAGGGCGCGGCCATCGGCAACGCCATTTCCGGCGTCTATGACCTGCTCGTGAAGGGCGACTTCACGCACTCCTTCAAAGAGGCCTTTCACGTCGAGGAAGATTCCCCGGTTGTGGTTGTCCTCATCAAGGTCCATGACGCCGCGGCCATCGCACTGAAGGGCATCAAGGACTTCTTTGGCGGCTTCAAGAACGGCGTGGACGACGTCGGCTCAAACCAGTCCGTAATGGCCCATTGGGGCGCTACTGCGTACGAGTTGCTAGGTAAGGTTGAGGCGGTCGCGAAGCCGGTCTTTGCGGCCTTCAAGGAAGTTTGGGCGGCTGTGCAGCCCCTTATTCCGCAGATATTCACCCTAGTCTCGGCATTCTCTCCGCTGCACCTGATCTTCACCGCCCTCGCGCCAGTGCTTCCACAACTAGTGTCCCTGCTCGCCTCGCTGGCTTCGACGGTCGCCGGAACACTCGGCACCGCACTGGCGAAGATCCTGCCGCCTTTGACGCAGTTGGCGGGGAGCCTCTCCACCCAACTGACCAGTGCAGTCATCGGACTGCTGCCTTTCATCACTCAACTGGCGACCATCGCGGCTGGGGTGCTGACTCAGGCGCTCCAGTTCCTTGTCCCGATACTCGTCAATGTCGCCACGTGGATGACCGAGAACGCTCACATCGTGATCGGCGCCATCGCCGCATATATGGGCTTCAAGGCTGTCTCTGAAGTGATGAGCATCGCGAAGGGTGTGCAGGAAGGCTTTGCCGCAGCCAGCTACGGGGCGGCCGGGGCGTCTTACGCGACCAGCGCTGCCGCGAAGGCCGGTGCCATCGCCTATGCGGTCATGAACTCCACCGTCGTTACCGGCATTGCTGGTTGGTGGGCGAACACGGCCGCGCAACTGGCGAACTCTGAGGGCGGGCTGTTGGCGAAGGCTGGCATTCTGGCCACGGCCGCAGCGTCCGGGATCGCCACGGCGGCACAGTGGCTCTGGAACGCGGCAATGGACGCCAACCCTATTGGCCTGCTCGTCGTGGGTATCGGCGCACTCGTGGCCGGGATCATCTGGGTTGCCACGCAGACGACGTTCTTCCAGGACGCGTGGAAGGTTTGCGTCGCCGCGATTGGCCTGGCGTGGAACTGGCTGTGGAACACGGTCATCTCGCCTGTGATCCAGTTTTTCGTCAACGGATTCAACATCCTAGCCAAGGCCGTTCAGAATTATTGGGACGGCTGGCTACATCCGGTAATTATGAACATTGCCGGGATTTTTACGTGGCTGTGGAACTCGATCCTGTGGCCCATCATCAAGCTCTGGCTACTGGCCTTCGACCTCATTAGCCTCGGCGCGCAGTGGCTCTGGACCAACGCCATCCAGCCCGTAATCAACTACATCGTTGACTACTTCAAAATGCTCGGAGCCGTAGCCAACTGGCTGTGGACGAACGCCATCCAGCCAGCTATCAACGCGATTGGCGATGCATGGAACTGGCTATGGAGCAACGTGATTTCCCCGGTCATTGATTCCATCGTCGGCTATTTCCAGATGCTCGGCTCTATCGCGTCCTGGCTGTGGAGTAACGCAATCCAACCGGCCATCAGTGCTATCGGTGACGTTTTTAGTTGGCTGTGGAATTCCGTGATTTCGCCCATCGGTCAGTGGATCGGCGGGGCGATACAAAATATCGGGGACACCGCAACCAGGATTTTCGGTGCCATGGCAGCCGGAATGAAGGGAGCTTTCGATGGGGTAGCGGGAGGCATCAAGGGCGTCATCAACGGGGTCATTGATGTGATCAACGGCGGAGTCGGAACCATCAACAGTTTCATCGACACCGTCAACTCGATCCCCGGCGCCCCGCACTTCGATCACCTTGGTACGATCCCGCACCTTGCTACGGGCGGCACGATCCGGACCCCCGGCACGGCACTGGTTGGCGAGAACGGGCCGGAGATTGTTTCCCTGCCAGCGGGTGCGACGGTCTACCCGAACGGGACCGGGCCTCAGAGCGCTGGGAACACCTTCAATGTCTACGAGGCCACCAACGGGACAGCCGTTGCGCAGACGGTCATGCAGTACCTCACCGCCCGCAAAGTTTAGGAGGCAAGCGTGACTGAATACGTTGGCCCGCTCCTGCCCTCCTATGTGAGCGTCGGCGGCCTGATCCTCACTGCACGGGAAGCTTCCGGGGTTGTGTGGATCATGGAGGACATTCTGGGCTGGGGGACAACGAAGGGGACGTTGACCCCCACTCAGAGGGCACGCGGGGATGGCGCGACGGGGACGTCATCCTTTCAGGAGATGCGCACCATGACGCTGTCCGGGTGGGTCACGGCGACCAACCCCGCAGACCTGAAGGACGCACTGGACCGCCTGACAACAGCCTTCCCGTTGTCGGCAACCAAGATGACCGTCACGGAGTCTGGCGTTTCCCGGTGGACGACCGTGCAGCGGATCGGCGCCATAGACCCTGTCCGCCACGGAGACAGTGCGGCGCAATGGTCCGTGCAGGTTGTGGCGCTGGACCCGCTGAAGTACGGGGACGCGATCACCGTATCGACCAGCCTCCCTTCCATCACGGGTGGCCGCACACGCCCATCGACATGGCCCGTGACGTGGACTGGCATCATCAACAGCGGCGTGCTGCGCGTCGTGAATCCCGGCAACGCCCCGGCGCCGGTTTACCTGACCATCAACGGGAGCATTCCGGCCGGCGGGTGGTCCGTGAACCATCTCGGCCAGAAGGTCAACCTCTCGTTCTCGACCTCGCTGAGCTTGGCCGCCGATGAGTTCGTGACCGTGGACATGCAGAAGCGGGAAGTGCTCGCGCAGGGCCAGTCAACCCGTAACGGCTGGGTCACTAGTCGCGGTTGGTTCCAGCTCGACCCGGGCCCCAATGACATCGCTTTCTCGGCTGCCATATATGACCCCGCAGCGCTTCTGACCCTCACCACATACCCCGCATGGAGCTGATATGACGATCACAGTATTGCCGATAGATGCGGATACCACTACTGGCCTGCCGTCGTATCCGGCACTGAATGAGCGCCAAGCTTTCGCGGCCTTGGACGGCAATCCGGTGGCTTCCGTATTCGGCGGCCGCTCGGGCTTCCGCGTGGGCACGCTACCGTCCATTGTTTCGGTCACGTCCACCCAGTGGACCCTGAACCCTTGCTCGGCCAGGATCTTCCCCGCCGGAGTGACCTACCAAGGCGGTTATGGGTGGGCTTCGGACCAGGTCATCACTGGGATTGCGCCTACCAACTTCACCGTGGCCGATCCGTCTAATCCGCGACTGGACATCCTCTACATCACGGTCAATGATTCTTCCGCCGGTGACGGTTCCGGGGCGCGGAGTGCGCCGGTCAACTACCTTGCTGGTACCCCGTCCGGAACGCCTGCTGCCCCGGCACTTCCTCCCCGGTCCTTCCTTGTCGCAACGATCGCGGTCCCGAAGGTTGGTACGGGATCACCAACGATCACCCTGAACACGGCCCGGTATGTCGCGGCCGGCGCGCGTCTGCCGATCTTCTCGACTGGCGAGCGGGCACTCCTAACCCCCTATCAGGGCATGGAGATCCTGCTCATGGGCACCAACCAGCCGTCTTGCGGCACGGTGGAGCGATTCAACGGCTCAACATGGGACCACTTCGGGCACTCCGAATGGACGTTCGCGGCCGCTGGCATACCATCCTCCGCCGTCTGGGGGACGAACGTCCTCACCAACGACTCCACGAAGACTACGGATACCGGGATGATCACCACTCCCGGCGCTGACCGGCTAACCTTCCGCGACGCCGGGGAATACTCGATTGACCTCTCGGGCACGTTCGGTACATTAGGGACCGGCCGGTCATTCATGCAGATCGGCGATGGCGGTACGACCACACACAAGCGGGCCATCACCACGGGCGACGACACGGGCGGTCCGACGATACCAAACTTCGTTGTCACAGCCGGACAGATAATCTTCCTCACCAGTTACATCACGCTGGCATCCGGCACCACCACATGGGCCGGTCGCGTCCGTATCACGAGGGTCAGGTGAGCCGCGTGGTGGTCAATGTCCTTCAACCTTGCGGACGCTGGGAACACGCCATGTACGCGGCCTCGTACGCTTTCACGGCGATCATCGGGGTATCTGTCATCCTTGACCCGCCGGGGACGGGCGTGAAATCTGCTCTCGGCGCGGCCCTGACAATCGTTTGGGCCATTTTCATCATGACTTCGGCCATCTGCATCCCGGCGACTCTGCGGGCGCGGTACCGGATCGAGTATGCGCTCCTGCCTTTCTTCACCACGGCGCTGGGCGTCGCCGTACTGGCCGCATGGCTGCACGCCGTCTCTGATCCACTGCTGGTCCCTCGAGCATCCGCGGCGACGGCGTTGATCACTATGTTCATTGCCCGCTGGATCGGTTTGCGAAGGATAATCCAGGCCAGCGAAAGGCACTGACGTGGACCCGATCTATCTCCAGACGCTACTGGGGCTTCTGCTTGGGTCCGGTGGCCTCACGGGGCTGCTCGCGCTGCAAAAGTCGTATAAGTCTCACAAGAGCAAGCGCCCCGCCGACGAGTCGCATGCGCGCGCCGAGGCCGAGTACCTATCGCTGTCGAAGTACTGGCAGCGGGAACTTAACACGGCGCGGCGCCAAAACCATTCCGACGCCGAATACATCGAAGATCTCCGGGAACATATTTGGCAGGAGCTCCCGCCGCCACCACCCGAACGGAAGGACGAGCAGTGAGCGATTACATGCCCGGAGCCGTGCAGGTGCCACAACCGGGCGGCGTCACCCTTGACACGGCACTGCCGCCCCGATTCGTCTGGCACATCACATGGGACGCGCTCAAAGCGGATGGCTCGCAGCCGGACATGGAAGCGGTCTCTGACTATCTCATCAGCAAGGGATATTGCCCCCACATCATGTGGAACCCGTTCACCGGCGAAATGCTCCAGTACTACCCCGCCTCGGTTGGTTCGCGCGCGCTGATGTACAACGATCAGGACGGCGCGGTCTGCGTCCAGATCGAAGTCTTCTTTACCCCTGGTTGTGTTGTCGATGGCGTCAAGTACGAGACGGTGGCCGACACTCCGCTCAAGGGCTGGGCCGAACTGATCGCATGGGCGGAATCCCTCGGCGTGCCCAGCGTATGGCCCATGGGCGAACCACAGTGGCAGAACAACAGCCGCGACGTAGCCACATGGAACAGCAATGCAGGCCACTACGGGCACTGCAACAGCCCCGGCGACACCCACACCGACCCGGGCCCCATGCCAGCCCTCACGGGCATCACCACGCAAGGCTACACACCACAGGAGGACGACTTGGCCAACGTCACGGATGATCAACTCAACTTCATGCTCAAGGCGTTGGGGTCACTGGTCGATAACGCAGCGACGAAGAAGGACCTTGCCGATCAGGCAGTGAAGACCCCCGCGCAGGTGTGGGCCTACCAGAACCCGTCCATTGGGGGCGGCGACGCTTTCCAGCACCTACGCGACATCCCCGCCGCGGTCCTGAATCAAACCTTCGTACTCCCGGACGGCACCAAGACGAACCTTGCCGGGATACTCACGGCGATCAACGCGAAGCCCGTAACCGGTGACGTCGTTGTCAACTCACCCGCGACCGACCCGCAAGCCATCCTCGACGCCATCGTCAACGGCGTCAACATCCAAATCACGAAGAAGTAGGGAACCATGAACGCCCTTGTAGCAAGTGTCATCCGAACCTATACCCCGATCATCGTCGGGCAGCTCGCCGCATGGCTCATCCTGATTCACGTACCGGTAGAGCCGTCCCTGGCCGTGCTGCTCACCGCTCTCGTCGGCGCGGCCCTGTCGGGTGCCTACTACACCCTTGTCCGCGTGCTCGAGCAGCAGTGGCCATGGTTCGGCGCATTCCTCGGTCTGGCATCCTCCCCTGACACGTACTCCAAGGGCGACCCAGCCGCAACTACTTCCCCAGTAGCAAGCACCCCTGTTCCCGCTGCGGCTGAAGCAACCTTGACCCTTGGCACACCCCCGCCGGACTTCTTCTCCGCGGCTCCCGAGCCTGTCGCCGTCGCGCCGGGCGGGGTCACGCCCGTGTACACGCCCCCAGCCCCGGACCCGGAAGTAATCCAAGCACCGCCCGCACAGTAATTGAAAGGACGGCGCCCGTATGACTCTCAGCTACATTTCCGTGGCCGCCAAGACGGGCGCTGTCCTCGCAGACCTCACGGACCTCGTCATGGGCGGGCCAATGCCCAAGACCTTGATGCGGTACGAGTCCCAGTCCGCGAAGATCCCGCTCGACTCGGCCCCTCAGAACTGGATCACGGCGACCGAGAAGAAGGCCGCAACGGTCATCTGCCTAGCCGACGACACCACCACCCCATTGTGGGGCGGCTGGGTCATCAATCGCACGACCGACGAGACCGACTTTATCCAACTGGACTTGGCCACAATCGAGAGCTATTTCGATAGCCGGGATGTCGGTGACGAGTCGTTCACTGGCTGGGATCAGAACTTGATCGTCCAGTATCTCGTGAATAAATACGGGGGCGGGGCTGATGGTATCCCGATCCGGGTGCAGATCGTCGGCGGCGTCGGCATGCTCCGTGACCATTCATGGGCGGACTCCGGTGACAAAACCCTGTATTCGGTGCTTGGCGAACTGTCTGGCCTGATCGGCGGCCCGGAGTGGACTGTCGGCTGGGAAGTCGTGGGCAACCTCTACACTCCCGTCCTGTACGTCGGCACACGGATAGGCAACGCAGTATCCGCAGGGCTTGGGCCGAACGCAACGTTCAACCTTCCCGGGCCTGTCCAGAAGGCCAAGCTGGTCGAGTCCTACTCGTCAGGGCAGGGCGCGAACAACGTCATGGCCACATCATCCGGTGCTGGAACGGCACGCCCCCAGTCGCCGCCACAGACCCCGACAGACGGGTATGGCGATCGGCCGAGGATTGACTTCCGCTGGAGCCCGGGCACGTCCATTACGACCATTGACGATCTCACCACCCACGCCCAGCGCGCACTTGCTGCCATGAAGGACGGCTCATCAGCCCTCACAATCACCGCCTCGAGACTGGAAGCCCCGCAAGTCGGCAAAGACTGGGGCATCGGTGACGACGTCGGCTTCGACCTGACCACCAAGGCATGGTCAACCGGGCTCAAGGGCACGGCCCGGATCATGGGCTGGCAACTCGATGACAACACCATCACGCCAATCCTTGACCTTTCCTCCAACGCCAGCCTGACCGCCGCGAACTTGGCACTGCCCGTCCTTGGCGTGGATCTCGCGCACGTCTTCCCTGACTCGACCACTTACCCGTCGAGCACCCTCTACCCCGCGTAAGGACATCATGACCCAGCCTGGACAGATCGGCTCCGCTGTGAGCAACGACGGGGATGTCATGCGGATGATCGCGGACCTTCAGCGGCAGGTGAAGGAACTCGCCGCGGCCAACGTTTTTGCACCCATGGGCGTCACGCCAACACCGGGCGGATTCACCGTTACCGGCACTGAGACGGTCACCGGGGAACTGATAGTCAACGGGCCCGAGACCGTCAATGGACCATTGAACGTCAACGGCGCCATGGCTGTTACCGGGACACTCTCACTGCCTGCGGGCATCATCGACAATGCGGCGCTCCAAGCGCCGGTCTCTCCACTGGCCACTCACGCCGGGACGAACAACTTCGGCCTCGCTACCGGAGCCAATGTGGAGATTCTGCGGGCAACCATATCGGTACCTTCCGGATACACGCGGGCGCTCGTCTACGAGACGGCGACGATGCACGCATGGAACAACAACACGAGCGCCGACGACGGATATTTGACGACCAGCATAAATGGCGCCGGATTCGGGGCGTCGAGCCAAACAACAGCCGCAGCCGGGGGAAGCATTTGCATCCCATCCACCGGCTCGATCTTGCTCACGAGCCTGGGGGCGACTTTTTACGTCTCCGCATTAGCTTCCTCGGGAAGTCTTGCGTGGGCGGTCAACTCAAACAATTTCGTCAATCTCGACGTGATGACTATTTTCCTGCGATAGGTTTCGGCGTCGGGCCGACGTCTTGCAGCGTTGGATTCAGGATCGCCTTGGATCCGTCGCCGGGATCGACTGACGTACCTATCTTAACGGGTGGCGGCCCGCCCGGAACCTGAACCGTTGTCATGCCATTGGGCAGCGTGGCGGCTGGTACCGGGTCAACCACCGGCGCCGGTTCAACAACGACGGGCGCTGGCTCAACCACTGGCGCGGGATCGGTCGTCGCTACGGGCTCGGGTGCTGCTGTGGTCACTGCTGGCTCCGGGGTTGGTGTGATGGTCGGCGTAACTACCGGCGCGGGTGTGGGCGTTGCGCTGCTCGTGGCTGGCGACGTCGTAACGGATGTCGGGGCAGTGTCGGCGTTCGATGCGGATACCGCGAAGAACAACCCCCCGGCCACCACAACGGCAGCACCGGCCCCCAAAAGAGTTGATTTCAGTTCCATGTCCGAAGCGTACCCGCTCGGGCGACAAATTAATACGTGAAGGAGAAAACTGATGACGGCACGCGTTTGGGCTAACGGGCCCGCCGGCCACACGCCCATGACCGCTGCGGCGATGAACGGCATCGAAGCAGACCTGGACGCACGACCCGCAGCATGGGCGCCCACTACGGCCTATGCGCTCGGGCAGCAAGTCGTCTCACCGAATAACGATGTCGTCTCAGCCATCGCGGCCCACACGTCCGGGGGCAGCTTCAACCCTGCGAACTGGAACCTCTCAGCGAACCTCACGGCCGCCCTGGGCGTGCCTGACGCGGCACTCGCTGCGAGGGTCGTCACCGGCGCCACGGCAACGGCACTTAATGCCACTTATGTCCCCAAGTGGAAGCCGCTCACGGCGTACGCCGCAGGGTATGCGGTGCTGTCGCCAACAGGCGATATCGTGACCGCCGCAACAAGCTTCACATCCGGCGCCAGCTTCAACGCTGCCGACTGGCTTATTTCCACTTCATACGAACAGGCCGGAAATGCAGCGGCCTTCGCGATCGTCTTCGGGAGCTAAACCATGGCTGGTCAGAACATCAAAGCAGCAACGTCCATCAGCCCGCAGGTGATCGTCTCGCAGCAGCTCGGCACATCGGACGCAGCGGTCTATACCGTGCCCGCCAGCACGTCCGTGAAGGTGTCCCAAGGGTCCATCTGCAACGTAACCGCCAATACCGCGCCACCGGTCCTTGTGCTCGGCACCACGTCCACCACGGGCGGTACCCTTGCGGCGAGCACCTATTACTGGAAGATCACCGCCCGTTCAGCATCCGGTGAGACCCTGGCCTCCAATGAGGTCACAGCCACCACCACGGGCACCACCTCCAGCCAGCCCCTGTCTTGGGCCGCCATCCCCGGTGCAGCATTTTTCAACATCTACCGTGGCACCGCAGCCGGTGCTGAGAACGTCCTCGTCACCGCCGTTGCGGGAACAAGCTACACCGACACTGGCCTCGCCGGCGCCGCTGCGAGCCTCCCCACCGTCAGCAATTTCGCAACGCCAGTCACGGTTTACCTGTCCCTTGTCCAGACAGGCGGCACCCTCGGAGACGGCACACACCGCGTCCTGAACGCCTACTCCTTGGGAGCTAATGACACCCTGCCCCTCCGGGACTACATCGGAAGCGCAATGCTCGGCCCCGGTGACATCATCGCCGGTTACGCCAGCCAAGCCAATGCCGTTGACATTGTAGTGACGGGAACGGTGCACGCATGAGCCGCAGCGTAAGCCAGTCAGGCAGTCTCGCGAAGGCAGCAGGTGGCCCTTCATTCGCCCCGGTTGGCCGATCGGTCTACGGAAACCGGTGGGTGGCTCTCGGGGACTCAATTACCCAGGCTGCTTCAACATCCTCCAGCTTTGGCGACGGCTGGCCGACCTACGCGGGGCTGCTGTCCGCGCAGCGCATCAACCTTGTCTACAACGCTGGCATCGCAGGGAACACGAGCGCCGACATTCTCTCGCGGGTGCAGGCAGACGTGATTTCCAAAAGCCCGACGTTCTGCACGATCAAGGCCGGGACAAACGATGTCAATCAGGGCATCGCGTTCACGACCTATGTTGCGAACATGGTGGCCATCGTGCGGAAGTTGCGTGAGGCGGGGATCGCGCCGGTTCTGTGCACTATCGCGCCGCGTGCTTCGAAGCGGGCGGGCACGTCCCAGACCAACGCTTGGATTCGCCGGTATGCCGCGCAGGAGGGCATCCCGCTCATCGACTTCAACACCCTGCTTACGGAACCGTCAACGGGCGGCTACATTTCCGCCTATGACAGCGGCGACGGCACCCACCCCAACGCGGCGGGCTACCTCGCCATGGGGAACCTCGTCAACACTGTGCTGGCACCGTTCCTGCCGCCGTGGTCCCCGCCACTGCCCACGGAGAATGCGGACGGCACCAACCTGCTGCCCAATGGGTTGTTCCTGACGGACGCGAACGCGGACGGCGTACCGGATAGCTGGACCGCCTCTGGCGGCTCTTCCGGCTTCACGCACACCATCATTACCGGGGATACGGCCATCAAGGGCAACTGGGCTCAGATCGCGATGTCAGCGGCGGCATCCGCCCGCACCATCGAGTATGACGTGAACGGCGCGGGCGGCGGCTTCGCTGCTGGCGATGTCTTGCAACTCTCGGGCCGGATCGACGTGTCAGGGCTCTCGGGCGGGTCAACGCCCATCGTTTACTTCCGCTTCTACAACGGCTCGGTGAACACGGACTACAAGCCAGTCAGCAGCCTCACGCAGACCATCACTAACGGCGTGTTCTCGATGACCAAGACTGTCCCGGCAGGAACTACGTTCGTCAAGATCCTACTGAGCGCTGGTGCTGGCACGGGGACGTACAAGTTCGCCCAGCTCGGCCTGTACAACTTGACCAGGCTCGGGCTGGGCTAGCCCTTGATTGCGGTGGCCAGGGATTCCGCGATGATCTTCACGGCGGGCGCTGTCGGATGTACACCATCGGCTGTCATGCCGGGAATGTAGTGGTCGCCGCTACGTACGCCAACCATGGGGTCAACGAATTGCCAACCCTGCGAAACGGCGAAGGGCTGCAACTGAAGGTTGTAGTCTGTGGCCCATTCCGGATTGGCATCACGCGGCGGGATGGCCGACACGACCACCCGTTTAGCGCCGACCTTCTGGGCTATGGCCTTCAGGTGGTCGGCGCTGGTGGCGAACGGCACCCGGCCACCGTCGTTCGTCCCGGCAATGATCACAAGCACGTCGGCAGCCACGGGCTTGGCGTTGGCTAGCATGTCCTCGGTAGTGGCGCCCTTGAGCGCCCACCCGCCCACGAACTGCTCGCCGCTCGGCAACAGAGAAACCCAAGACAGCGTACCGAGTTGACCGGCCATGAAGTTCGGGCTATTGCCTGCAGTGACGGAATCACCGATAGCGGTAACGGTGATCGCCTTCGGGCTGGGCTGAAGGGTGGCCTTCCCGATGTTGTCATATGCCTGCTGGACCTTCTCAGAAACGGGCGGCGGCTCGGCTGCGCACCCGGCCAGCACTGCAGCAGTCAAAGCGAAAACAAGCATGGCCCGGAGCTTCAAGGCATCCCCCAAAAGTCAGATGTGATTGCTTTCATGATAAGGGCTACATAAGACCGGTTAAGTGCCCTTCCCGTAATTAGTTTCACATTGCAGGCCCTCACCCTAACCGGTGAGGGCTGCTTTTTTGTGCCCCAAATCGACCCATGCACGCTCAGTCTCAGCCGTGCTTGATTAT